>OBWC01001138.1_pt1 | contig 14922 bp, 7 predicted proteins | sample 1501341 | NCBI WGS metagenome assembly OBWC01 (sample SAMEA2580033, study PRJEB22360) | human gut metagenome | biome: human gut; feature: human-associated habitat; material: faeces | place: Denmark | collected 2008/2010 | reverse complement strand
CAAGCACCTGTGACTGCGCTGCCAGCTGTTCCAAAGCCCAAGTGAACCCCAAGCTGCGGGTATCCCACAAAGCTGTATCTATTTCGGCCTCCGCTGGTTTAGGGCCGGGAGCGTTCGGGAAATCTCGGCGATAGGCAGCCTCATCGACCAGAGTCTTATCCAGGCCGAAATAAAAGGTTCCTTGGGCGTACTGAGGAAATTCAGTACGGAATTTGGCGGTGATATTGACGACGGAATCAGCTGCTAAGCGGCCGACATACTTGCGGGCTGAGCGTTTTGATTTCTTGGCGACCGGATCCCACTGCGTTTGATAGGCGTAGATGTAGCACAAGCCCTTGGCATTGGTTTCCTTGGTGAAATACCACTTGTTGCTAGCCTTTTTCATCATCAATCCCGCTAACAGATACCTAATTTAAATATAGGTAGCATTTTAGCGGAAAAAAGAAATCCCGTAAAAACTTATTGGTTCATTTTCACGGGATTAGCTCAGCAAAACAACCGATCCTTGACCTTAATCACTCGAGTTCGGGATCTGTTATCCGGGAGTTCAGGTAAAAACCTGATTTTTAGTGAATAGCGCGCATTTTCACGAGGCGGCTGAAGGCTGCCTTCAGATCTTCGCGAACGAGCTTTTGACGGTTTTCAAAGAGTTCGCGGTAGCGGCGAGTGAGGGCCGCTTCAGGCTTATAAACGCCGCTTCGCTTAATGACGCTCCCGAGCGCAGCCTTGACGTCGTCGACGCCTTCAAGGTCACCTGCAGCATAAGCGCCGAATACGCAGTTGGTAAGAACGGCTCCGCCAGGGTTCTCAAAACGCACAACTTCTGCGCCAAGCATATTGGACTTGATTTGATTCCAGAGACCGTCGCGGCTGCCGCCCTCTGTGACGGTGATGCGTTTGAGGGGCACGCCGGCAGCTCGATAGCTGTCGGCAAGTCCCATATAGTCGTAGCCGATAGCCTCAAGGACTGCACGCCACATGACGAACTGGTTGTCATCCATCGTCATGTTGAGGAAGCACCCGCTTGCTTCCTTCTCTTCGCCGTATCCGCCCGTAAGGTAAGGGAGGAACTGTACGCCGCCAGCGCCGGCTGGAACCTTGGCAGCACCTTCGGAGAGAGTGCCGTAGTAGCTGCCGTCACCCTCGTGACGAGCCACATGGTCTTTGAACCAGCGAAGCGACAAGCCGCCCGTACGCACGAATCCCCAATAGAAGTATGTGTCGGGCAGCGTGCCTGAATTAAAGATGAGACCCATGCCGGGTTTGGAAAGTTCGGGCACGATGCCGGAGGTGGAGACGCAGAACATCGCACATGTTCCTGCAACATCGACGCCTTGATTGGCTTCAAATACCCCGGACCCCAGCATGGACTGCATCGTGTCGCCCGCACCCGCAAGAATAGGGATGCCGGCCGGCAGTCCCGTGCGCACGGACATCGCTTCACAGAGTCCGCCGACAATGTCCCAGGGTTTGCGGATGGTCGGCATGTACTGAGGATCAATTCCGAGAATATGGAGCTGCTCCTCTGACCAGCATTTCTTTTGCACGTCGTAGCCCAGCCCCCAGCCTGACATGGCGCCCCAGTCAATAAAGGCATCTTTGCCTTTAAGGCCGGCCAGTTTCATCAGAATGTAGGGGGCGTTATGGACGAATTTCACCCCCTTCGTGCGGAAGGCTTCGGAGTTGGCGATGAACCAACGGGCGAACATCGCGGGAAACATGGGGGAGGCCTCTGGATTGCCGGTCTCACGGCTCCAGATATCCAGCTTTTTGGCGTTGATCGTTTCAACGTCAGCCATGGTGCGGCTGTCGAGGTAGTTGATGTAAGGCGTTACCGGATCCGCGTTCTCATCGATCCCGACAATGCCGCAGATGATGCCGTCACCCATAATGGCACTGACGTCTTTGGGATCGAACCCCAAACGCCGCAGTTCACTCGTAGTTTCAGCCATACAAACTACGCAGTTGTCAAGATAAGTGTTGACATCCATTTCCACCCACCCCGGCTGCGGATAGGTGAGTGATGTGGGCAGTGATCGGCTCGTGACCAGGCGAAATTGTTCATCGTAAACGGCAACCTTCACGCTTTGCGTGCCGGCATCGAAACCCATATAGAGCTTGCCCATGACGGAGCCTCCAGAATCAACATGAGGTATCTATTGTAGGGGGTTTGGCGTAGAGGATGCTAAGCGGCTTTTTCAATGGAGTGTGTCTATGACACTAGACCGTTCTCACGCATTTGCTGCAATGTCTTGAATAGTGATAATTTCTTTTAAGTGTTATAATCTTCGCTCAATTTCTCCGCCTTCGGCCAGACGGTGTCCTGTATGTTTCAGTGCTATAGCTCGTAGCGTTATGATCTCTGCGTTTCAGTGCTATAACTCGTGGCGTTATGATCTCTGCCTCTGATGTATTCACTGATTTGTAAGCTTTTTGCGGCTATCTGCACTGTGCCTTTTTTAGAAAATGCTCTGATTGCAAAATAATCTTGTGATTTTCTAAAATACATCATAAAAACAATAAGTAGAAAGATCAATGCTAGGAACTATAGAAAATTACCTTCGGGTGAGTTGAAATCTCCTAAAACTAAGATTAAAACTACTCACTATCTAGCTGTAGATATTCAGGTATTTTGATAAAAGCCTCGTTTTTTGATTAAATCGAAGAAATGAGGTTTTTATTTAATATTATGTGAAGTGATTATTTACTTCATGGGCTCGATCTGAACAGAAATGTGATACTCACATTGCAGGCATTGCGGTCTGTAGCTGGCAGTATGAGGCGCAATATTTTTTTTTTCGCGCTTCACTGGATAGATAATCCAACAAGCTCTGCACCTTCATCAATTCAGTGTTGATAGTGAGGTTGGCTGCCTCAGCGTCTCTTTTAGCTGTCGTTGGTGGTTTTATTGAGATAAACCGCAAAGAAATCGCTTTTTGAGGTGCCAGTGCTGACAGCGTGCTAGTCAGAATTTAGTCCGGTGACTTCAATTGCTAGAATATATATCTGTGAGTCTCGAAGAGGATCAAACAATGCATGGTTCTCCTCGCTGCTTCCTGCGCAGCAGGCTCTTTGAGTTTGCTTGCTGCTGAAGTGGAAGCACTGCGGAAGGCTGACCGGTGAAACTCGATCAACCTCGACTCTCCTTTTATTCAGTACTGGTTCGATCGGACGGAAGCAGCGCAAGCGCCTTCCTCTGAATCTCCGGCTGCATTTTGTTTGTGAAGATGGCGAAAAAAGAAGAATACGGCGTAGAGGCTATTCGCGTGCTGAAAGGGTTAGAACCTGTCAAGCAGCGCCCGGGCATGTATACGCTGACTGACAATCCCCTCCATATCATTCAGGAGGTGATTGACAACGCAAGCGACGAAGTGCTCGCGGGCTACGGCAAAAGAATCTCTGTTGAGGTGGCTGCGGACGGATCAGTGACGGTGGAGGATGATGGCCGAGGTATTCCTACCGGCATGCATCCTGAAGAACACGCGCCGGTGCTGGAGATTGTTTTTACGCGGCTCCATGCCGGCGGCAAGTTCGCCAAGGCCGATGGAAGCGGCCCCTACACGTTTGCGGGCGGCCTTCATGGTGTAGGCGTTTCGGTAACCAACGCGCTTTCCAAGCATTTAGTGGTGACTGTTTGGCGCGACGGCCAAGAAGCAACGATGGGCTTTCGCGACGGGTTCGTGTCTGAACCTTTGGAGATCAAAAAAAGCTCCCGCCCGAAGTCGCGCACGGGCACGCGCGTAACGGTCTGGCCCGATCCGAAGTATTTTGACAGTCCGGTTATTCCAGAACCGGCATTGGTCCGTCTTCTGCGCTCGAAGGCGGTGCTCCTTCCGGGATGCGAAGTTGACTACGTCAACAAAATGACCGGAACGGAAGCGCATTGGAAATATTCGGGAGGCTTAAAGGAATATCTGCTCTCGGAAATCAAGGGCGAAAGTCTTATTGAACCGTTTGAAGCTTCAGGCTTTGCTGATGAAGATTCCGAAAGCTTTTCGCCGGGTGAAGGCGCCTCTTGGGTGGTGGTGTGGACGGCTGAAGGACCGCTCACGCGCGAGAGCTATGTGAACCTCATTCCGACGCCGCAGGGCGGCACGCATGAAGCGGGATTGAAGGACGGCCTCTTTCAAGCTGTCCGTGCTTTCATGGATGCCCATGGGCTGCAGCCAAAGGGCGTGAAAATTCTCGCCGAAGACGTCTTTTCGCGCGTTAATTTTGTTCTTTCAACAAAGTCGCTCGATCCCCAGTTTCAAGGACAGACGAAGGAAAAACTCACGAGCCGTGATGCAGTGAAGCTCGTGGGCGGGTTCGTACGTCCGCAGTTTGAATTCTGGCTCAATGACCATGCCGACGAAGGCAAAAAGCTCGTTGAACACATCATTTCGCAGGCACAGGCGCGTCAGCGTCAGGCTGCGAAATACGAGCGCCGTCGCGCAAGCACGGTGGCGGTATTGCCGGGCAAACTCACCGACTGTGAGTCAAGCGACATTACGCGCAACGAACTCTTCATCGTTGAAGGGGATTCAGCCGGCGGCTCCGCTAAGCAGGGGCGCGACAAGGAATTTCAGGCTGTGCTGCCGCTGCGCGGCAAGATCCTCAATACCTGGGAAGTCGAGGGCGGCGAACTCTTCCGTTCCGACACGATTCATGACATTGCGCTCGCCATCGGGGTGGATCCGCATCACCGGGACGGCGATCCGGATTTGAAAGGGCTGCGTTATGGAAAGATCTGCATCTTGTCCGACGCGGACGTGGACGGCTCTCACATTCAAGTGCTCCTTCTGACGCTCTTCTTGAAGCACTTTCCGAAGCTTATTGAATTGGGGCACGTGTATGTCGCCATGCCGCCGCTCTTTCGCGTTGATGCGCCGAAGAAAGGCCGCAAACCCGATCGCAAGATCTATTGTCTGGACGAGCGCGAACTGTCGCGCACGCTGGAGTCTCTCAAAAAGGAGGGATTCACCGAGGAGCAGCTCTCCATTTCACGCTTCAAGGGTTTGGGTGAAATGAAGGCTGAGCAGCTCGCGGAGACAACGCTGGCTCCCGATACGCGAAAGCTCCTCCCCGTTGCTTTCGGCAGTATTTCCGAAGCGGATACCCGAACGGTCATGCAAACCTTGATGGGGGAACGTCAGGTGACGGGACGCCGCCTCTGGATGGAAGCCTATGGTGACCGAGCAGAGCTCGATGTTTAAAAACGGTCCCGAAAAAGCGGTTAAACGAAAGAAGTGAAAGACTGGGGCGGCATTGACGAACCCGTCTGTATGAAGCATGAAGAAAGACGATTTTGAGCACGACTCCCTTTTTGGCGACTTGAATGCTGATGTGCCGGAACTGGATCCGTCTAAGCAGTCTCAAGGGGCTCAGGCGATTCAGGAAAAGGCTGCGGACGACGATGCGGCAGAGGCCCCCGAAACGCCGGAGGCGGCAAAGCAGCCAGACGGCTCTGAACCGCCGGAAACGGAGGAGCTCGATGCTGATGATGCTGCTCCATCGCCAGACGATGCTCTTGAGGAATCACCCGAGGAAGCCGCTACTGAAGAGATGGCTGTCGGTGCAGCTACAGTCGGTCCGGCCGAAGAGGACGGGGCGCTCACGCTTGCCCGCTATGCTTCACAGGCTTATCTTGAATACGCCATGTCGGTGGTGAAGAGCCGAGCGCTTCCGGAAGTGACTGACGGGCAAAAACCTGTCCAGCGCCGCATCCTGATAGACATGTACCGGATGGGGCTGAAATTTGAGGGCAGAAGCGTCAAAAGCGCCCGTATTGTGGGTGACGTGCTCGGCAAATATCATCCGCACGGTGACCAGTCGGTGTATTACGCCCTGGTGCGCATGGCTCAGACCTTTTCGCTTCGCTATCCGCTCCTTGTGGCGGAAGGTAATTTCGGTTCCCGCGACGGCGACTCGGCAGCGGCGATGCGTTATACGGAAACCCGTCTCACGCCCATTTCGCAGCTCTTGCTCGAAGAAGTGGATCTGGGGTCTGTGGATTTTCAGCCCAATTACGACGGCAATTTTCAGGAACCGGTGGAGCTGCCTGCCAAGCTGCCGTTTGTGCTGCTGAACGGTTCGTCGGGCATTGCTGTTGGTATGGCGACCGAGATCCCTCCGCACAATCTGGGCGAAGTCGCTGCGGCCTGCGTGCGGCTTTTGGAGAATCCCGACGCAGATTTAAACGAAATCCTGGAGCTGATGCCGGCTCCGGACTTCCCATGCGGCGGTCAGATTATTACGCCTAAGGATGAAATACGCGCCATCTACCGTTCGGGACGCGGCAAGCTCCGTGTTCGTGCTCGCTGGCACTTTGAAGATCTGGCGCGCGGTCAGTGGCAGCTCGTGATTGATGAGCTGCCGCCGGCAGCTTCTGCGCGTTCGATTCTGGACCGCATTGAGCAGATTTCGAATCCGCGTCCCAAGAAGGATAAAAAGACGCTTTCGGCCAAGCAGCAGCAGGCCAAGAGTGCGATGCTTTCGCTGCTCGACAATGTGCGCGACGAGTCGGGCAAGTCCGTCGACGTGCGCCTCGTGTTTGAACCGAAGACGAGCAAGGTCGATCGCGATGAGTTCGTGAATTACCTGCTTTCGGAAACCGACCTCGAAAGCAACGTGCCGGTGAACCTTGTGATGCTGGGACTGGACGGCAAGCCCCGGCAAAAAGGCCTGCTCGAAATTCTGCAGGATTGGATCGCATTTCGGCTGGCGGTCGTTCGCCGGCGTTCAGAGGCGCGTTTGGAGAAGGTGCTCGACCGCATTCACGTGTTGGAAGGCCGGTCGCTTGTGCTCCTCAATATTGACCGCGTGATCGCCATTATTCGCAATGCAGATGATCCGAAGGCCGATCTCATCAAAGAGTTTGGGCTCACGGACCGTCAGGCCGACGATATTCTTGAAATTCGCTTGAAGCAGCTTGCTCGCTTGGCGGCCATTGCCATTGAGAAAGAGCTCGCGCAGCTTGCCAAAGAACGTGCCGGACTCGAGAAAATTCTCGGCAGCGACGGCGCACTGAAGCGCCAGACGGCCAAGGAAATCGAAGCGGCAGCCAAGAGTTTTGCCGATCCTCGCCGTACGGTGGTTGAAGAGGCCGAACAGGCGGCGCACGAAGTGCAGACGGCGGATGAACCCGTAACGGTCGTCATTTCCCGCAAGGGCTTCCTGCGCGCCCGTACGGGTCATGGTCACGACTGCTCGCTCATGAGCTTTAAGACGGGTGACGGACTCGAAGCGACGATTGAGTGCCGTTCGAGCAGTCAGATTTCGTTCTTGGATCAGGCGGGCCGCGTCTATACGCTTGCCGTCTCCGCACTGCCGGGCGGCCGCGGCGATGGTTCGCCGCTTTCGGCCTTCGTTGATTTGCCTAAAGGCGCTCAGCCGGCAGGCTGGATTTCGGCGGATCCGAATGCCGCTGCGGTGATTGTGACTTCCGGCGGCAAGGGCATGGTGCTGAAGGCTTCGGACGTATCGACGCGTTTAAAGGCCGGCCGCGATTTCATAACGTTAGGCGAAGGCGAGTCGCTTCTGCCGCCGATTGAACTGCCCCTTAAAGCGGCGCAGGGCGAGCAGCTCATTGCCTGCTTGTCGTCGTCCAATCGACTCTTGGTATTCCCCTTGAAGGAAGTGCGCGTGACGGCCTCCGGCGGCAAAGGCATGAGCTTCATGACGCTTGAAACAGGCGAATCGCTTGTATCTGTCGCGCTGGTTGATGACCGCGGGGCAATCGTTACTGGCACCGGCCGAGGCGGTAAAGCGCGAGAGGCGCAGATTTCCAAGCGCATCCTGAGCGGTGCAACGCTCCATCGTGCCCGCCGCGGCAAGGTGCTTGCGCTCTCCTGGAAGGCCGAACATATTGTGGGGCTGCCCTTTGAATCAACGGATTCCACTGATGGGTCGGACACAGCTGGCGGAGCTCCGTCCGACAGCGTTAAGACAGACGACGGTTTGACGCTTGAAGTGGTGGACGAAGATCCAACGCTTCTCTAATCTGCGGTTTGTGCCAATCTACAATTCCCGCCGAGCCGCAGGGCTCGGCGCAGCGCCTCATGTTCATCCTGAAGTACTTTAAAAGCCTTTCGGCTCGTCTTCTCGTTCTCACGCTTCTTTGGGTGAGCTTTGTTTCCGGGTCGATTGCCTGGACGATGCTCGTTAACTGGGAACTTGAGGCAAGCGCATCGGCCAAATACGCAGTGGGCGAACTGCGCCTTCATGCTTATAGAGCAGCGTATTTTTCGCAGACGGGCTCGTCGCGGCTCGATTTCGACAAAGAACTTCAGGCGATGCTCGACGGCTTTAAGAACGTTCGCAGCGGCGACAGCTGGAAGCCGCTCCTGCTGCCGCGAGAGCCCGATATTGCCGACAAGCTCGACCTCCTTGAAGGGCGCTGGCGCGGTAGTATCGAACCCATGTTTGTGCGTGCGAGAGAGCTTGGGAAGCCTGTTGACGAGTATGCACTCAGCAGTTTTCTGGATGAAGCAACGAATCTTGCGCACCGCATTGAAGAGTGGCGAAGCGGGTATTTGTGGCAGCTTCGCTATCTGCAGATGCTCCTGATTGTGCTGGCGATCGGCAGTCTCTTTGCGATTATGCTTCTCCTCTGGCGCTGGGTGATTCGTCCCATCAATGAACTCGGCGAAGGCATCAACCGACTCTCCGGCGGAGATCTGACGGCGCGCGTGACGCCTCGAAGCGAAGACGAAATCGGGCGCATTGCTCAGGGCTTCAACCGCATGGCGGATCGACTGGAAGACCTCTACAACAACCTTGAGCAGAAAGTGGCCGAAAAGACGGCTTCTGTCGAGGAAAAGAATCGTCATTTGGCGCAGCTTTATGAAATCACATCCTTCTTCTCGCAGCAGCGCGGCATGGAGGAGCTGACGGAAGGGTTTGTCGAACGCATCGTGCGCTATACCGAAGCAGATGCGTGTCTCGTGACATTGGTCGACGCCAAGCAGGGAGCGGTCAATATTGCTGCGGCGAGCGGATTGAGGCCGAGCGATATTCATGAAGCCGCGGAAATGGCTTTTGAGGATTCCATCAGCCGTACGGTGCTGCAAAAAAATTATCCGGTGCGCGTGCGGCTTGAAAATGATCAGCGGCCGCTCGCCGTCGTGCTTGCTCGTGCGGGGTTCTCAACGGCCTATTGCTTTAAGGTCCGAAGTGTTTCGGAGTCTATCGGCGTCTACATGCTGCTTTTCCGGGATGCGCCGGAACTTTCCTCGCAGATGATTCAGCTTCTCGAGAGCTTCTCGACGCATTTGGGCGTGGCTATTGACAATCAGCGCCTAATTGAGCGTGAACGACAGTTTGCGGTGGTGCAGGAGCGTCAGCTTCTGGCCCAGGGGCTGCATGATTCGATTGCGCAGGCGCTCTCGTACCTTAATCTGCAGGTGCAGTTCCTCTCGGAAGCCATCAAAAATAAAGATGATGCGCTTCGCGACGAGTCGCTTTCGGCCATTCAGACGGGTGTGCAGGAGTGCTATCAGGATGTGCGGGAGCTGCTCCTTAATTTCCGTGAACGCGTGCACAGCGAAGGCTTCCTTCAGGGCGTGCAGACTGTGATTGACCGTTTTGAGGGGCAGTCTCATGTTTCAGCGCGTCTGCGGGCAACGGGCGACGGCCCCAAGCTCACGCCTCGCCAGAAGCTTCAGGTGATCTTCATCATCCAGGAAGCGCTCTCCAATGTGCGTAAACATGCTCAGGCCACCAGTGTCACCGTGACGATCCAAAATAACGACGACCTTAAGGTGAGCATCGTTGACGACGGCGTCGGCATCGACAACGACGTGGTGGAAGCTCGCAAGGGACAGCATGTCGGCCTCTCAATCATGGCCGAGCGCGCAGCCCGCATCGGTGCGGAAGTAAAGGTAGAGCGGGCAAGCCCGATCGGCGGCACGCGCGTGACGCTGCTGCTGCCGGCTGCTGCCCGCGAAATCAGCTGATCAAAGGCTGATTTTCCAAAATCTTTATCCGAAAATGACGGAAGACTCAAGGCGCTGGAGAACGAATATGGCTTTTGCTTCAACCCGATCGAGCGCGGACTCCCGCTTTATTTTGGGCGGGCTTTTGCTGACGCTGGCACTTGCCGGTTTGGGGAGTGGATCAGCCTGCGAGGCTGCTCAGCCTTCCGTTTCGGCGGACTACGCGGCCAACGTACCGGCGCCGGGAGAGGCCCCTTCCGAAGAGCGCGCTGCCGCGCTTTGGAAGAATTTTGCGGACGCCGAAGCGCTCGACTATCGAGTGGATCTTTTGGCGCTTCAGTTTGGTCCTGCGGTTTCCCGGCTTCCCGGAGCGGCTGCTGTTGCGGGGATATCAGCAGAACCCGCGCTGCTCGCTAAGTTCTTTGCGGCCGCTGCTCGCCAAGGATTGTCGTTTGAGTCTGCCGTGGATCAAGTGCCCGAACCGAAGTCTTTGGATTTGATGACTTGGGGTATTGTGAAAGTTGGTAGCGCCGAACTCATGGATCTTGATCCGAAAACGGCAGGCCGTACAGAGCGGACGGTGCGCACAGTCGTTTTGGGAGAGCGGGTGAGAATCCTGAAGCGGACTTCGGCGACCGCCTCAGAGGCCCCGGGCTGGGCGCTGGTACAGTGCCTGGACGGCCGGCTCGGATGGATTTCAGAAAGTTGGCTGGCGCTCAAGAATGACATGGCATTTGTGTCTTGGAATCGTCAGAATGCCGCAGTTATGCGCCGGCCCAACACAGAGCTTCGTCCGGAAAACGGTGATGCTCTTGTCTTTGCCGGAGCGGGTATTCAGCTCTATCAGCTCGAACATCAGGCCGATTATTGGGAGGTGCTTTTGCCCGACGGCCGCAAGGCCAAGGCGGCAGGCACGGCGCTGGAGGATGTCTCTGCGTGGCAGCAGCGCGAAGAGGAGCTTCGCCGCAGCAGCCCTTCGGCCTATCTCAAGGCGCTTGCGGCTTCAGCCGAAGGATTGGTCGGCAGCAAAGCCGAAGTCTTGGGCGCGCCGCTTCCCGTCGTGGTGCTTCGCATGCATGACCTCCTGGCTCCAGGCGACATCGATCGCCTGGCACGTTTGGGCGCACCGCTCTCGGGCGGACGAGACGGCGCGGAGCTCAAAGCCGGAGATCTGGTGTTCTTTGGTGAGCACGATGAACCGCAGTCCGCCGGCATTTGGCTCGGAGAAGGGCGGTTTGCGGCCGTGGATCCTCAGACCGATCGCGTTGCGGTACTGAAGCTGAGTGACCTCCGACAAAACGCAAAGAAAACTAAAACGCTCGGAGCGTTTCTTTGGGCCGTTCGCTTAAAGCCCCAGGAGCTTCAGAATCCTTGTCTGCTTTCCTCCCGTTCGCATCCGTTTTTTCAGACGCCGCCCGCTGAACTCAAGCGCTGTCAGCTGCGCTGACGCGAACAATATTGTCGTGATATGTATACGATGCTTGTAAGCATTTTTGTTTTCAAGTAGTACAAATTTCACCCTAAGCGTTAATCCCTCTGTTGAGTCCGAATGGTTCTGCTTAGCCTCGCAAAAGTTGAGTATCGGCAGCGCCGATGCTCACGCTTCTGTGGTCTGCGGATGAAAAGAACGGCGCCTCCTGCGCCGTCGATGGATCACAGATAAGGGAGGAATAATGCGTAAAAGCATGCAATTGAAAGCGGTGGCGTTTGCCGCTGCCGCGGCATTGATGGGTGTTTCCGGAATGGCGTCAGCGAGCGAAGCTGCTCAGACCGCGCCGAGCACCTTCAAACCCGGCACTTATACTGCACAGGTCAACGGCCACAATGCGCCGCTCACCGTGCAGGTGACCGTCGGGAAGAACCGCATCGAAAAGATCGACTACTCCAAGAATCTTGAGACGATCGGCGTCGGCCGAGTTGCACTCGACATTGTGAGCAAGAAAATTCTCGATCATCAGTCGGTGGGCGTGGATGCCGTGACAGGCGCTACGATTTCGAGCTTTGCGCTGATGCAGGGCGTCAAGGACTGCCTGAAGCAGGCGGGCGGCGATATGACGGCGCTCACGAAGCATGTTGAGCAGCATCCGGCCGTTGAAGCCAAGTATCAGGCTGATGTGGTCGTCGTGGGCGGCGGCGGAGCCGGTCTTGCGGCAGCCATCTCGGCCTATCAGGCCGGTGCCAAGCACGTTCTCGTCCTTGAGAAACTGGGTTTTGTGGGCGGCTCGACCAATGTGAGCGAAGGTGCGCTTAACGCGGTTGACCCGGTTCGTCAGGGCCGTCAGGGCATTGAGGACAGCGTTGCTAAGTTCTATGACCAAACGATCAAGGGCGGCCACAACAAGGGCACACCCGCATTGGTGCATTACCTCACCGAAAACTCCATGAATTCGGTCGATTGGCTCGAAGACCTCGGCGTCAAGTTTAAGGATGAGATCGGTACGGCCACGGGTGCCCTTTGGCAGCGCAGCCACTATCCGGCCACTCCTTCGGGCAACACCTACATTCGCACGTTTGAGCAGGTGATCGGCGAAACCAACGGCGCTATCAAAGTGATGACGGATACCAAGGTGACCGATCTCATCAAGGCTGACGGCCGGATCAAGGGTGTGATGGCTGAGAACTTCGGCCGCAAGATCACCGTGGATGCCGGTGCAGTCGTGATCGCTACCGGCGGCTTCGGCGCCAACATCAAGATGCGTCAGGAATTTAATACTGGCGTATGGAAGGACGTGAAGCTCGATAAATCCATCGGCTGCACGAATCTCGCCAAAGCAGCTCAGGGCGACGGTCTCGTGATGGGCAAGAAAGTTGGGGCTGCACTGATTGGATTGGATGATATTCAGATCCACCCCTGCGGTACGCCGGGCACGGGCCTGATGGAAAATATCCGCACCTCCGGGCGCAATCGTATTTTCGTCAATCTTGAAGGCAGCCGCTTCGTGAACGAAGGCGCCGCACGCGATGTGCTCGCCAAGGCCATCTTTGCGCAGCCCAAAGGCACGTATTGGATTGTCGTGAACCATGAGCGTTATCCGAGCGAAGACTGGGTAGATGCCAACGGCGCCACCATCCGCAACATGCTTGCGCTGGGATCCGTTGTTGCTGCACCGACGCTCGACGAACTTGCCAAGAAGACCGGCATGGATCCCAAGATGCTCGAGGCGAGCGTTGCGGGCTACAACGCCGTCGTGGAGGGCAAGGCTAAGGATCCGCTCGGCTTCGTGGCCAACAACAAGGACGACAAGACTTTGACGGGCGGCCCGTGGTATGCCTGCCGCAAAGTCCCGACGGTGCATCACACGATGGGCGGCTTGGAAATCAACACCAAGGCGCAGGTTATCGGCGTTGACGGCAAGGTGATTCCGGGTCTCTACGCTGCCGGTGAGGTTACGGGCGGCATTCATGGCTCGAACCGCTTGGGCGGCAATGCCATTGCCGACGTGATGGTCTTTGGCCGTACGGCAGGTACGAACGCGGCGACGCTGAAGTAACTGCAGATCGTTTTGCCACAGCTTTTTTGCGGAGGCTCTCGGCAATGTGATCCATCTATTGGGCTGCAGCGAGTAATCGCTGCGGCTCAAATTTCACAACACGCAGTCAGCAGCTTTAAACCGAACGATCGTTGGATTTGACCTCGGGGAGCGTTGGCTTTTTTTTCGCTCTCGGCTTTTTGGCGGGGGATCCGGGTTTTAAATCCGCCGCTTCTTCAGCAGCTTTGGCGAGCGCTTCGGTCTTTTCCGGCGCGCTGCAGTACTCAGCTACCGGACAGCGGACACATTCCGGATTCCGCGCTTTGCAGATATAGCGCCCAAAAAGCAAAAGCCAGTGGTGGGCATTGAGCAGATAGTCTTTAGGCACCACTTTGAGCAGTTTTTCTTCCACTTCCGTGGGGTTCTTCCCCGGCGCAAAGCCCGTGCGGTTGCAGACGCGGAAGATGTGGGTGTCCACAGCAATGGCCGGCTCGCCGAAAGCGACGTTCATGACAACATTGGCCGTCTTGCGGCCGACGCCGGGAAGACTGACGAGCTCATCGCGGGTGCGGGGTACTTCGCCGTGAAACCGATCGATCAGGATGCGGCAGGCCTCAATGAGGTGCTGTGCTTTGGTGCGGTAAAGATTAATCGTCTGAACGTAGGGGATGAGACCGTCCAACCCCAAATCGAGGATTTTCTGCGGCGTATTGGCGACCGGAAAGAGTTTTGCAGTTGCAAGATTCACGCCTTTGTCCGTTGCCTGCGCAGAGAGCATCACGGCAACGAGCAGCTCAAAGGGCGTTGAATAGTTGAGTTCGCTTTTGGGATTGGGGTTCAAGGCGGCCAGTGCCGCCATGAAGGGTTCTCGGTTTTTTGCGGAGAACATAATGGGTCGGTCTCCTTGCTGCAGCTCCGAAGATTCAGCGTTCGGAGCCGTCACAAATCATTTTATTGGCGGGAACGTGCACGAGCCTGCGCCAGAATGTCCGCCATGAAGTTTTTCTTGGCGGCGGCCGCAGCGGCAGCAGCGGCCTCTGCCGGTACGTTAGACGCTGCTTCGCGTCGGCGTGCAAGACGGGCGTCCTCCAAGGCTGCCTGACGGATGCGCCGCGACCAGGCTTCCTCGTGATGACGTTTTGCTTTGCGGGCATCCTCCCGCGTCCATTCGCGGCCGACTTCAACGAAGTCAATGCAGTCCATGGGGCAGGCCGGAGCGCAGAGACTGCAGCCCGTGCAGCGAGCTTCCAGAACGGCGTGCAGGTGTTTAGGCGATGCCATCGTCGGGTGGGCAGGCAGTGACGCACGAGAAGCAGCCGATGCATTCTTCGGCACGAATCTGCGCGCGGGCAAACGGCATCTCCGTGCCGTATTCAGGGTCGAGGGCGACGAAGGGCAAGCCCGTTGCTTTGGCGAGCTCCGCAATGCCGCGTGCGCCGCCCGGGGCGCAGCGGTTGATGGGAGCCAATCCGTCAGCAACGGCCTGCGCATAGGCGGCGCCGCCGTCGAAGCCGCATTGACGGCCTTCGAAGAGAGCC
>OBWC01001110.1_pt1 | contig 15288 bp, 16 predicted proteins | sample 1501341 | NCBI WGS metagenome assembly OBWC01 (sample SAMEA2580033, study PRJEB22360) | human gut metagenome | biome: human gut; feature: human-associated habitat; material: faeces | place: Denmark | collected 2008/2010 | reverse complement strand
CAGAGATTTCTCTCACGCCGAAGGAATTTGATATCCTTTTGTTTCTTGCGCGCAATCGTGGGGAAGTCTTTACAAAGGAACAGATCTATCAGGCTGTGTGGGATGGAGAATATTTGATGGATGACAGCAATATTATGGCTTTTATTCGTAAGATCCGTAAAAAGATCGAACCCAATCCGGATGCTCCGGAGTATATAGTAACGATATGGGGAATCGGATACAAATTCAGTGACAGGCTGTAACAGTAACAATTCTTGCTAAATCGCAAGAAAATCGCAAGGTTTTGACTATGTGATTTTCTATGCGATTTTTTTATACTTTAATTAAACCCGTATTTGCGGGTTCTTATCGATATATTACATGAATGGATGGAGGTGAGAAAAATGGATTCTGACGGTAGTACGCAGATTTACAGGCAGATGTTTATAGAAAGAGAGAGGGCAGAATCTGTTTTTCTCCCTGAAATATAAGGATCTTGCCTCAAAAAGAAGGAGGTATAGACCGATGAATAAGAAAATAAATCGTATAGAAGTTCGTCAGACAGCACAGAAAGCTGCCATTCGAGATGAGCAGAATCGCCGCATTCAGTTTGCGGCAACACATCCTATACAGGAAACGTTAGGATATCTGAACACAACACTCTGTGGACTGGAACCGGGAAAAGTAGAGGAAAACCGTTCAGAATATGGTTCCAATAAAGTGACTCGTGAAAAAAAGAAAACTCTGCCGCAGAGACTGGCTGGTGCATTTATCAACCCGTTCACTGCGATTTTGTTTTGTCTGGCGCTGGTTTCATCCTTTACGGATATGATTTTTCCACATTTCTCTCTGTTTGGCTGTGTGCCAAAGGATTTTGACTGTCTGACGGTCGTCATTATTTTGACGATGGTATTTTTATCCGGAACGCTTCGTTTTGTACAGGAAAGCAGAAGCGGCAATGCGGCTGAAAAACTGCTTGCAATGATCACAACGACTTGTACTGTAACCCGCAAAGGTCAGGAAATGGCAGAAATTCCGCTGGATGAGGTGGTAGTGGGGGATATTGTTCACCTGTCTGCAGGGGACATGCTGCCTGCAGATGTGCGGATTCTGGATGCAAAGGATTTATTTGTCAGCCAGGCAAGCCTGACAGGAGAGAGCGAGCCCATTGAAAAGATACCGATGGTCAATGAGACCAGGGATGCAATTACGGATTACACTAATATTGCGTTTATGGGCAGCAATGTCATTTCCGGAAGTGCGTCAGCAGTCGTTGTTACAGTCGGGGATCATACACTGTTTGGTTCCATGGCCTCAGAAGTGGCGCATGAAGCAGTGGAAACAAGCTTCAGCAAAGGAGTCAACGCGGTATCGTGGGTGCTGATCCGGTTTATGCTGGTTATGGTTCCGCTGGTATTTGTGGCAAATGGTATTACAAAAGGCGACTGGCTCTCTGCCTTTTTATTTGGAATTTCCATTGCAGTGGGACTGACGCCGGAAATGCTGCCGATGATCGTAACTACTTGTCTTGCGAAAGGTGCTGTGTCCATGAGCAAGAAGCAGACGATCGTCAAAAATCTGAATTCTATTCAAAATTTTGGTGCGATCGACATTCTGTGTACAGACAAAACAGGAACACTGACACAGGATAAAGTTGTTCTCGAATATCATTTAAATGTAAATGGAGAGGATGACCTTCGTGTGCTCAGGCATGCGTATCTGAACAGTTACTTCCAGACAGGATATAAGAATCTGATGGATGTGGCGATCATCCAGAAAACAGAAGAGGAAGAAGCGGATGATCCACAGCTTGTTGATCTGTCCGAGCACTATGTAAAAGTGGATGAGATTCCCTTTGATTTCGCTCGCCGCAGACTGACGACGGTTGTACAGAATCGGGATGGAAAGACGCAGATGGTGACAAAGGGAGCGGTAGAAGAGATGCTTTCTATCTGCTCTTTTGCGGAGTGTGACGGAAAAGTGCGGCCAATGACAAAGGAATTAAAAAGCCGTATCCTTGCAACAGTAGATGATCTCAATGAGAAAGGATTTCGTGTGCTGGCAATCGCACAGAAAAGCAATCCGTCTCCGGCAGGTGCATTCGGTGTAACGGATGAGTGTGATATGGTGCTTATGGGATATCTTGCATTTCTTGATCCGCCGAAAGAGTCTACTGCGGATGCGATCAAGGCTTTAAAAGCCCATGGTGTGACAACGAAGATTTTGACCGGGGACAACGATAAAGTCACTCGTACAATCTGTAAGCAGGTAGGGCTTAAGGTAAGAAATATGCTGCTTGGTTCCGATCTGGAGAACATGAGTGATCAGGAATTGGCAAAAGCAGCAGAAACTACAGATGTTTTTGCAAAGCTGACACCGGATCAGAAAGCGAGAGTGGTGTCTGTATTTCGTGAAAATGGCCATACAGTCGGCTTTATGGGAGATGGTATTAACGATGCTTCGGCAATGAAATCCGCAGACATTGGAATTTCTGTTGATACAGCAGTAGATGTGGCGAAAGAATCCGCAGATATTGTGCTGCTGGAAAAAGATCTGATGGTTCTGGAAGAAGGAATTATTGAAGGACGCAAGACATATGCAAATATGATTAAGTACATCAAGATGACGGCAAGCTCTAACTTTGGAAACATGTTTTCCGTATTGGCGGCATCGGCACTGCTTCCGTTTTTGCCGATGGAAAGCCTGCAGCTGATCTTTTTGAATCTGATCTATGACCTTTCCTGTACTGCAATTCCATGGGATAATGTGGACGAAGAGTTTATTTCTGTACCCCGCAAATGGGATGCGTCCAGTGTGGGCAGCTTTATGATGTGGATCGGACCGACAAGTTCGGTTTTTGACTGGATGACTTATATTTTTATGTACTTTGTATTTTGTCCGCTCTTTGTTTCCAGGGGAGTGCTGTACAATGATCTTGCCAGTCATTTTGCCGGCGCAGATTTGGTACGGATGCAGACGGCTTATGTTGCAATGTTTCAGACGGGATGGTTTATCGAATCTATGTGGAGCCAGACTCTGGTCATCCATATGATCCGCACACCAAAACTTCCGTTTATTCAAAGCCATGCATCTGCACCACTGACGCTGATGACATTTACAGGAATCGGAGTGCTGACGATCATTCCATTTACTACATTTGGCAGAATGTTGGGATTTGTGGCACTGCCGACGGCATATTTTGCGTATCTGATTCCGTGCATCCTGCTTTATATGGTGCTGGCAACAAGTTTGAAAAAAGCATATGTGCGTCATTATGGAGAATTGCTGTAAAAGGAGGAATGAAGGATGAACTGGACAAATCTTTGGATAAAATTATTTGGAACAACGAAGTTTATGGGACTCGATATGGGATTCTGGGTATCGATTGCAGTTGTGATCGTGGTTGTGATCCTTATGAATGTAATATTCTGGAATATGGAGCTGACAGAAAAATAAAGGATAAAATATTTCCCTCAAAAATCAGAAAATAAATGACGGTACAGCTTTCAAATGGTATAATCAAATCATATGATCCAAAGGAAGCGTGAGTGAAAAGAGAGGGTGGTTATCCATGCGTATGAAAGAGAAAAAGGTACTTCTGTTTCTGGCTCTGATGTTTCTGTGCATATGCAGTCCCATGAGAGCAGAGGCAAGAGCAGGAGGAGCCAGCGGCGGTTCTTCCGGAGGCGGAGGAGGCTTTAGTTCCGGAGGCGGCAGTTATTACAGTTCGCATTCCAACCGTACCGGCAGAAGTTCCAGTCCGGTAAGCAGTGTTGTCATGTTTGGGGGATTTTTCCTGATGGCGAATGCGGGAGTCGTACTGTTTTTTGTCAAATCCAGAAGGGCATCTTCCAAAAGCTACCGGGAGATGAGGCAGTATCAGCAGTTTGGGGACAACTGGGATATCAATGAGATCCAGGAGCAGGTGAAGAATGCATATTTTGTGATCCAGGAATGCTGGAAGCGTCAGGATCCGGATTATGCAAAGGACTATATGAGTCAGAAATGTTACGATGATTTTGTAATGAAGCTGGGGTGGATGCAGGTTCGAAATGAAGTTCCGGTGCAGAAAAATGAACGGCTTTTAAGTGCGGTGCCGGTACATACATTTGACGATCTGGGGAAAGATCAGGATTATATCTGGTATTTGATCCACGGAAAAATGATCGATTATGTGGTGGATGAAAAGACGGGAAGGATGATACGCGGAAGCAGGAAAAATGAAGCGTTCTATGAATACTGGAAATTTATTCACCTGAACGGACACTGGGTTCTGGATGAAATCAGGCAGAAGGATGAAATGGATATCGATGAGTTTGCAAATTCATAAGAAAGATATTTGCAAAATCAGGGAAAAACGGTTACAATAGTCTACGGAATGAAAGAGGTAAATTCCATACAGGAATTACAAATTCACAGATAAAGTAAAAGGAGATATGGACATGAGTAAAAAACCAACCGTATTGATGATCTTAGATGGATATGGACTGAATGATACAACAAAAGGAAATGCTGTGGCAGAAGGAAAGACTCCGGTCATGGATAAACTGATGGCAGAGTATCCGTTTGTAAAAGGAAATGCAAGTGGAATGGCAGTCGGACTTCCGGAAGGTCAGATGGGAAACTCTGAGGTAGGACATCTGAACATGGGAGCAGGACGCATCATTTACCAGGAACTGACAAAGATCACAAAAGCGATCGAAGATGGAGATTTCTTTGAGAATCAGGCGCTGCTTGCAGCATGCAAAAATGCAAAAGAGAACAATACAGCTCTTCATATGATGGGACTGGTTTCTGACGGTGGTGTACACAGCCATAACGGACATATTTACGGACTTCTGGAGCTTGCAAAGAGACAGGGTGTAGAAAAAGTGTATGTACACTGTTTCCTGGACGGACGTGACACTCCGCCGGCATCCGGAAAAGAATATGTAGAAGCTCTGGAAGCAAAAATGAAAGAAATCGGTATCGGAGAAGTGGCATCTGTCAGCGGACGTTACTATGCAATGGACAGAGATAACCGCTGGGATCGTGTGGAGAGAGCTTACAATGCACTGGTAAAAGGAGAAGGCGTACAGGCAGAATCTGCGACAGCAGGGATTCAGGCTTCTTACGATGCAGATAAGACAGATGAGTTCGTAGAACCAATGGTGATCGTAAAAGACGGTGCACCGGTGGCAACTGTAAAAGATGGAGATTCTGTGATCTTCTTCAACTTCCGCCCAGACCGTGCAAGAGAGATCACAAGAACATTCTGTGATGATAACTTTGAAGGATTTGACAGAGGAGAGAGAGTCAAGACAACATTTGTATGCTTTACAGAGTATGATGTGACGATCCAGAATAAGCAGGTAGCATTTGTAAAAGAAGAGATCACAAATACATTCGGTGAATTTCTGGCAGCACACAACATGACACAGGCTCGTATTGCAGAGACTGAAAAATATGCACATGTAACATTCTTCTTCAACGGTGGAGTAGAAGAACCAAACAAGGGAGAAGACAGAATCCTTGTAAAATCTCCAAAAGTGGCAACTTACGATCTGAAACCGGAGATGAGTGCATATGAAGTATGCGATAAGCTGGTAGATGCGATCAAATCTGACAAATATGATGTGATCATTATCAATTTTGCAAATCCGGATATGGTCGGACATACTGGAGTAGAAGATGCAGCGATCAAAGCGATCGAAGCAGTGGATGAGTGTGTAGGAAAAGCAGTGGATGCACTGAAAGAAGTGGACGGACAGATGTTCATCTGTGCAGATCATGGAAATGCAGAACAGCTGATCGATGAGACAACAGGTGAGCCGTTTACGGCACATACAACAAATCCGGTACCGTTTATTCTTGTGAATGCTGATCCGGCTTACAAACTGAGAGAAGGCGGATGCCTGGCAGACATCGCTCCTACACTGATCGAGCTGATGGGAATGGAGCAGCCAAAAGAAATGACAGGAAAATCTCTGCTTGTAAAATAATCGCAGAGAACAGGTTGTTTCAACAGGAATAGAAATACAGGGAAGATACAGCAGGCAGAGGTTTGGAATTTTTTCGGGCTTCTGCCTGCTTTGTAAGAAAGGCATATTATGAGAGAGAAACTGACCCAAAGTGATGTCAAAAAGATTCAGCAGGAGATTGAACACAGAAAGCTGGTAGAGCGCAAAGAACTCATTGAAGCGGTCAAAGAGGCACGCTCTCACGGGGATCTGAGCGAAAATTTTGAATACCATGCGGCGAAAAAAGAGAAGAACAGAAATGAAAGCCGGATCCGTTATCTGGAGAGAATGTTAAAGACTGCAGTTATTGTAGAGGACCATTCCGGTGCAGATGAAGTTGGATTAAACAATACCGTTCAGGTATACTGTGAGGATGATGACGAGCTGGAGACGTACCGGATCGTAACTTCAGTGAGAGGAAGCTCCCTAAACGGACTGATCAGCATTGAATCACCGATCGGTAAAGCCCTTTTGGGACACAAAGTAGGCGATCGGGTATTTGTCAAAGTAAATGATGAGTTCGGTTATTATGTAGTGATCAAAAAAATAGAGAATACACAGGATGAAGATGCAGACAAGATCCGCAGCTTTTAGAAGGAGGAGAACATGGCATATCAGTATGAACTTGTCCTGTTTGATCTGGACGGAACGTTGACAGATTCCGGTCTCGGAATCATGAACAGTGTCCAGTATGCATTGAAAAAAATCGGCAGGGGCGTAGAAAATCTGGAAGAGCTTAAATGCTTCGTGGGCCCGCCGCTTGCACAGCAGTTTGCAAAATTCTGCGGGTTTTCAGATGAAAAAGGGCATCAGATGGTAGAATTTTACCGGGAATATTACGAAGGAAAAGGGATGCTTGAAAATGCTGTTTATGATGGCATCCCGGAAGTACTGGAACAGTTAAAAAATGCGGGAATCCGTCTGGCAGTTGCGACATCCAAGCCGGAGAAATATGCAAGGAAGATTGCAGAGCATTTTAAGATCGCGCCATATTTTGAGTTTATCGGAGGGGCAAATATGGACGGAAGCCGTACGAAAAAGGCAGAAGTCATTGAGTATGTGCTGAAAAACTGTAAAGTAGAAGACAGGCAGTCGGTGCTGATGGTCGGTGACAGAGAACATGATATCTTGGGAGCAAAGGCATGCAAAGTGTCTGCATTGGGAGTCTTATATGGCTATGGTGACAGAGCGGAGCTTGAAGATGCAGGCGCTGACTGGATCGTGAGTACGCCGGCAAAGATTACGGAAAAAATACTGGGAAGGGAATGAACTGGTCAGTTTAACAAAAAATTTTGTCAGAACCCGGTATAGATTTAACATAACATCCTTACAATAAATGTTGGATAAGAACATGAGAAAAAGATTGTGAGGAATCAATATGTATACAAGATTATGGAAACTGATCACAAAACACATGGAAGAAAATTCCAGAATGGCAGTATTTCTGACTTCTGCAATGCTGATCTGGACAATTGGAATTACGATGGCAGGAATTCTGGTCTGTATCATCAAACATATGAACGTGATATGCAGGCTGAGTGATCTGATCTGTGCCGGAATCTATGCAGGACTGGTCTTTGGGCTTTTTGGCGGCGGATGCTTTTTATGGAATCACAGAAATCATTTATATAAACAATAAGAGCGAGGCTTATAGATGAGAAGAATGGACTTTACAACGGAGCATGTAGAATCATTTCAGCCGGGAGAGACATATGAGGTGACAGAGTGCGTACTTCCGTCCTCCTATTATTATGTGCTGGAACATGCTCTGGGTATCAGTAAAAATTTTAAGAATGCGGAGCGTTTAAAGACAACGACAGGAACCGTTGTGGATACGAGAAAAACGTCACGCTTTGATTTTGTAATCTTGGAATTTGACGAGTAATGCAGTATAATAACAGAAGAAAATCCAAATGAGGTGATAAGAATGAACACAGAAAGAATTGAAGCAATGTGCGGTGGAAAGGGACATGTGCTGATCAAGCATATTCTCGGAGAAAAAGAGCTGAATGGAAAGTGCGGGCTTTACGCGGAAGTGACTCTGGAGCCGGGATGTTCTCTTGGTTACCATGAACATCATGGAGAAAGTGAGACGTATTACATCCTGACCGGAGAGGGCAATTATGACGACAATGGAAGAATTCGCCCCGTAAAAGCCGGTGATGTGACATTTACACCGGATGGATGCGGACATGCACTGACCAATACCGGTGATACAGATCTTGTGTTCATGGCACTGATCATTAAAGACTGATGAAAAAGACAGTCATTCCCAAAAGAACAGGAATGACTGTCTTTTTTTATGCTTTCTGATCAAGAAGAAATATTCCGTCTATTATCGTGACAGGCGGTGTGATGGATGCAGGTCCGGATCTTCTTACACTGGAGCAGATTGGAAAGTACAATGCAATGTGTGAACGTGGAGAGATCACAAAAGAAAAGATGGAATTTTACAAACATAATGCATGTCCATCCTGCGGAGCCTGCTCGTTCATGGGAACAGCATCCACAATGCAGGTAATGGCAGAAGCGCTGGGACTGATGCTCCCGGGAAGTGCACTGATGCCGGCAACCAGCAAGGATTTAAGAGAGTTTGCAAAAAAAGCCGGAAAACAGGCAGTCTGGCTGGCAGAGCATAACCTGACTCCGGACAAGATCGTAACGATGAAGTCCTTCGAAAATGCAATCATGGTACATGCGGCAATTTCCGGTTCTACCAATTCTCTGTTACATATTCCGGCAATTGCCAAGGAATTTGGAATTGAGATTGACGGAGATACATTTGACCGTCTGCACAGAGGCGCACACTATCTGCTCAACATCCGTCCGGCAGGAGAATGGCCGGCACAGTTCTTCTATTATGCAGGAGGGGTTCCGACGATCATGGAAGAGATCAAGGATATGCTGCATCTGGATGTTATGACAGTGACAGGAAAAACACTGGGAGAAAACCTGGAAGAGCTGAAGAAAAATGGATTCTACGATAAATGCCAGAGTTACCTGGATCAGTGGAATTTAAAGAGGGAAGATGTGATCCGGCCGTTTGACAGACCATTCGGAACAGATGGAAGCATTGCGATCCTCAAAGGAAATCTGGCACCGGATGGAGCAGTTGTAAAACACACGGTAGTGCCAAAAGAGATGTTTGAAGCAGTTCTTCGGGCGAGACCGTTTGACTGTGAGGAAGATGCGATCCATGCAGTACTGACACATGAGATTCAGCCGGGCGATGCGGTGATCATCCGTTATGAAGGTCCAAAAGGAAGCGGAATGCCGGAAATGTTTTACACGACAGAAGCAATTGCATCAGATGCAACGCTTGGTGCAAGTATTGCACTTCTGACAGACGGTAGATTTTCCGGAGCATCCAAAGGTCCTGCAATCGGACATATCTCTCCGGAAGCAGCACAGGGCGGACCGATTGCCCTGGTGGAAGAAAATGATCTGATTGAGATCAGCATTTCAAACAGGGTTCTTCGAATCGTGGGAGTAAATGGTGAGAGAAAATCAGAGGAAGAAATGGAAGCAATCTTAAAAGAAAGAAAAAGCCGCTGGCAGCCAAGAGAAAACAAATATACAAAAGGTGTTTTAAAGCAGTTTGCGGAAAAGGCCGTGTCTCCGATGAAGGGCGGTTATATGGAATAGGAGCTGCTGGAAACAGTGACGAATAGGATCCGGATAGGGATACCAGAGATGAATTTCTGTGCAAAAGAGTTCATCTCTGGTATTTTTGTGATATAATGATGAAATCCGGCATGATCACAAGTCGGAAATGACAGCAAAGGAGAACATTGGTGAGATGTTGAATTATATTCGTTTTTCGACCAGAAAAGGCGAAAACAAGACATTGATAGAGATTCGTACTGCGAAAGACTGCAGGCTGGATGCAGTGATAGAGAGTGTGTCCTATCCATTTTTTGAATGCGCGTATTCACTGACCGCAGAGCATGGAGAAGAGTGGCTTCTGCGGATTGCAGATTTACATATGGAAAACTGGAAAGAGGTCTATATGCCGTCAGATGCTATACCTGATGAAGATGATGAGAACTGGGAAGTGGCATATTGTGAACAGGGCGAGAAGGAGAAAAAATCTGTGGGACGCGGCGTTTATCCGGATAACTGGAAAGAATTTTTGAAGATCATGGATGAGATCGTGCCAACTTCCATTCCCGGACAGATTAATAAAATCACTTTGGAATATCAGAGAAATGTCCGGTTCACGCAGAAAAATGAAGAGGGAACTCAAAATGAGACTGTCAACTGGGATTATAAAGAAGAAATGATCCTGGACCGGTATGAGGAAACTCTGACGATCCGTCAGGTGATCGCTCCGGGGCGGGAATTGACCAAAGAATATCATATGCGGGATGAGATTCCGGAGCTGATGGATAAGTGCATGGAATATCTTGGAAAACTGAAAAGTACCTCCGGTCAGCAGGAGCCGGACAGTGCAGCATTTAAGCTTTCCCTAGAATGCGGTGCAAGTACCAGCCGCGTGGTGACAGGAACATATAACCGGAGAGGACTTCCGGAAGGATGGGATGCATTTATCCGGGAGATCGCGGGATACATCCGGTTTTATGAAAGCTATGAAGATATTCTGAATCCTTATATTTATCGTCGTGGAAGACGTCAGGGAGAACAGATTATCTGCAGCGTGGTCTTTCATGAAAAAGGAGAGAAGCATCCGTATCTGACAGAGGATGAACATCTGGAAGTGGGAGATAAAGTGCTGGTTCAGGCAGGGCCGTACAAACAGGAGCTTCCCGGCAAGATCGTGTCAATTGATTATTATCGAAAAGAAGATCTGCCGGAAGAAATGGGAGATATTGGTGAGATTTTGAAAAAAATCGAAGAGTAAATGTAGTAATAAAATACGAAAGATAAGTGGAGAAACATAGATGAACTATTCAATGATGGAGTTGGTATGGCTGCTTTTGATCTACTCTTTTCTGGGATGGGTGGTCGAAACGATTGTCGGCACAGTGAAAAAGAAAAAGTTTGTAAACCGTGGATTTTCGACAGGTCCGTTCTGTCTGGTGTATGGAATCGCAGCAGTATTTATGGCAGTCACGATGGAAGAACTGATGGCAGAGCCTGTCTTTCAGCTGATCGGCTGTGGAGTGCTTGCAACGATCATAGAGTGGATGGAAAAATCCTGGAGCGCTTAAATCAGCACAAATGGTGGGACTATTCGAACAAGAAATGGAATTTTGACGGATACATCTGCCTACAGTATTCTGTATTATGGGCAGTGCTCGGATTTGTGGCTGTACGGTATGGAGATGCTTTTTTTCTGATAGTATATCACATGATTCCGACGCTGATCCGGGAGATTCTGCTCTGGATTTTGCTAGCAGGAATGGCTCTGGATATTTCTGCATCGCTGGCAGCAGTATTTCATATCCGGAAAGAGATGCCGACTGCAATCCGGTGGAATAAGAAAGTAGCAGTATGGACGCAGAAATTTGCATTAATGATCGTGGGTCATGTAGAAAAACGAATGGCGAAGGCATATCCTGTGATCATGGAAAAGACAGAGCAGATAGAAAAAGAAGGGAACTTTGCAGAAGGGTGCGGGTTTTATAAACTATTCTGGCTGTTTTTGATCGGAGCAGTGCTTGGAGACTTTACAGAGACGATCTTCTGTCGTCTGACAGCCGGAGTATGGATGAGCAGGAGCAGCCTTGTATGGGGACCGTTCAGTATTGTATGGGGGCTGGCGATTGCCATTGCAACGGCACTTTTATACAAGGACAGAGAAAAGCCGGACCGGCATATTTTTATTGTAGGTACATTTTTAGGCGGAGCATATGAATATGTCTGCAGTGTATTTACAGAGATTGTGTTTGGAAAAGTATTCTGGGACTACAGTAAGATTCCGTTTAACCTGGGTGGGCGTATCAATCTGTTGTACTGCTTTTTCTGGGGGATCGCAGCGGTGATCTGGATCAAGGTATTGTATCCGAAATTTGCAGGATGGATTGAAAAGATTCCGATGCTCTGGGGATATGTGCTGACCTGGATTCTGGTTGTGTTTATGGCAGTGAATATTCTGGTATCTATGGCGGCACTGGTGCGCTATGATATGCGTGCCAATGGAAGACCGGCAGAGAGTGGCTGGGAAAAAGTGATCGATGAACATTTTGATGATGAAAGAATGGATCGGATTTATCCGAATGCGAAGCCAAGATAGAAAACGGGCGGGAAAAGTAATGCTGTGACTTTTCCCGCCTGTGTTATTTATGGACTCGTACCAGCCCGATTCCAAGTGCACCGGGACCGGTGTGACATCCGATACTCATTGTAAGTGGAAGCTGAAACAATTCCAGATCCGGGTATCGTTTTTTCATTTCTTCTTTAAAAAATTCCAATGTATCAGGATCCATCTGTGTATATGCAATACCGGCTTTGAGCAGTCCCTGAGTATGGAGTGCAGAGAGTCTTCCGGAGAGATCTTTATCAAGTGCTTTGCACATGGCTTTAAAAGCAGACTTCATTCCCCGGGTTTTGGTATAGGCGTCCAGCTTGTCTCCCTGAATGGTAAGAACCGGCTTTAAATTCAATACGGTTCCGATGGCAGCAGCTGCTGCTGTGATACGACCGCCTTTTTTTAAATATTCCAAAGTGTCTACCGCAATGTAGATGGTGGCATCCATGGCTTCCGTTTCCAGAATTTCTTTGATCTGCGCCCCGGTGAATCCCTGGCGGGTAAGTTCGACTGCATCCAGAACGGATTGTGCCTGTGTAACAGAAATCCGGTGATTGTCCACAACATGCACCCGCCCTTTGAAATATTCTTCCTGCGCAAGGAGCAGGGCAGTCTGGCAGGAATTGCTCAGTCCGCTGGACATTGGAACATGAACGACTTCATCATGTTCTTTCAGCAGCTGATCCCACATCTTCATGACATCCGCAGGCGATGGCTGAGAAGTTGTAACAGGTTCTCCGGAAGAAAGTTTCCGGTAAAACTCTTCTGATGTGATATTGCATCCTTCATAAAAAGTGTCTTCCCCAACAAGGACAGGCATTGGAAGTATGTGAATGTGATACTTCTGCGCATCATCAGGCGTGATTCCACAATTACTGTCTGTCATAATTGCTATCTTTGGCATAAAATCCTCCCTTAATCCGTAACCCGCCGTTTCTATGGTGAAAGGCGAAAATAGCTTACATATTGACCGTTATTTTAACAAGTGTTAAGATTATAGCAAATCCGAAATCTAAAGACAATGAACAATATTTGTAAAATGTTAGTTAATTATACAGAAAGAGGAAAATGTAAATCATGGAAGACAGAAGAGTGATCAAAACCAAGAAAAATTTGAAGGCAACCTTGATCGAAATGATGGGAGAGATCTCATTTGAGCAGATTTCTATTACAGAATTGTGCAAGTGGGCAGAAATCAGCAGAATTACTTTTTACGCACACTACAGTGATAAATACGCACTGGCAGATGATATTTTCAGTGATATGCTTCAGATCGGAACGGATATCTATCGTACAAAACAGGAAAAAGAAAATCCGGGAAATGATCTTGTAATGGGATATTGCAATATGTTAAACAGTATTCTGGAAGTGTATTATGACTGTTTTGCATTTTTCCAGTATACCAGCCCGCAGAAAAACCCGTATCTTGCATCTGCATTTTACACTATTGTACTGGAAACAATTGAAAATCATACCAATAAAATCCGACAGAATGTAGAAGTGAAATATTCCCCGAAGAAAATTGCAGGTTTCTTGTGTTTTGGGATGCTTGGATTTATCAATGAGGCACATGGTGAGAAAACATCGATTGAAGAGATCAAAAGAGAGGCAAATCAGTTGCTTAGGGATATACTGCAGTCCGGAGTGCTGGTAAAATAATGGTAAATAGTAAAACAAAAAACGCTGCCAAAGATAAACGTTGTACCTCCGGCGGCGTTTTGTCGTTCTCAATCTATTTTGCATACTTACGGACCAGACAGGAAATGACTCCCGCCAGACAGAGCCCAAGCAGGGCGTTGTGCATGGAACCGAATACATCCAGAGCACCGCGGATTCCTTTTAACACATCCGGAGACTGTGGAATGATCTGGTTGATCCAAAAGGATGCATAAGAGCACACATAGATAAAAATAAATGAGAAAAGTCCACGTCCGGTATCTTCTTTATAAGTCTTTCTGCCGTCACGGACACGAACCCGTGTCATAGCCCATAAAAAGGAGATGCATTCAAATAAAAGAAAAAATCCGGCGACTCCGGCATAAGCGGCCAGACAATAATTCTTTTCTTCTACTGCAGTTACAGGATCTCCGTAAGGAGCACTGCCGCGCCAGAAATTATAAGCCAGGAAAGCGGCTGTTCCTGCGATCAGCAAAAGAGAAACGAAACGGATGATAATGCTGGCTGTTTTATAAATGGCTTTTCCCCCATATTTTGCAGTGGTTTTTACAGGAGAAAGCAGGTCACTTTTCCTTTTGGAAGAAGACTTTTCTCTGCGGGGGCGTTCATCCTCGTAATCATCAGAATCAGAGGTCGGGCGTTTTGAACGTGATGGATTTTTTCTTCTGTCAGGTTCTTCTTCCCATTGATGGTTTTTTCGGCCGGACTGTGGAGAAACGGATCCATTTGTGATCGGATCCATTAAAATGGTCTCGTCTCCCTGCAGCGGCATTTGAATATTCTTTTTCTTTTTACCGGAAGCCCGGGGCTTGGCTGTGATTTTAAATCTACGGTTTGAAATTCACGCTTTGTCAGTGGTTCTTCTTCATAATGAAAGATCGGATCGTCTTCATAAGTGACTTCAAAATCCTGATTAAAAAAATGTTCGTTGTTGTTCTTGGAACTCATGGAAATCCTCCTTCCGAATGCTCCTATTCTATCCTGTTTTTGAAAAATCCTCAAGAGAAGACGGGGAAAATTTAGAAAGATTTAAAAATTTCTGATGCGTTGACGCTAACCTCCATTTTGCGTATAATAAAACCAATTGAAACAAAATGGAGGCAGATTATGAAAGCAAAGAAAGTTCTCTCAGGCGCATTGGCAGCGATTCTTTTGACTCTTACACCGGGTGTGGCTGTGTGTGCAGAGGAGATGGCCGGGCAGGAGCAGACGGAAAATACACAAGTACTGTCTGCACAGGAGCAGGAAAACCAGGAAAAAGCAGCATCTTATGCGGAGAAAATAGATACAAACGAGATTTCGAACTGGCCACAGGGACCCGCGATCTATGCGGCTTCCGGCATTGTGATGGACATGAACAGCGGGGCAGTGCTTTATGCAAAAAAGGCCGAAGAAAAAAGATATCCTGCGAGTATTACGAAA
>OBWC01001075.1_pt1 | contig 15858 bp, 14 predicted proteins | sample 1501341 | NCBI WGS metagenome assembly OBWC01 (sample SAMEA2580033, study PRJEB22360) | human gut metagenome | biome: human gut; feature: human-associated habitat; material: faeces | place: Denmark | collected 2008/2010 | reverse complement strand
CCCACTGTCGCGTAGCCGGTGAGCCGGGCGCGGCCATTGTCCATGATGCGGATGTTGGCCGGGCAGATGCCCCGGTGTACGAGGCCCACCTGATGCATGGCCTCCACCCCGTTGAACACCGGTTCCAGCATGGCGCAGGCCTGCTGGGGCGTCACGGTGCCGTGCTCCTCCAGCCACTTCTGGAGCGGACGGCCGCCGGGGTTCTCCATGACGGCGTAGACCGTGTTGTTCTCTTCGAAGACGTCCAGCACGGCCTCCAGGCCGTTGGCCGGGGTGATGCGCTGGATGAAGCGGTAGAGGTCGGCAAAATCCATCCGGGTGGTCTTGAACAGCACTTCGCTGCCCGGCTTCGGGCGGAGGATGCAGTCCCTCCCCCGCTCTGCCGCCAGCGTCAGGGGCATATACTCCTTGATGGTCACCCGGAAAGGGCCGTTGTTCTCCACGCCTCGGTAGAGGATGCCCTCGCCGTCCACGCTCTGGATGTCGCCCACGGTATACCGGCCTGCCAGCACAGTGCCTGCCGGAAGACTGCCCGACGGGTTGCGCCCTGCAAGTTCCCGGCCGCAGTGGGGACACTGCTCCTCCCCCGCTTCCAGCTCCTGCATACAGTATGGACAAATGCGTCGTTGCTCCATGTCGGCCCCTCCCCGTAATGTTTTGTACTGTTTATTATAGCATAGCCGACGGGAAAATGGTACCCTACCGCCATGAACTTCAGAAGCACGGGATCATTCAGTATATCCACTCTTTTCGTTCATGCACAAGACGATGTATTTTTCAGTTTTCACATTATTTCAAATATTCTTCTGCACTTTTGCAGATCTCTGCTTCGATTTTTTCAGGTTGGAGTTTTCCTGGATCTCTGCCACCAGCGCACCCGCACCGATGGCATGGACTGTTCCGGCCTGAATGAAGAACAGATCATCCTTGTGGATGGGGACTTTTTGCAGATATTTCATCACCGTGCCGTCTGCGATCGCCCTGCGCATCTCGGCCTTTGTGCAGTTTTGCTTGAGTCCGTAGACCAGCTTCGCCTCGCGTCCGGCATCCAGCACATACCACATCTCGGTCTTGCCCAGCTGTCCGTTTTCATTTTCCTGCGCATACTCGTCTGTAGGATGGACCTGAACGGACAAATCTTTCTTGGCGTCGATGAATTTGATAAGGATGGGCAGAGTGTTTTCGCCTTTGTGCCGTTCGCCCAGATATTCTGGATGCGCTCTCAGCACCTCTGCCAGCTCCTGCCCCCCGAACTCACCGCTCACCACATAGCTTGGGCCGTCCGGATGGGTCGAACACTCCCAGGTCTCTGCCAGCGGGTCCATGTCGATGTTCTTTTCAAATTCGTCATTCAAACGGCTGCCACCCCAGAGATAATCCTTGCCGGAGGGTCGGAGCAAAAGAGGCTTGTTCTTGTTTTGCATGCAGCCATCGCCATTGGCTTTGCAGGCAACATGATATTTGATGTTTTCTTTATTCTGGTGATACTCTGTGAGCTTGTAGACAAAGGTCTCATAACCTCCGTAAGCCCCCAATGACTTCGCGCCGACAAGGTATACGTGCTGCACTTCTTTTTTTGAATTCATTCCTCTAATCCATCCTCACATTTTTATCGCTAATGTTGCATCTATTCCCTTATGAATAAAAACAAACCTACGGCGGGTCGCACAAAGGCAATCCACCGTAGGCTTGAACTCTCCTTCAATCTTTATTTGCTGCTCCTTTTTGTGGGTCAAAACAGAGCTTCCAAAAGCCTCCTACATATAACCCCGGATTTTCCGCATCTTGCAGTTTTTCAACAAATAAAACATTTGAAGGACAACTCAAGCAGTCAAAACCCTTTAGTTATCGTAGGTTTTCTTGGTTGACCCTATGCGGTTGTCAAGTAAGGAACAAAAATTTTACAAAAAAATAAGCCCTACAAGGCTTTCAGTCGGTTTCAAACCGATCTGAACCTTGTAGGGCTTGACTGTTTGCTCTATATAATTCTTATTTTATACCGCCTGCAGTGGCGTATTTTCCAAGATTTTCTTGAACTCTTCTACTGTCATTCCAGCGTCTTCCGCTGCTTCTTCAATCGTCACACGGCCCTTTCTCACCTGCTTAACCAGCATCCGCATCTCACCAATGCTAATGCCTTCGGCCTTTACCCCCTGACTAAGGTTGCACATAACAAGCACCTCTCTTTCCAGTTCTTCGTTCATTGCAACGCCAAATTCTTCTTCAAGAATTTTCTTTTTCTCTGTGACTGCTCTGGTCGAATGGAATAACGAACCAGAGTGTTTTGGAACTCCTTGGTTTGGTGTGTACAAACCCAGATGCAGATTCCTCATCCCAAAAGCCAGGCGATGACATTCACAACTTTTATGCCATCGTAATTTCCGAGTAAAAAACGATCCAGTGTCAGGACAATCTTTTCATAGTTATCCTGAATATCATACGCAGAACATCAAATTATTTTCCCGTTTCGGAAACTTTTATTTTATCGGGCTCAATATTTTCCAATTTCAGAAACGCATCAGATACGAGGCACGGAAAAGTGCTTAACTCCAGCTCCACCAAAGCAAATCTGTTCGCATGGGTAGAAACTCTCAACCTGTACCGCTCCCATTCCTACGGAATGAAACACCCTCATAGCCGAAAAGATTTACGAATATCAAGCTGACAGATGTAAAAAATTCAACATAGATTTGTCCATATTGGAATTTCTCACATTATGCCATCCATTAAATCGATAGCTTTTTCCTACTTCTAAATCCTTTGCCTCTCGTTGTCTTCAGCTCTTCTTCAAGATAATAGTCACCATGATAGAATTTAGAAACATCCATATCAAGAGCTTCAATTACCCGACAGGCCAAGCCAAAAGAAGAAGTCAAAATATTTCTTTCCCCAGATTCCAGCCTTTGATATTGACGTAAAGTTATATTGGCTCGATCAGCAACCTCTTGTTGCGTCATCCTTAACATTTGTCGTCTTTCCGATAAGACAGCCGCTGCTGTTGGAATTATCGTTTGAAAACTATCTAAAACTCCACCACTCATAAGAATCGCCCCTTCCATTACGTCCATTTGGTCACATTGTACGACCAATCGGACGTAATGTCAAGTCAAATACTTTTAGAGGCTCAAGCCTATTTTCGATTGACGTTCGTTCTCAAATTCATTTTCTTCGAGCGAAATAACAACCGCATTTTTCTCAGCATCATACCGTCCTTTAAATTGATGGTCTTTTCCTACAGCTAGACCATTTGTTTCCAGAAGTGCATGGATGAACTGTATTCCGTTAATCATCATCCGGCACTGGCCATCGGTCAGCAGCCTATCAGGAACCTTAAAGGACATGGGATGTTCAGCGGTGCACGGAGTAATCACAATAGATTTCCGATCTTTTCTCTGCAAAACACAAATATAGGTCGGACTCCCAAGAACACGAATAACATCCTTTCCCACATTCATTCTTCGGCTTTCTGCCGGAATTGTCACCAGCAGATTCATAATTCGTCCAGAACTCATGTCAGCATTCCTTTCTCAACAACCTCACTGCCCGGTCGTTGTACATTTTCAGGCTGTTCCGGCAAATCTGGTAATGGTGTATTTTCTGAGTCTTCACCTTGCGGTATCGGTACTGAAGTAGTGCCTGCTTCCCGTTCAGTCTCATCCAATACTGCAGAGCCCTGATACCCAATAAAATCTTCAAACAGATTCATCTGATGGCCTGCAATGTAATCAGTATAAGATTTCCCGATCCGATCCTTATAGACATCCGGGAAGAATTTTATCTGTTTCTTCTTTGTCTCACCCGTAACAGGGTCTGTGTATTCCTGTGGTTTTGGGGTGAACATGATTGCTTCTTCCAAGTCGAATAACATACAAAGGCCCTGATCTGAGTTCGCCACCCGTCCGAGTATCTTATAGCGGCATTCACGGTTCCAACTCATGATTTTGAAGATATTTTCCACAAATTCCAAAGAGGTAATATCCTTATTCACCCAGTTTTCGTCCTTCTGTCTTGCCCATTCAACAGATGCACTGTCCTCTTCCGGGCACATAATCAACGCAAGCCGCTTCTTGTTTGGATGCAGAATTGGAAGAACATACTTAATTCCTTCAAAAAGCCGGATACAGGCCATATTGAATTTCATAACGCCATATTTTATGCTTACTGCTGGCTTATTCAGCATGGAAAACTGTGTGCGCGGCGGCAGCTCATACCCATCAAATTTTTCGTACTCCAGCTCTCTTTTATACTCTTTTCGTATCTGTGCCAACTCACGAATCAGCGAGATCTCCCGAGCACTCATTTCCTGCTCCCTGCTTTTTTCTTCCATTTCACAAATCCTCCTACATCGACATTAAAAGGTCATCCAGTTCACGTTGAACTTCATTTCTGCTTGGAATTGCACCAATCATGGGGTTTTCTACGACTTGGCCGGATTCCATCACATCACGGGCCGTAATGCTCTGAACCCACTTACGCCGATATAGCCTGCATTCCAGGTTCATCGAGTATCCCTCAGCCTGTTCATAATGATTTTTCCCAATCAAAATCCGGGACTCATCCAACTCAAAGAGCAGGAATTTTGCGTTTTCCCGTTCCTGGCAGATACCACGGCACTGATAGCGGCAATTCCTTCTCCAGTTCAATGTTTGGAAGACCAGTCCAGAAAATGCTCTGGCTGAAAAAGCACTATGAACGTCATTGTCATCTCTCCAGCGCATCGCCGTTGAAGACTTACAATTGTTCTTCCGCAGGATCACGACCTGCAGAATCGGATGATAAAGCAATTCAACATCTTCGCAGTCGTCCAACCGGGTATGGCATGCCTTGCTGAAACGGATTTCATTTTTAGAAATTGTCATAACCGGGCTGCTCTGGTTGATAAAGCAAGTGCCTGAAACCGTCAGATAATCAGATAACAATGCCATATCCGACTTCTTTCCAGACCGCATTTCCGTCATATCGTTCAGTTCGACCACTTCTTCCGGCAGATAGGCATTCAGGCAAAGGCTGCGGATGCTTTCGGCATTGATGCCGCTCCAATTCGGATGGATGCCAATAAATCCTTTCAATGCTCCCTGCTGGATTACCACAATATCCTGCACACCGCACTTCTTATTGCTGGATGCCACGAGATGTGCAGCCCGTGCAATCTCCGGCGAAACAATTGCTTGGTGATGTTCTGGAACGTAGGCAGAGCAGCGATTCCCGTTATTCTTTGTGACTTTGCCCAACTTGTAGTCCACCACGATGCTCTTCCGGGCTTCCAGATCACCCCAGCGACGTTCGTTTTTCATGATGTTAGCCACCATCATGCCATTCCACTCCTGCCTGCCGCGCAGGGTGCTGCGCTTCTTCTGCGTCAGGATCATTGCAATCTGCTCATAGTTGTACCCTTGAATAAATGCCAGAAAGATAAAACGTACCGTCTTTGCTTCTTCCGGCTCAATCACAAGCTGTCCATCCTTCGTATGCCGATACCCCATCAGGTCGGCCACCGGGTACTGGCCTGTCATAATACGCTGGTCATACGAAAGGATCATCCGGCGACTCTTGTTGCCCGATTCCCAATCTGCCAGAAGTGCTTGAATGTCCAAACTATATTGGCTGCTTGGATTCAGCGTGTAGATGTTTTCAGTTTCAAAGTACACGCCAATGGGATGTGCCGGGTGCATGGTTTTCAGTGCTGCGATCTGCGTCATACAATCCGAAAAATTTCGCGCAAACCGCGAAATGCTGGCGCAGATAATCAAATCCATCTTCTGGTCTTTGGCATCTCGCATCATTCGCTTAAACGCATCCCGTTTCCGCAGTGAAGTACCCGATTTTCCTTCGTCACTGTAAATATCTTCCAGACTCCAATTCTCTGTTTCCGCTATTTTTTGAGTATAATAGAGGGTTTGGTTCTCAATAGAGGAAATCTGCTCCTCGCTGGATGTACTGACACGGGCATAAACCGCCACACGTTTCAGGTCGCTGTCGTAAATCGACGGTGTCGGTTTTGCCGGACGAAAGTAATCTTTTGCCGTTTTCTGGCCCTGTTCTGTCTGCTTATGGATTCTGTCACGAATCTCTGCTTTTCGCCTTTCAGATTCCAGATGTCGGCTCTGCCAGTCTGCTCCACACGGCAGCACGTCCACATCTTCTGCCGGGATATGTTCTACGTTCATTTCTCTCCAGCCTTTGTCATTTCATGTTCCAGTCGGATTCTCCACTCAAGATAATCTTTCCTTCGGATCGATGTATATTTTTCAGCCAATTCTTTCAGGTTCTGACGCTGATTCTCAATATCAAGAATGGTGTCGACTCTTTGGTCGTCATCATCTGTAACAATGTCCACCCGCATCGGCAAATCAAACAGATATTTCAGCAGGAAACAGAAATCACAGGTATTCGCTGCAAGGTAGGCCCTTGTCTGTGAAAAAATCAGATTGACGGCACCCTTTTTGCAATCTTTGAGCAGATGCACCATTTCCGGGCGTTTATAAATTTCCTTATTCCCTGTGATGTCAATATAAACACCAACCAGCTTTTTATCGCTATCAGTTTTAAACTTTTCAGCATAGTAGGAACTGTGATAGGCTACTGCTGCATCCTTAGCGCGTTCCCACAGTTTTGCAAGTTTCACATAGCCGCCAACCTTATACTTGCGATCCATTCATAGCACCTTCTTCCGGCTGAACGCTCCAATACCATTTCCGCTTTTTCTGGTAGCAGTGGATTCCCATTTCTGTTTTTACCATCCGCGCTACTCGTTTGCTGACACCTTCATTATCTAAGCGACAATACATTTCATTTGCGTTCATATCGCCTTTTTCAAGGAAATGCTTAATCCAGTAGACAGCTTTCTGTTGCTCGGTATCAAATTCAGGTTCGGCGTCCGGCTGTTGTTTTTCAAAGAGCTGTGGCCTACATTCAAGCCACTGAAAACCACTTTCGGCAGAAATAGAGAAACGGATGTCTTCTGCCGTAGGCGCAAGACTGTTTTTGATTTGATGTACGATTCTTATATCAGGGTTCTCTGTATCTCGCTCCACCTGCAGGACGCTTCGTGCTGCTGCCACAACATCAATGCTGCCAAGGCTGCGGTACAGCCCTTTGGAGCCTTCTTTTTTATTGAGGTGCCCAATCAGAACAATAGCGCAGTCGTAGCCAGCAGCCCACATTCCAAGGCGGCGCATAAGTTTCCGTGCCCTGCCTGTGATCTGCAAATCTGAATCACTGCCAAGATAGGCCTGAATTGGGTCGATCACGACCAAGCGCGGCCGGAATTCAATGATTGCCTGACGGATGCGCTCATCGTCCAATGTAAGGCCGTTATAGACTTCTTCATTGATGAAAGCGATCTTCCCGCAATCTGCTCCGCAGCGTTCCAGACGGGGCTTTATCGTGTCTGAAACGCCATCCTCGGAGCACTGATAAATCACCTTTTGCGGCGCACCGATCTTACAGCCATCCGGGGTCTTACCTCCTGTTGAAAGTTCCGCAATCAGATTCATCATCATGGTAGATTTTCCATCGCCGGGATCACCTTGCAGAAGTGTGATTTTCCCGATTGCAATAAAGGGATACCACAGCCACCGTACATCCGTTGACTGAACTTCGCTATACAGTGTCAGCAGCCGTTCCATTTCGTTTTCCCCACTTTATTTTCGCAGCTTGATTTCATGCTTTTATTATACTCTTATCAGATGATTTTTTCTGTGAAGTGGCACTTCACATGTGCAGCAAATTGTGATGTAACACTTCACAAAATTGCCTCAGAACACACGACCGCTAGGGGTGGCCCCGCCAAATTCTGAGCCACATTTTCATCATTTTCTCTATACAAATGAAAGTACATCCGTTAACTAAACCCCGCTGTACAGCGTCAGTAACTTTTTCACTTCGTTCTCACTCACATTATCGTGCTGTTCAATTTTATGGTTTTATTATACACCTGTCAGATAATTTTTCTGTGACCCAGCAGGTCACTTATTCCTTAAAATGTGACCTACTGGGTCACATTTTGGCCTCAGAAGCCATCTCCGCTAGAGGGGAAAAACGAAAATTCTGACTTCTATGTTGGCTACTCTTTTCGTTCTTCTTGATTCGTTTTTCCATAGGCCAGATAATAAAAGTACTCTTATGCGGGCATTCGAAAGGAAGATTTACTTATGTCCGTCAATTATGTTGCTTTGGGAAAACGTATTGGTTATTTCAGAATGCAGTGTGGTAATATCACCCAGGAAGCCTTAGCCTCTAAAATCAATCGCAGTCGTGAATTTCTGGCCAAAATTGAAAAAGGCACAGAACACCCCAGCGTTGCCACTCTGGTCGATATTGCCGACGCCCTCTGCATTTCCATTGATGATTTGTTGATAGACAGTCTTCACTATTCCGTTTCAACTTCCAACACCGAATTGCATCGTCTGTTATTGGACTGCAACGAAACTGAGCAGGAAATCATTATCCGCACGGCGAAGGAGTTAAAGGCCACTCTTGTCAGCCTTGGAATTTAACATCCATCCGTATTAAAATCACAAAATAAAAAGGCCCGCATAAGCCGCAGACGCACCCTCGAATCATCTTGGGTGCTGTCTGTGGTTTATGCGAGCTTCTCTTATAATTCTTTTTCTGTATTTTAACTTATTTTAAGTTATAATACAGAATTCAAGTTAAGATTTGCTGTGAATCACTTTTTCTTTACCATGCAGCGTTTTTTAAAGAACGAAATGCCGTAGCAAAGAATTTGATCGTAATCATCCTCATACTCCTTTGCATACATCCGATCATCAATTTGCTGCAAGGCTATATCGCATTCACTTTCCAGATTTTCCAAAGCCTTCGTGTACTTTGCTTCAAAGATTGCAACGCGGGCATTAATGGAATCGTAAACGACTACATCGCTTCGGCCTTCGCCATGCTCCTTATTAGAATCCACCATATATCCGGCACCCGTGAAGATGCCCGCAAGAAAAGCATGATAGAAGTCTTCCCGATAGTCATGGTAGCTTATGGTGCGCCGGAGCAGAGCATTCATTTCCTTGGTAATGCCTTCGCTGTCACCGTTCCAGACTGCATCAAACAAAGCATTTCGATTCCACTTCTTCGTACTGTCATCGAACCATTTGATAACTGTTGTTTCAAAAATCTCTTTGATTTCTGCATTCGGAATCATAAGGGCAACCATGCCATCCGGCAACTCACCCTTATAATCTTCTTCACGCGCCTTGGTCAAGTACCCTGTCAGATACAGCGTACTCCAGAGATTATCTTCTGAGGAATGCAGGTAATCATAGGTCAGGCTTTCATCCACACGCTGAACAATGCAGCCGCCAGCCATCAGGATTTCAAGTTTATTTGTGATGGTACTCCCCGCATAGTCAATAAAGGAACGGATGATTGCATTATCGCTGGTGTTCTTCCAGTAGCTGATAGGCTTAGCTTTCGGATTGCGCTGCAGTTCCAGCAAATAATTCATTACATCCCACGGGCAGTAAACATCAAAGGCTCCGAAATGGTATCCATCATACCATTTCTTGATGTTCTCAGCCTGCGTTGTCAAGTCAGCATCCTTTAGCAGCAGGTCAACCTCACTTTGTACAAATCCGAAATACTCGTTCAGACGAGAATTTGTGATAGTATCCGATACAAAATTATTTGTTCCCGTAAAAATGCTTTCTTTCGCAATCTTTAAGCAGCCCGTAACAACTGCAAACTGAAGTGCTTGATTGTCTTTTAGGGCCTGCATCAAGCCTTTCATAACATCGAGCATTTCATTATAATAACCGTTGTTATTTGCTTTTGCTACAGGGACATCATACTCGTCTATAAGAAGAATTACAGGCTTTGCATAATAGCTCTGCATCATCGTTGTCAAAAGCATAAGGCTGCTCTTAACTTCTTTTATAGAACCATTGCCATGTGCAAGATGCTCAAACGCTGTTTTTTGGAATTCTGTAGCACTTTTACTATCAAGCAAATAAAGATGTTTGTTGTACAAATCCGCTATCACCATTGTGAGCATATCGTATGCCCCAGTGAAATCCAAACCGTCTACCTGTCGGAATGAAATAAAGACTGTAGGATACTGATTCATCCACTCATCACATAATACCTGATGCTCTGCAATTTCCAGCCCATCAAACAGTTCTTTGCTGTCTTTACGGATGTCAAAGAAGCTTTCTAGCATACTCATGCCAAGCGTCTTACCGAAACGCCGTGGTCGAGTGATAAGTGTCACTTCTGCTTTTTCGTCCAAAATTTCCGTAATCAGGCCAGATTTGTCAATATAATAAAACCCACCGTTCCGAATCTTCTCAAAGTCCGAAATACCAACTGGGATGTTCAATTTTTTCATCTCTGCTGCTCCTTTCGCGTAGCCACACACAGACTTTTTATTGCTTCTATGATACCATGAAACTCATGTTCTTACAAGAAAAACTCTGCTTACTGCATTGATTCTGGCTACGGCTCATTCTGCATAGCCTGCCAGCACATCTTCAAATGTAAAATGGATTTTCACACGTTCATCGTTGAAAACCTCAATGCGGTCAATAAAGGTTTCCACCACATTCTGTGACAGGTTCATCACATCGCCTGCTTCTTCTACAGTACTCATGACAGTCTGCAAATGATCAGTGTCCTTCTTCACAGGCTGGAAAGCTTGATTTTTCTCGGTACGCAGCCTTTGAATCTGCGCCATTCTTTCATCTTCCTGCACTCGGTAAGCATCTCTCTGTCGGATGAACTCTTCCTTACTCATGTTTCCATCAGCATACTGCTCATACAGCGCGACGCGCTGTTTTACGAGCTCTGCCTTTTCTGCACTCAGCTTTTCTTCCTGCCGTTCCAGTGCGGAAAAGCAAATCAACGCTTTGCGTTCCCGTTCGTGCAGGATTTCCAGTATATGCTCCGCCTGCTTTATCTGCGCTGTCAGCGCATTTCGGACGATATGTTCCAGCAGTTCCTCGGAGATTGGGATTCGCTTGCAAGGGCTGTCCACCGCTGTGGCCGAAAATCTGCAGTTAAACGAGGGGCCAAGCTTCTTGAGTACACGATATTTCATCAGCTTCTGGCAGTAGCCGCAGTAGACCTTGCCTTTCAAGGGATACTGGTGTTTTGTGTAGTTCCCGGCCGGGTGCTTCCCATGCTGCAGCATAATGACCATTTGTGCCTGTTCAAATTCCTCCGGGGTCACAATGGCGGCATGGCTGTCCTCAATACGTACCTGCTGTTCCAAAGGAGCGCGCAGAACCCGATGCTTACAGGGAACCGGCATAATGAATTTCGCGCCCACATAGGTTCCCTTATACTTCTCATTTTTCAGAACATGGTAAACCGTTCCACTTGTCCAATGGCTGCGCTGCAGATCCCATGCTTTCTGCTCACTGTACACATGGTTTTCCGCCACATGATATGCTGCCGGGGTCGGGATCTGCTTTTCATTCAGGATTTTGGCGATGCTCCCCGTTCTGTTGCCCTGCAATGCCAGTTCAAAGATCAGGCGCACATACTGGCTGGCTACCGGGTCGAGGATCAGCTTATGGCAATCGTTCGGGTCCGGCAGGAATCCAAACGGGCGGTATCCTCCGAGATACATTCCTTTTTTCTGCATCACATGGTCTGCTGCTGCGATTTTAGCGGAGAGGTCCCGGCTGTAGGATGCGTTGATGATGTTCTTAATGGCTACTTCCAGTCCACATACATCGTTTCTGATCTGCATTCCACTGTCGTAACCATCGTTGACGGAGATGAAGCGAACGCCCAGCAACGGGAAGATTCGCTCCATATAATCGCCTGCTTCAATATAGTCACGGGCGAACCGGGAAAAGTCCTTTACGATAATCGTTTTCACCTTTCCGTCCTGTGCATCTTGAATTAGCCGCTGAAACGCAGGACGGCTTGTAGATGTGCCGGAGTAGCCATCGTCCACGTACTCCTGACGCAGCTCTGTTGCCAGTTCGGGGCGGGCCATGATGTACCCCTCTACCAGTCCGCGCTGGCCCTGAATGCTGTTGCTCTCGGTCTTATCTGTTCCCACATCCTCGTCCGCAAGGGAAAGTCGGTAATAGGTTCCAATCATCTGCTGCTCACCGCCCTTCAAACGGATAGATCAATTCTGCCTTTACAATTTCCGCAGCACGATTTTCCAGATTATTCATACGGCGTACCCATTCCATCTGGTTCTCTTCTTTCAGTTTTTCTGAAGTTTCCTCACGCTGACTCATCTGCTCGATCAAGACCTTATACCGCTCTGCAGCCTGCTCTTCCACATTTGCCAAAACAGTATCCAGCTTTCCACTCAGCAGCAGGCTCTGATAATAGGCTGGTTTTCGCAGTTTCAGGTACGCCTTGTGCAGCATCCCCCAGCGGCCAATCGGACGGGTCCGTGGCAGTTTCAAGGCTGGCAGATAATAATCACCCACCAAAACATATTCCATTCCTGTCCGGACATCATAGATTTTTTCTTTCATTGTCTGTCCTCCTTTTTCATTAAAACACAAATTCCGTATAAGTTATTTTCCTGCGGTCCACTTCAATTTTCTTTACATACTGCAGCAGATTATCTGCCGTTAAAAGGACCTCTGTGCTGCCTGCGATTTGCTTTTTCTGCTGCAATTCTTCTTGAACAACGACCAGTTCTTTCTCGTTTTCAGCTTTTGTCTGTCTGAATGCCTCAATTTCATTCTCTGCATCCTGCTTCAATTTCAAGAACTTTTCTTTTGAAATTTTTCCAAGGACATACTGCTCGTAGCCGCTGCGCTTCTGTGATTCCAGTCGAACGATATTGCCTGACGCCCGTTCAATTTCACGTTTTGTAGCTATTTCTTTTGATTGGAGTTTGCTTTTTCCAGAGCTTTTCCGTACCAGCTTCTGCAAATCACGGTGTTCTTCCATCCGCTGGTGCAACTCCTTGTTAATGCCGTTCCAGAGGTCTTTCTCTGAGATGGAAACATGGCAAAATTTACAGTAAAAATACAGCGAGCCATCCCTTTGCCAATGGCAAACCAGCTTTTTTCCGCACTCTTTGCAAAATATCCGGCCTTTGAAGATGTTCGGATTGTTCTTTCTGCGCTGTTTGCACCATGTTTTCCGTTCCTCCCTGACCGCTTGCTCAGCTTCCCGCAACGCGGAAACTTCATCAAACAGTTCCCAGCTGATAATCGCCGGGTGGCTGTCCGGCACCATCCGCCAGCTTTCCCGTGGATTCTGCCCGATTTTCCGATTCGTTTCATCGTAGGCGATGCGGTTATAGACCATTGTTCCTGTGTAGATTGGATTTTCCAGCACCTTTGTCACGAACACGGTCTGCCATGTTGGGTCCTTTACCCGCAAGGTGTTTTTCAGGTATCCCAGCTGACAACGGCGTGTAAAAGGTGTCGGGATTCCCTGCGCAGACAGCTTCTTTGCAATCTCGCGCTCTTTCATGCCGGATTTCTTCCAGAGAAAAATCCGAACTACCACATCGCTGACTTCCTCATCCAGAACCAAATGATTCTTCTGATCCTTTTTGTAGCCAAATGGAACAGGGGTATAGATTTCTCCCCGTGCTTCCTTGGAACGAAAGCACGACTGAATCTTCTGGGACAGGTCTTTCGAGTACATTTCATTGATCATGCTCTTGATCGGCACCAGCATCCCGTCCCGGCTCTGTCTGTTCAGGCTGTCATAATTATCATTGATGGCGATAAATCTTACGCCAAACAGTGGAAACACTTGCTCCAGATACTGACCTGTTTCCACGAAATTGCGGCCCAATCGCGAGAAGTCCTTTACCACGATGCAGTTGATTTTCCGCTCCTGCAACGCTTTCAGCAGCCGTTCAAATTCCGGGCGGTCAAAATTTGTTCCCGTGCAGCGTTTGTCCGCAAACACATCCTGCAGCATTAGGTCATCCCGATGGTTGATGTACTCCTTGATATAGGAAATTTGCACTTCCAGTGATTCCGTATCCCGAAGCACATCATCAAAATCGGACAGTCGTGCGTAAATTGCGGTTTTCCAGATACGGTGCGGTGCGTTCTCCGCTTCCCGCTGCGCCGCACTTACCTTCTTGCTTACTCTTGCCATAAGTCACAGCCTCCTTTTAAGCAGACACTTCACGCTGCCCCATCTGCTTTTGATGCAGTTCTTCCAGCAGGTCCGCAATTTCATCGTGGAATCGGAACGTAATTTCTACCCGATTGCCCTCATAGACTTCGATTTTCTCAATCAATTCGACAATCATCGGGCGGGTGATTTCTTCCAATTTTCGATACTTACGGTACACATCCAGAAACGGATAAGCGTTTGGAGCAGTCTGTAAATTTCGCTGTTCCGCTTCCAGTTCTGTGATTTTGCGGTCATACTCTTCAATCCGCTTGCTGTACAGTTCGTTGTAGTTCAGAAAATCCTCCCGTGTGAGGATTTCGTCTGCATAATCCCCGTACAGCTTTTCCTTAATTCCCTGTGTATGGGCTTTTTCTGCGGTCAGCTGCCGAATCTGCCGTTCGATGCGCCGCACACGATATGGCTCCTGCTGGGCCTGCCGGATGCTTTCCACAAACTCGGCTTCTTCCATCACGATTTGAATCTGCATCTGAAGCGCGTTCCGCACGACGTTATAGAGTTTTTCATCCCGCAGGTTATGGCTCGTGCAGCTTCCTTTGTTCTGCTTGCTGCCGGAGCACTGATAATAGATATACCGCTTTCCCTTATAGCTGGCCGACCTGCGCACCAGCCGGCTGCCGCAGTCCCCACAGTAAAGAAATCCTGCAAACAGGGCCACCGTTTCGACATCGTTCGGCCTGCGGGTCTCGGTTTCCAGAATCCGCTGCACCAGTTCAAACTGCTCCGCCGGAACGATTGCTTCATGGGTGTTGTCCACGACCGTCCAGTCCCGCATCGGCACGTTCATTTTCTTTTTGGAGCGATAATCCAGTCGTCGTGTCTTTCCCTGCACCAGCTTTCCGATATAGACATCGTTGTGCAGAATGCGGTCCACTGCCTTGGCAGACCACGGCGGCTCATCGCTCTTGCGGAAATGCAGGCTCAGCTTTGCACCGCTCTGCAGCTTTCGCGCAGCGGGGGACGGTACCTTTCCTGCATTCAAACGGTCTGCGATGCCCTGATTGCTCATACCGCTGATCTTCCAGTGAAAAATGTTCTGCACTGTTTCCGCTGCCAGTTCGTCCACGATCAGCTTGGTATGATTGCTGGGGTCCTTCTGGTATCCATAGGTTGCAAAACTTCCCACAAAATCGCCGCGCTTCCGCTTTACCGCAAGCTGGCTCTTGATCTTGACGGAAATATCCCGGCAGTAGGCATCGTTGAGCAAATTCCGCATCGGGACCATGATGGAATCGCTGGTCTTCCACGCAGATTGACTGTCATAGTTGTCTGTCACAGCAATCAGCCGGACTCGCATGACCGGGAAAATACGTTCCAGATAACGTCCCACTTCAATATAGTTTCGCCCGAATCGGGACAGATCTTTCACCAGAACACAGTTGATGGTCCCCTGCTCCAGTTCCCTGAACAGGTTTTGGAACGCAGGCCGTTCAAAGTTCGAGCCGGAGTAACCATCATCCACAAACTCGTCCACAATGCACAGTTCCGGGTGGTCTGCGGCATAGGCTTCAAGCAAGGTGCGCTGGTTTGCAACGCTGTCGCTCTCTGTCTTATCACCATCCTCACGGGACAGGCGCAGATATAATGCTGTGCGGTATCTTGTTTGCTGTGTTTTCTTTTGCGAATTGATATCAGGGTATAACAAAAGCCTTCCACCTCCTTAACGAATCGGCAATACTGTTCGTCAGAGAAGCGAAAGGCTCCACATTTTCTATGTAGAACAAGCCTACCGAGCAAGTTCTGCTCAGTTGGCACATTCCTATTTTC
>OBWC01001061.1_pt1 | contig 16096 bp, 11 predicted proteins | sample 1501341 | NCBI WGS metagenome assembly OBWC01 (sample SAMEA2580033, study PRJEB22360) | human gut metagenome | biome: human gut; feature: human-associated habitat; material: faeces | place: Denmark | collected 2008/2010 | reverse complement strand
CGCCGACTCCGAGGTCAAGCGCGCCCTCCGCGCCAAGGTGACGCAGGACATCTACGCCCAGCGCTGCCAGCAGGCCCGCGCCGTGGCCGAACAGGCCCTCATTGCCCAGCTGGGTACACACGTCACCGGCCCGCTGCCCAAGCAGTTGGTGGCCGGCAACTACTTTGCCGAGCAGCGCCAGTTCAACCTGCGGATGCAGGCCAACGGCGTCAATTTTGACCAGTACTTAAAGGTGCAGGGCCAGACGGTGGAAGAATTCCGAGCCTGGCTCCACGCCGAGGCCGAGCGCAAACTGCGCAGCCGGATGGGTCTGCTGCTGGTGGCGCAGAAAGAAGGGCTTTGGCCAACGGAAGCCGAGGTGGATGACGAGCTTGCCCACTGGGACGCAAAGCGGGACGGGGAGCACACCTTCGCTTCCAACGACCGCCGCCGCGCCGCCCAGCGCATCGCATCCAGCCGCGCCGCTGCCTTTATTCTGGCCCACTCCACCCTCACACCGCCGCCTGCTGAGGCAACGGTGCTGAAAGCCGAAAACAGGTAAAAAAGAAAATATTGCCGACCCGCAAAAAATAAAACAGAGCAAACAAAAATGGGGCTGTTGCAAAATAGCCCCAACGAAAAAATGAGATAGACTTCCCCGAAAGGGGTTGCCTATCTCATTTTTTGTTGTAAGCTGAAACTGCAATGAACCAACTACAACAGAAACGGTATACAGGAAGAAACAGAATACGAGGAAGTATTTATCGACGGCACAAAGATCGAGAGCATGGCGAATCGATACACCTATCACTTGCCGGGGGCTATTTTTATCATCAAACGGAACACCAGCGAATTTTTTTCGCGTCACATTCTCTGTAAGTGAAACCCGTCAGAACAAAGCACCTCTCCACTGCATGAAATCATTGAGATACCGCTGCTTTATCCTCTGGCCACGATCTTCTGAGCGCCGCATAGGAAATAAGGAAGTTTGCAAGCCAACCTGCAGGGACTGCAAGCCAAACAAAAGCAATGCCAAAACGCGGTGCACAAATCAAAGCAACAGACAAGCGGATTGCAAGGTTTACCATATTTGCAATAAGAAACGGCCGCATGATTCCAAGTCCGCGAAGAACGCCATCAGTTGCCATCTTGATGCCCATAAAGATGAAAAAGTAACCAAGCCATCTCATATAATCACCGGACACCTGATAGGCCAACGCGGTTCCGTCTTTTCCCAAGAACAACGAGGAGATCTGTATGTGCAGTGTTTCAATGACCACGAAAGCAAGAACTGCAAAGCATAGATCCAACACCAGTGCAGCATGATAACCTTTTTTGATACGCTCAATTTTCTTTGCGCCAAGATTCTGGGATACAAACGGCGAAACTGCATTGCCGATGGATACGAAGATCAGCGAAAAAACATTTTCTACCCGCATCGTTGCCGCATACCCGGCAAGTGCCTGTGTGCCGAAGGGATTTACCACTGCCTGCACGATCATCATACCGATAGACACTGTGGACTGCTGCAAAACCGATGGCACCGCAATGCGAAGCATGGAATACAGCTCCTGCCGGTCGAACCTGCTAAAGGAGCTCTTATATTGCCGCATCCGAGACAGAAAGATCAAAAACGAAAACACGGCAGAAATTCCTTGTGCGATCAAGGTCGCAAGGGCTGCACCAAACACCCCCAGACCAAGACCAGCCACCATCCAGAGATCCATAAAAATATTCAGGATAGATGAGAATATCAGCAGTCCCAACGGAATTTTGGATTCACCGATGGAAGTGAACATGGTGGAAAGAATGTTGTACATGAATAGAAACGGGAAACCCACAAAGTAGACACGCAGATACAATACTGCTTCTTCCAATATATCGGCAGGGGTCTGTAATCCGCTCATCATGAAATGGGAAAAGCCAAAGCCAAAGACACCAAGGACAACGCTTAAGATCAAAAAGCTGATCAGGGACGTTGACACAATGGTTTTCATTTTACCATAATTTTTTGCACCAAAACAGCGGCTTACAAGCACACCTGCGCCCACACCAGCCCCAAGTGCCACACAAATAAAAACATTGGTCAGTGCAGCACAAGCACCAACAGCCGCAAGTGCCGAGGAGCCAACAAATTGACCAACTATTATGGAATCGGCCATATTGTATACTTGTTGAAAAAAGCTGCCAAGGATCATCGGCATCGCAAAAACAGTCAGCGCTTTAAGGGGTGGATCTGTAATCAAATATTCATCTTTCGACACGATTATATTCCTTCCAAAAATCGTTTATCGCAAATTTTATCGCAAGTCAAGAAATTAGTGCAGCATTCAAACGGCATCTTTGCGATATGCAATCCACCGCTGCTGCATTAAAAAGTTGAATTGCTATAAGTTGAAGCGTTAAGTCTCCACACCCTCGAATTGGCTGTTGTAGAGCTTGGCGTAGAAGCCGCCCTGCGCCATCAGGGTATCGTGGTCGCCCTGCTCCACGATGTGGCCGTCCTTCATCACGAGGATGACGTCGGCCTCCCGGATGGTGGAAAGGCGGTGTGCCACGATGAAGCTGGTGCGGCCCTGCATCATCCGGGCAAAGGCTGCCTGGATACGCACCTCGGTGCGGGTGTCGATGGAGGAGGTGGCCTCGTCCAAAATCAGCATCGGGGGCAGACAGAGCATCACGCGGGCGATGCAGAGCAGCTGCTTCTGGCCCTGGCTGATGTTGCCGCCGTCCTCGGCGATGACGGTGTCGTAGCCCTCGGGCAGGCGGCGGATGAAGCTGTCGGCATGGGCTGCCTTGGCCGCAGCCACCACCTCGTCGAGGGAGGCGTCCGGCTTGCCGTAGGCGATGTTCTCCCGCACGGTGCCGGCCCGGAGCCAGGTATCTTGTAACACCATGCCGTAGCTGCCGCGCAGGGAGGCGCGGGTCACGTCCCGGATGTCGGTGCCGGAGACTTTGATGGAGCCGCCGTTGACATCATAGAACCGCATGAGCAGGTTGATGAGGGTGGTCTTGCCGCAGCCGGTGGGGCCGACGATGGCGATGCGCTGGCCGGGCTTGATGTCCAGAGAAAGGCCTTCGATGAGCGGGCGGTCGGGCAGATAGCGGAAAGAGACGTCCTCGATCTGGACGTGGCCGTCCGGCACGAGCTTTGCGGCGTTCTCCGCTTCGGGGGTCTGGTCTTCAGCGTCCAGCAGCTCGAACACGCGGGCTGCGCAGGCCAGAGCGTTCTGCAGCTCGGTCACGACGCCGGAAATTTCGTTGAAGGGCTTGGTGTACTGGTTGGCGTAGTTCAGGAAGATGCTCAGCTGGCCGATGGTGATGCCTCCAGCTACGGCATAGATTGCGCCCACGAGGCCGACGCCTGCGTAGACGATGTTGTTGACGAAGCGGGTGGCGGGGTTGGTCATGCTGGAGAAGAAGATGGCCTTCAGGCTCACGTTCTGCAGTCGGCCATTCACCTCGTCAAAAGCCTCGAGGCTCTGGGCCTCGTGGCCGAAGGCCTGCACGACCTTCTGACCCTCTATCATCTCGTTGACAAGGGCAGTCTGCTCGCCGCGCACGGTGCTCTGGCTCTGGAAATACTTGTAGCTGCGCTTTGCGAGAAAGCTGGCGACAACGAGGCTCAGGGGGGTGATGCAGACCACCACCAGCGTGATAGGGACATTCTGCTGCAACATGAAGAGCAGGGTACCGAGGATGGTCAGCACACCCGAGAACAGCTGGGTGAAGCCCATCAGCAGGCCGTCCGCGAAGGTATCCACGTCGGCCACCATCCGGCTCACGATGTCGCCGGAAGGATGGCTGTCGAGGTAAGAGAGGGGAAGGGTCTGGATCTTCCGCATGGCGGCGTTGCGCAGGTCACGGCTGACTGCGAAGGTGATGCGGTTGTTGCAGACGCTCAGCAGCCACTGCGCAAAGGCGGCGACAACAGCCACCACGATGATCTCGTAGATGATGCGCAGCACGCCCGCGTGGTCCACGGCACCTTTGCCCAGCATCATGTCGATGGCACTGCCGCAGAGGATGGGGATATACAGCTGGGCCGCCACGCTCACAGCGGCCACGATGAGGCTGCACACCACGAAGAAGCCATAGGGCTTGATTTTCTGCAGCACCCGGGTCATGGTGGCCTTCTGCTGTTCAGGGGTCAGCTTGCTTTTTGCTTTTGCACTCATTTCTGCGCATCCCCTTTCTTGAACTGGCTCTCGTAAATTTCCTTGTAGACCGGGCAGCTTTCCAGCAGCTCGGCGTGACGGCCAAGGCCCACCATGCGGCCATCGTCCAGCACGATGATCTGGTCGGCGTGCTGCAGACTGGCGGCGCGCTGGCTGACGATGAAGACGGTCAGATCGCCCGGCAGAGCGGCCAGAGCTTTGCGCAGGGCCGCGTCGGTGGCGTAGTCCAGTGCGCTGGCGCTGTCGTCGAGGATGAGAATGTCCGGCTTGCCTACGAGGGCGCGGGCGATGGTCAGACGCTGTTTCTGACCGCCGGAGAGGTTGCGTCCGCCCTGATCCACCGGCTCGTCGAGGCCGAGGGGCTTGGCTTTCACGAACTCCGCAGCCTGTGCCGTTTCCAGCGCAGCCCAGAGGTCGGCGTCGGAGGCATTCTGGTTGCCCCAGAGCAGGTTGGAGCGGATGGTGCCGCCGAAGAGCTGGGCCTTCTGCATGACCACAGCCACCTTGCCGCGCAGGTCGGCGCGGGGGTACTGCCGGACCGGTCGGCCCATGATCTCCACACTGCCCTCAGTGGCGTCGTAGAAGCGGGGGATGAGGCTGATGAGGCTGGATTTGCCGCTGCCGGTGCCGCCGATGACGCCGATGGTCTGGCCGCGCTTGGCGGTGAAATTGATGTCAGAGAGGCTGGGTGCGCCTGCGCCCTTGTAGGTCAGGCTCACATGGTCGAAGCAGACGGCGTCGTCGGCCTTTTCCGCCGGAACATTGCCGGTGAGCTCAGCCGGGAACTCCATGCCGGGCTTTGTGTCCAGAACCGCCTGCACACGGCCTGCACAGGCCAGAGCCTTGCTCACCTGAACGATGAGGTTGGCCAGCTTGACCAGCTCGACCAGGATCTGGTTCATATAGTTGACCAGCGCGATGACGTCGCCGGAGGCCATGCCGCCGATGCTTATCTCGATGCTGCCTACATACAGCAGCGCCACGATGGCAAGGTTGATGATAACGTAGGTCAGCGGGTTCATCAGGGCGGAGATGTGGCCCACGTGGAGCTGTATTTTGGTCAGCAGTTCATTGGCGTCCTCGAAGCGGTCCACCTCGCTCTTTTCCTTGTCGAAGGCGCGGACGACGCGCACGCCGGTCAGGTTTTCGCGGGTGAGGCCCAGAACCCGGTCGAGGCGGGTCTGCACCGACTTATAGAGCGGCCGGGTGATGACCATGACGCCGAAGACCACGACGCTCAGCAGCGGGATAGCCACCACGAAGATGAGGGCGGCGCGGAAGTTGACCGTAAAGGCCATGATCATGGCGCCGAGCACCACGAAGGGGCTGCGCAGGAACAGACGGAGGAAGAGGTTCAATCCGCTCTGCACCTGATTGACGTCGCTGGTCATCCGGGTGATGAGGGTGCTGGTGCCCATGGTGTCCATCTCGGAAAAGCTCAGCGTCTGGATGTGCTCAAACAGCGCATGACGCAGACCGGTGGAATAACCCACGGCGGCTTTGGCCGAGAAGTATTGGGCCGTCAGGCTGCACGTGAGGCCGACGATGGCCAGAAGCAGCAGGATGCCGCACCGCACGAGGATGTAGTGGAAATCGTGGGCCGCGATACCCACGTTGACGATGTCGGCCATCACAAGCGGCACGAACAGGTCAAACGTAGCTTCCAGCATCTTGAAAAGCGGTGCAAGCACGCTCTCGCGCTTGTAGTCGCTGAGATAGCGAAGCATTTTGTTCAAGGCTCGATACTCCCTTTCTTTCATACATTTAGTCGAGACGCTCCTTATTATAACGCACTCCCAACAGGAATGCTATGTTTTTTGCCAAAGAAAACCGGCTCTGGATGCAGATTTCGGCTCCGGAGATTGAGAAAACCGGAAAATCCTGCTATACTGAAAAGGAATCTCAACGGAAAGAATGGTGGATGCAATGGCAAAAGATGGTGCGGCACGGCTGCGGCTGCGCCCGGTGGGCGCGGCAGACCGCAAAAAGCTGCCGGAATACGGGCCGCTGGGTACGGGCTGTCCGGCGATAGAGCGGGCTGTGGCAGCGCTCTATAAGGGCCAGAACGAGGAGAGCTTCTGGGCACTGATGAACGCCATCAACTATGCCCTCGAACTGGACACCAGGGTCCTGGTGCCGCTGGAAGCTGCGTCCGACCAGCCGGACGGGGCCGCCCCGTGGGCGGAGCATCCTGTCCCGGCGGAGAAAGCGAAAGACCTGCAGCCCTGGACCCTGCGTACCCAGAAGGGCCGGTGTTACCTGCCGGTGTTCACCTCAGTGAAGATGGCGGAGGCCGATAAAGGTACGGCCAGCCGCCCCATGGCGGAACGGCTTCTGGCTTCCGCCATGCAGATGGCGCTGGACTCGGACAGCATCGACGGCGTGGTCATCGACCCGTGGACCAGCTCTGCCACGCTGGACTGCTCGCTTTTGAACGGTCTGCTCCACGCCAGCCACGACACCGATGAGCCGGGCGAAGCGGAGCTGCGGGCCGGCAACCGTGCCATGGCCGAGGAACGCTGGGACGACGCGATGCATTATTATCAGCTCTCTGCCGAAGAGGGCTGCGCCGAGGTCCGAGTCCGGGGGGGAGGTGCTCTGCGGGGGCGGGGGCTGCCGCAAGAGCCCTGCACAGGCCCGCAAGTTCTGGAGAAAAGCCGCCGACGCCGGCGATGTGGCCGCATGGGTGGCGCTGGGCGACGATGCCATGGTGCAGGGAAAAGGGGCTGGTGCGGCTCTGCGGGCCTACCGCAAGGCCCAGAAGCTCTGCGCCGCCACCCCCGACATCGCCTATATGCCGCAGGTCTGCCTGCGGGTGGCCCAGTATGAGACCCAGTATATCTCCCGCAAAAAGGCGCTGGCTCAGCTGGCTGAGGCGAAGCAGGGCTTCCTCGTCCGCAAAGAAGAAGGGGACGAGACGGCCCAGAGCTGGCTGGACGAGACGGAGGCCGCCATCCGCCAGCTGCTCGAGAGAGAATGAGCGGAAACACAAAATCTTTACAAATGCTCTAAGAAATCGTCATACGGAACCGATATGATATTGAAGGAAAAATATGCGCGTCGCAAAAACAGAGAGGACGACCAGAATGAGCAAAGTGATCGGTATTGACCTTGGCACCACGAACAGCTGCGTGGCAGTGGTGGAGGGCGGCAAGCCCGTCGTCATCACCAACGCAGAGGGAGAGCGCACCACCCCCAGCGTGGTGGCGTTCACCAAAGACGGCGAGCGTCTGGTGGGCGGCGCGGCAAAGCGCCAGCTTGCCACCAACTCCGGCCGGACGGTGTCCAGCATCAAGCGGCATATGGGCAGCGACTACCGCGTCCACATCGACGGCAAAGACCTGACTCCGCAGGAGATCAGCGCCATGATACTGACCAAGATACGCCGCGACGCCGAGAGCTACTTGGGTGAGCCGGTGACGGAGGCCGTCATCACCGTCCCCGCTTACTTTGACGACAGCCAGCGCAAGGCCACCCAGGATGCGGGCCGCATCGCAGGCCTGAACGTTCTGCGCATCATCAATGAGCCTACCGCCGCCGCTGTGGCCTACGGCCTTGACAACGAAGCGCCCCAGAAGATCTTGGTCTACGACCTCGGCGGCGGCACCTTCGACGTCTCCATCATCGAGATCGAAGACGGCACCTTTACGGTGCTGGCCACCGGCGGCGATACCCGCCTCGGCGGCGACGACTTCGACCAGCGCATCGTGGAATACGCCGTGGCAGAGTTCAAGAAATCGGACCGCATCGACCTCTCCCGCGACCCCGCCGCCATGGGACGCCTGAAAGAAGAGGCCGAAAAGGCCAAGAAAGAGCTGTCCAGCGCCCTCTCGGCCCAGCTCAATCTGCCCTTCATCGCTGTGGGCAAGGACGGCCCCCACCACCTCGATCTGACCATCTCCCGCCCCCAGTTCGAGATGATGACCGGCGACCTGCTGGCACGGACGGTGGCCCCGGTGCAGAACGCACTGCGGGATGCCGGCATCTCGGCCTCGCAGCTGGGCAAAGTCCTTCTCGTCGGCGGCAGCACCCGGATGCCTGCCGTCGAGCGTCAGGTGAAGGAACTGCTGGGCTGTGAACCGAGCCACAGCCTCAACCCCGACGAATGCGTGGCGATGGGTGCCGCTGTGCAGGGCGGTCTGTTACAGGGCGGCGGCAAGCTGGCTGGCGCTTCTGGTGCAGCGGCGCAGGGCCTTGTGCTGATGGACGTCACCCCGCTGACCCTCTCGATTGAGACACTGGGCGGCGTGGCGACCCCCCTCATCACCCGCAACAGCATGATACCCACCCGCAAGAGCCAGATATTCACCACGGCCCGCCCCATGCAGACCAGTGTGGAGATCAACGTCCTGCAGGGTGAGCGGCATTTCGCCCGCGACAATAAGAGCCTCGGCAAGTTCAAGCTGAACGGCATCCGGGCCAGCTTCTCGTCCAAGCCCCAAATCGAAGTCACCTTTGACATCGATGTCAACGGCGTCGTGAAAGTCTCGGCCAAAGACCTCGGCACCGGCCGGGAGCAGAACATCACCATCACCGGCAGCACGAACCTCTCGGAGAATGAGATCCAGCGGGCCATGGCCGACGCGGCCGCCTACGAGGCCGAGGACAGCCGCCGCAAAGAGCGGCTTGACCTCCACAATCAGGCCGAGGTGCTGGCTTATAAGGTGGACGAGGCCCTCTCCAAGTGCAAGAAGGAGCTGGATAAAGAGGAGAAGAACCGCATCAAGGCCGATGTGGCGAACCTCCGCCGCTGCCTGCGGAAGGATAAACCCGAGAAGATGAACGAGACGGAAGAAGCGAACCTCCGTCAGGCCAAGAGCCAGCTCGAAGCATCCGCAAACCACCTGATGGTGCTCTATGCATCGGAGCAGAGCGAGAACGGCTCGGACGGGACCATTTGATAAACAGTAAGACCCCCGCTGTGTTTGCAGCGGGGGTCTTTTTCGTCTGAGGGAAAAGTATCTATGGAAAACGAAGAGGAGAGAGGGAAAAGCTTATCGGCCAACGATGAGGTCGCGGCGGCTGCGGAAGCCCACGGTGAGGTGAGCGCTGCTGCCGAGGTGGCGCAGAGTGACCCGGGTGCCGGGCTTCTGATCCTGGCACAGCAGAGTCAGGTTCAGGGTGGTGGAAGTCTTGCCGGTCTTGAGCACCAGAGTGCTTACGCCCTGATTCATCAGGGTCTGCATGTCGAGGATGGTGGTGCGGAAGGTGGCGTTGTCATCGGGGGCGTCCAGCGTCAGCACGCGGCCTTCCTGACGGGCGGTGTAGAGCACCTGCTTGCCCAGCAGGCCCTTGACGGTGTAGCGGGCTTCGCTCTTCTCCACCGGCGTGTCAGAGGGCAGGGGAGTTTCGTCGGAAATCATCATCACGTTGCCCTGAATGGGGTTCTCCACCGGGGAAGCGTAGCCGCCGTAGTTGGGGTCTACCTCCCCCACCGGAACGTCAGAGTGGAGAGCGATGTCACCCTGAACCATGACCTCGGACGACTGAGGGGGCAGATAACCGGCAACGGTCGCGTCCTCGGCGTCGGCAGCAAAGGCACCCACGCTCATGGCGGCGGTCATGGTCAGCAGAGCGGCAGCAGCAGCGGCGCGGCGGGCAGTGTTCTTGTTCAGCAGTCTCATAGTAGTATCCTCCTGTAGTTGTAGGGAGTCAACCTCTCCGTCAGCGCTGGTGCGCTGACGGAGAGGTTTATCCCAAATGCTTTTATCAGCGGTACGGCGTATCAGAAAACCGCCGTATCTGTAATGAATACGGATACGGCGGCTGGATTATTGCAGAGATCCTATTTTAATTTTCGCTGGAATCTTTTTCCTCAAGGATAGCCATGAACTCGTCGCCGGTGATGGTCTCCTTTTCATAAAGGTACTTCGCCAGCTCGTCGAGCTTTGCACGGTTGTCGGTGAGGATCTTGATGGCCTTTTCGTGCTGGGCCTTTACCAGCTCCACGACCCGCTGGTCGATCTCGCGCTGGGTCTGCGCCGAGCAGGCCAGCGAGGTGTCGCCGCCCAGATACTGGTTGTTCACCGTCTCCAGGGCCACCATGTCGAACTCTTTGCTCATGCCGTAACGGGTGAGCATGGCGCGGGCAAGCTTGGTGGCCTGCTCGATGTCGTTGGACGCGCCGGTGGTGATGGAGCCGAACACCACTTCCTCGGCAGCACGTCCGCCGGTGAGGGTGGCGATCTTATTTTCCAGCTCTTCCTTGGTCATCAGGTAGTGGTTGCCTTCTTCGACCTGCATGGTGTAGCCCAGTGCGCCCGAGGTGCGGGGGATGATGGTGATCTTCTGCACGGGTGCGGAGTGATTCTGAAGCGCCGCCACCAGTGCGTGGCCGATCTCATGGTAGGCTACGATGCACTTTTCCTTGTCGGTGAGGATGGAGTTCTTCTTCTGGTAGCCGGCAATGACCACCTCGATGCTCTCCTCGAGGTCGGCCTCGGTCACGCTCTTGCGGCCAGCGCGCACGGCCCGCAAGGCGGCTTCGTTGACGATGTTGGCCAGCTCTGCGCCGGAGGCACCGGAGGCCATCCGGGCCACGGTGTTGAAGTCGATGCCGGGGGCAAGAGCGACTTTCCTGGCGTGGACCTTCAGGATCTCTTCGCGGCCCTTGAGGTCGGGCAGTTCCACAGGAACACGGCGGTCAAAGCGGCCGGGACGGGTCAGGGCCGGGTCAAGGGAATCCGGACGGTTGGTGGCCGCGAGGATGATGACGCCGCTGTTGCCCTCGAAGCCGTCCATCTCGGTGAGCAGCTGGTTCAGGGTCTGCTCGCGCTCGTCGTTGCCGCCCAGCTGGCCGCTGTTGCGCTTCTGGCCAATGGCGTCTATCTCGTCGATGAACACGATGCAGGGGGCTTTTTCCTTGGCCTGCTTGAACAGATCACGGACTTTGGACGCGCCCATGCCCACGAACATCTCCACGAACTCCGAGCCGGAGATGGAGAAGAACGGCACGTTGGATTCGCCCGCCACGGCCTTTGCCAGCATGGTCTTGCCGGTACCCGGAGGGCCGACGAGCAGGATGCCCTTGGGCATCGAGGCACCGATCTCTTCGTATTTCTTGGGGTCGTGCAGATAATCTACGATTTCCTGTAAGTTCTCTTTGGCCTCATCTTCGCCGGCCACATCCGCAAAGCGGATGCCGTGGGTGGACTGGACGTAGACTTTGGCGTTGGACTTGCCCACGCCGCCGAACATCATTGAGTTCGCGCCGCCGGCCTTTTCCATGAGCTTTTTGTTCATGAAATTGCCCAGCCAGACGAAGAGGACGATGGGCAGCACAAAGCTCAGCAGAAAGCTCAGCAGCGGCGAAGCCTGCTCGACGATCTCACTGGAAAACTGTGCGCCTGCGTCGTAGAGGCGCTGGGTCAGGTCAGGGTCGTTCATCAGGCCGGTCTTGTAAATTTGCTTTTCGTCTTTATCAGTAAAGATGATCTGGTTCGATTCCACATCCACCCGGCCGATGTCTTTGTCCTCGGTCATAGACATGAAGGTGCCGTAGTCCACTTCTTTTACCTGCCGTTCGCTCATCCACGGCACGAGCACGAAGTTGAGCAGCATCAGCACCAGTAATACAATGGCGTAGTAAATAGCCAATGGCTTTTTGGGGGTCTTGACTTCTTTCATGGGGGTCCCTCCTTACGTTGCAAACAGCATACCACGACGCCATTTCAGAAACCAGCGTTTCGAGGCGAACTTTGCAAAAACTTCGCAGATTCTTAACAAAGCAAAGAATCCACCCGCAAATTTTGAAAATTTATGCTGCTATTTATGTGAAATCGTTTCATTTTCAATGTGAGTCAAACTGCTTGACAGTGGCGGCGGCTTTTGCTAAAATGAAACCACTTTGAACAAAGCGCAAATGCGTTGACGGGGAAAAAACGATTTTCTTCTGCGTGCAGAGAGCCGCCGGATGGTGCAAGGCGGTGCAGAGGGTCTCGGTTACTGGCCCCTGAGCGGCAGGACTGAAGCAGACAGTAGGTCCTGACGGAAGCCCACCGTTATAAGGGCAGCGATTCGCTTCAAAAAGCCGATCGTGCAGAGCGGCTGTGCTTTTGGCACAGCAAAGAGAGTGGTACCACGGGTGCCCTGTAACAGAAATTACAGGCTCTCGTCTCTCAGGGGATTTCGTCCTTTGAGAGACGGGAGCCTTTTCGTTTGATAAAAGGAGTCAACCTCTCAGTCAGCGCTGACGCGCTGCCGCAGCCCGGCCCTGTCGAGCGAATGCGAGACTGAGAGGTTGACACAGCAAAAATGGAGGACAAGAATTATGATGGACGCTACCAAGTACGCACCGGGATATTACCCGGTCCCCGCCGGCTATGACAGCTGGGTCAAGAAAGACCACATCGAGAAAGCTCCCACCTGGTGCAGCGTGGACCTGCGCGACGGCAATCAGGCCCTTATCGTCCCCATGAGCCTCGAGGAAAAGCTGGAATTCTTCCAGATGCTGGTCAAAATTGGCTTCAAGGAGATCGAAGTCGGCTTCCCGGCCGCCAGCGAGACGGAGTACGAGTTCCTCCGTACCCTCATCGAGAAGAACATGATCCCCGACGATGTCACCGTGCAGGTGCTGACCCAGTGCCGCGACCATATCATCCGCCGCACCTTCGAGGCTGTCAAGGGCGCACCTCGTGCGGTCATCCACTTCTATAATTCCACCTCCGTCGCCCAGCGCGAGCAGGTGTTCCACAAGTCTAAGGAGGAGATCAAGCAGATTGCCGTGGACGGCGCAAAGCTGGTCAAGCAGCTGAGCGAGGAGTATGAGGGCAACTTCCTCTTCGAGTACAGCCCCGAGAGCTTCACCGGCACCGAGGTGGACTACGCCGTTGAGGTCTGCAACGCGGTCCTGGACATCATGCAGCCCACCCCCGACCGCCCCATGATCATCAACCTGCCGGTCACGGTCGAGATGAGTATGCCCCACGTTTACGCAAACCAGATCGAGTATTGCGACAAGCACCTCAAGTACCGTGACAGCGTCATCATCTCCACCCATCCGCATAATGACCGCGGCACCGGCGTCGCCTGTGCAGAGCTGGCCGTTCTGGCAGGCGCTCAGCGGGTGGAGTGCTGCCTCTTCGGCAACGGCGAGCGCACCGGCAACGTGGACGCTGTGACCCTCGCGATGAATATGTACAGCCACGGCGTAGACCCGAAGCTGGACTTCTCCGATATGCCCGCCATCTGCGCCACCTATGAGCGGGTCACCCGGATGCACATCTACGAGCGCACCCCCTACGCCGGCCAGCTGGTGTTCGCCGCCTTCTCGGGCAGCCATCAGGACGCCATTGCAAAGGGCATGGCCTACCGCAAGGAGAAGGGCGACCACCGCTGGACCTGCCCCTATATCCCGGTGGATCCCCACGACATCGGCCGCACCTACGACGCCGACGTCATCCGCATCAACAGCCAGAGCGGAAAGGGCGGCATCGGATTCGTGCTGGAGCAGAACTACGGCTACAACCTGCCCGCCAAGATGCGCGAGGCGCTGGGCTACAAGGTCAAGAGCGTGTCCGACCACAGCCACAAGGAGCTGAGCGCAGGCGAAGTGCTCCACATCTTCGAGGATACCTTCCTCAACAAGTCGAAGCCCCTGTCTGTCGTCGAGGCCCACTTCGCACAGGTCAATGGCATCACCGCCACCGTCACGCTGGATCTGAACGGTCAGCGCAAGGTGGTCACCTCGGTGGGTAATGGCCGTCTGGATGCTGTGGCAAACGCTATCCAGAGCGCCACCGGCATGGACTTCCACCTGGAAACTTACTCCGAGCACAGTCTGGACGAAGGCTCCACCTCCCGCGCCGCTTCCTACGTCGGCCTCGAGTGGGGCGACGGCATCGTCACCTGGGGTGCAGGCACCGATACCGATATTATCGTGGCCGGTATCCATGCACTGGTCAGCGCGATCAACAATAAATAAAGAGAGATTTTTGAGAGAGTATCAAAAGGAGAATGAACCATGGGAATGACCCAGACGCAGAAAATTCTGGCCGCACACGCAGGCCTCGCCGAGGTCAAGGCGGGCCAGCTCATCAACGCCAAGCTCGACATCGTGCTGGGCAATGACATCACTACCCCCGTCGCCATCAACGAGTTCGAAAAGGCGGGCTTCAACGGCGTGTTCGACAAAGAGCACATCGCCATCGTCCTCGACCACTTCGTTCCCAACAAGGACATCAAGAGCGCGACCCAGTCCAAGCAGTGCCGCGAGTTCGCCAACAAGTACGACATCCTCAATTTCTACGATGTGGGCCAGATGGGCATCGAGCACGCTCTGTTGCCCGAAAAAGGCATCGTGACAGCCGGTGACTGCGTCATCGGCGCCGACAGCCACACCTGCACCTACGGCGCACTGGGCGCATTCTCCACCGGCGTTGGCTCCACCGATATGGCCGCCGGCATGGCTACCGGAATGGCATGGTTCAAGGTGCCTGCCGCCATCAAGTTCGTGCTGAACGGCAAGCTGCCGCCGAAAGTTTCCGGCAAAGACCTCATCCTCCACATCATCGGTATGATCGGCGTGGATGGTGCGCTGTATAAGTCGATGGAGTTCACCGGCCCGGGCGTCGCTTCCCTCTCCATGGACGACCGCCTGAGCATCTGCAACATGGCCATCGAGGCCGGTGCCAAGAACGGCATCTTCCCCGTGGACGACGTGACCAAGGCTTATCTCAAGGGCCGCAGCCAGCGCGAGCCGGTGTTCTATGAGGCCGACCCGGACGCCGAGTACGAGAAGACCATTGAAATCGACCTCTCTGCCCTCGAGCCCACTGTCAGCTACCCCCACCTGCCCGAGAACACCCACCCCGCCAGCGAGGGCAAGGACATCAAGATCGACCAGGTGGTCATCGGCAGCTGCACCAATGGCCGCCTCGAGGATATGGAAGCCGCTTACAACATCCTGAAGGGCAAACACATCGCAAAGGGCGTGCGCGGCATCATCATCCCCGCCACCATGGCCGTGTACAAGGAGTGCATCCTCCGCGGCTGGACGACGGCCTTCATCGACGCGGGCTGCATCGTCTCCACCCCCACCTGCGGCCCCTGTCTCGGCGGCTACATGGGCATCCTCGCCGAGGGTGAGCGCTGCGTCTCCACCACCAACCGCAACTTCGTGGGCCGCATGGGCCACGTCAAGAGCGAGGTGTATCTGGCTTCGCCCGCTACCGCTGCCGCCAGCGCACTGACCGGCTACATCACCGACCCCCGCACGGTCTGAGAAAAGGAGAGTCACCCATGAACAACGCAAACGGTTCTGTTTTCAAATACCCGGATAACGTGGATACCGACGTCATCATCCCGGCCCGCCACCTGAACACGCAGGATGCCAAGGAGCTTGCCAGCCACTGCATGGAGGACATTGACAAGGACTTCATCAACAACGTCAAGGACGGCGACATCATGGTGGGCGGCTGGAACTTCGGCTGCGGCTCCTCCCGTGAGCACGCACCGCTGGCCATCAAGACCGCCGGAATCTCTGTCGTCATCGCCAAGAGCTTCGCGCGCATCTTCTACCGCAACAGCATCAACATCGGCCTGCCCATCATGGAATGCCCCGAGGCCGTGGACGCCATCAGCGCAGGCGATACTGTCAGCGTGGATTTTGATACCGGCGTCATCACCGATGAGACCACCGGCAAGACTTTCCAGGCCGAACCCTTCCCGCCGTTCATCCAGAAGATCATCGCCGACGGCGGTCTGATGAAGTCGCTGACGAAGAAGTAAAGCGGCATTGCCTCTTTGCTGGACGTAAAGTTTATCAGAGATGTAACACCATCGGCGAAGCCGTAAAACGGAGAAACGAGAAAAAAGCGTTTAGCGAAGCGGCTAGCTTTTTTCCGTTTCGACTTCTCCTTTGGGGTCTGAAAGGGGCGAGCAGCCCCTTTCTCGTGGATCCAGCGCGTCGAAATCGCTGGTGGTTTTCTGGTTCTCTTTTG
>OBWC01001045.1_pt1 | contig 16292 bp, 17 predicted proteins | sample 1501341 | NCBI WGS metagenome assembly OBWC01 (sample SAMEA2580033, study PRJEB22360) | human gut metagenome | biome: human gut; feature: human-associated habitat; material: faeces | place: Denmark | collected 2008/2010 | reverse complement strand
AGCCAGATACCGTCTGGATTGTGTGGGTAAATGGCTATGATGAACGAAATGGAATTCCATCATATCCTGCTCCTCGTACAACTCCCGGACAAGCGCCAGCGGTTCCTCCCGGAAAACTGGTATCCGCATTTCTGCCAGTGCCACATCTTGCAGGGTCACGCTGCCCTTATCGAAGTTGACCGTATCCACCCGGAAGGAATGCCCCTCCATGTGGACGATAGCACCCAGCGGAAGATAATCTTCCCGGCGCAGATACTTGGTTTGGTAATGGGTGCCGTCCTCATTCAGCCCGGCAAGATAGACGGTCTCGCCGCGCTGCCACAGCTGTTTGGCACGGTACACCCATTGGTCGCTGGGGAAGCCGGTGACAGGAACGATGCCCAGTGCTGTTTCTTTTTCCAGAAGTTTGCCGCCCAGAAGTTCGCAGACTTTTTGTGCATCATCTGCGTAAAACTCAAACTGCCCGTTCTGCTCAAAGCCTACCAGCGCATCCGGGTGCTGTTCCTTCAGAGCGTTGTACTCGGTGGCGGCATCCAACGGTAGCAGTGCTGGGCGTTCGTCTGCTTTGCTGTGGTAATGCTCCAGTTCCTCGTCCGTAACGCTGACCAGTTCGGAGAAATCCAGTGCTTCCAACTCTGTTTCGGTCAGATCTTCCAGACTTTCGTACTGTCGCTCGTCGATCAACACCTCGCCCAGATACCGCTCCACACGGTATCCCACCAAATCCACATTAACTTGAATGGGAATCTCCTCGTCTGTGGCGTTGGTGTAGGCGATGCCGATCTTGGACAAATTGGAGAAGTCCGGTTCAGAATCATATTCCTCCAGACAGAAATCCCGGATCAGGTTTTTGGCATGAGTCAAGGTAGCATCTGGTTCTACGGTGATGGGCACAGGGGGCGTGTAATGCTCCTTCTCCTTGTCCGTCAGGTAGCGGTCGGATTGGATCATCAGGTCGATATACTTTTCCACCTGCGCCCATTTCAAGGTGATTTTCTGGTGGTCGGGGTAATGGTCAAATTCCAGACCCTTCCAGTCGTGATTCACAAAGCCCCGGCTTCCGTCCAGAAAATCGTGGGAATGCCCACCAATGCCGTACTCCTTTGCCAACGCCTTGGCACGGAGTTTTCGGTCAGGCTGGGTCTGGTACAGTGCCATAATGCGTTGCTTGCCACCTGCAAACCCAGAACCATGCCGCCGCAGCTCGTTCTCAATTTCAGCCTGCGACAAAACAAAAGCGGAGGACGATTTCTCGCTCTCCGCTCGGTCAATCTTCTCAATTTGCTGGGCTTCGGTGGGAAGGACGGCATCCAGAAAACTTAGCTGTAGATCAGCTCCGTCAGCACCAGTTCCTCTGCCTGTGCTTTCAGGCTGTTCATGTGCTGCACCCACATCAGTTGATTCTGCGCTTTGTCCGGGGCTGGGTCCTGCTTCAGAAGCTGCGCCATGGTCTGCTGCATCCGGCTCTCTGCCGTCTGCTCCACCTCCATCAGGTGCGGGTACAGACTCCCGTTCAGAAGCATCGTGTGGTACAGCACCGGGCGATGGTTCATCAGATACGTCCGGCGCAGCCTGCCGTACTTGCCCAGCGGCTTCCGGGGCTGGTTCAGGGTCAGGTTCGGGAGAAGGTAATCCCCGACGGTCGAGTAGGTCACGTTCCTGCTGTTCGTATTCATATTGGCTCCTTTCTGCATTGCGGCGGCGAATGGTTGTTTTTACGGTGCGCTCGATGTTGCGCAGCACCTCCCGGCTCATGTCGCTGACGGCTGCGCCGAGGGCGTAAACACTATCCGGGGTGGAGAAATTGTAGATCGCCTGAAAATCGTCCTTGTCGAACCACCCGGCAGGCTCAAGACCACAGCGTTCCAGCAGCGTATAGGTGACGCTGATGGCGGCGGCGGACTTGAACTGCATCTCCACCCCGGCTTCATCATAATCCATCAGGAGCGAACCGTCAACGATGGCACGGATGTCCTCGCCGTTGTTGTCCCAGTAATCTGCCACCAGTTTCCCCGCAACGTCCGCAAGCTGCTGGCTGACACGCTCTCCGCTGATGCCATAGGTGGCGGCGAGCATTTCCGAAACCGGCTGTTTCAGGTCGTCGTTGTACTGCCACACCTCCGGGTCACGGGAATTGCGGCGCACCCCGGTGTCGCTTACGTCAAAGACGTAGTGCAGACGCGGCACACTGCTGGACTGGTCTAACAGTGCGATGCCCTTGGAGCCGCGCCGGACATAGCGGTTCATGCGATTGTTCCAGATGTCGAAGCTGGCGCAGGCAGTGGCATCAGGCCGCTGGGCGTAGATCATGAGCTGGTCCGCAAAAGGGTACTTGTACAGCCGGGATGCGGTGGTCAGGTAGTCCGTCCAGCTTTCCCAGTACCGGGTCAAGCCGTTGGCCGTGCGCTGGGCAAGTGCGAGGTATTCTTCGGTTTTGCTTGGCATTTTGGCCTCCTTTTTCAGATTTTAGGGTATAAAAATAGCGGGCAACCGTTTTGGGGTTGCCCGCTGGAAAGTGTATCGAGATAAGATTATTTGTTATTGCCCTTTATGTACTTCATAACGCAGCACCCCATCACGATGACGGGAAGCACGGTTCGTAAACCGAGGTCGCCGACCCGCACATTTACATCAATCACAAGCCCTGCAAACCATGCCGCTAAAGTGAAAACAGTTGCCCATCCGTAATTCATAGAACTGTACTCCTTCATATGTGAATATTCAAAACTTTCTTCTCAGCTTCAGCTTTCATAGCTGCCCGCAAGGAACTTACATTTATTCGACTCGAATGTTTACCGGATTCAGTGTAAGGTTGCCTCCGCCCGCCACCTTATACCATTTGCCTCTTTCGAGTTTGATTCTTTCCGTTACGCCCTGTGTAATATATCCGATTCTGTATTTTTCTCCAGTCTCTACATCGGTAAAGACCACCTCAGTATCACAATCACCGCTCACTTTTACAGTTCCCCAAAGTGGCTGTATTTGTTCTGTCTTTATGGTGCCTTCATCGTTTGAAAGGGTGAAAGTATGGCTTCTCTGGATATTGATATAAATCGCCACCAGAAAAACCGTTGCCAGACATAAAGCAAACCTTCTTGTTTTCATCGAAACACCTCCTGCAAATTCGGTTTTATCGAATCATATCACATAAGCGGACTCTTCAAACTTACAGCTCAGTTTCCACCGCAAGCTGCTCCTGCTTTTCTTTTTCGTCAGCGATTTGGACGTCAATATCTTCGCGCATCTTTTTCAGAAGTGCGAGGACTCGCTTGATTTGACCCTTGGTGTTTTCCACCCTGCTCTGTGCCTGATTGATGTGATCCAGAACTGCCCAGTCTGCAAAGAGGCCGTCAAAGAAGAAATCCGCAAATTTCAAAAAGCTGTCCACCGTAACCTGAAGGTCTGCGGTGATTTCAACATCGGAAAGTTCAGTTTTGAACCGCCGCAGTTCCACTTGGAGCTGTTCGATTTGTTCCTGTGCATCGTCCAGTTTCTCATACTTGGCAAGATCGGCCATCAAACCGCCGCCCATTACGTCCCATGTACTCCAGCCCTCGGCATTGTCGAGGGTTTCCAGAACTTCATTGACCGTATGCAGGGCGGTCTTTCCGGCGTTGATGGCTTCCAGCAGCTCCCGTTTTTGGACTTTCAGCGCGGCAATGCGGCTTTCGCTTTCTGCAACCTGCTGTGCGGCAGGGTGGGCAGATGCTTTGATGCTTTTGATTTTTTCGGAAAGAGCAGCTTGATACTGCCTTTCGCAATCGGACAGCCGTGCCAGTCTATTTTGAATCTGCTTCAAGTCGGCATCAACGGAAGAAAGATCATGGAGAGCCGCATCGTACTTGACACGGGCTGCATAGGCTTCCTGCCGTTCCTTGTCCAGCTTTTCATCCATTTTTCCGATCACCTGATAGAAAAATGCGGCAAGGCTGTGTCCCTCCAGACGGTCCACATCAGCCTGCTCTGCCAGCTTGGATTTTTCCAGCTTTTTCAGGCGATCAGCAAGCGTATCTCTCTGGGCGGTCAGTTCTTTCTGTTTTGCTTCGCAGCTTTTCTTTTCAGCGACCTGCTGCCAAAGCTCTTTCAACGTAGAATCACTCATATGGAATGTCCTTTCCCGGCATTACGTTTCTTCGTTCAGAAGCTGGTTCAAAAAATGCTGCCGATTATTTACAAATGTTTTGGTGATAACGTAGCTGTCCGTATCTTCATACTGACAAGGATGAATCGTGCCATTGTCGAAGCTAAAAATCTCAGCATCAGGCATTCCGAGGAGAATGGGTGAATGTGATACGATAATGAATTGCGCCCCTTCTTGGGCACACCGATAAATGTTGATCAGTAACGTGAGCTGCCGCTGCGGGGATAAAGCGGCTTCCGGCTCGTCAAAAATATAGACTCCATCTGCACCCATGTAGTCCTGCGCAATGGCGAGGAAACTTTCACCGTGTGATTTTTGGTGATAGCCTTTGGAGGGATGATCGTCATCGGAATAGTCGATTTCCTTGGTGGCTACATTATAGAAACTCTCTGCTCGGAGAAAATACCCGAACTTTGGTCTGCGATATCCCTTGGAAATCGTCATAGCCTCACATAGTTCCGAATGGGAGTTGTATGTGGAAAATGAATAGTTCTTCGTTCCACCCTCTGCGTTGAAGCCGTAAGCAACAGCGATTGCTTCCAGAAGCGTAGATTTTCCACTTCCATTTTCGCCAACAAAGAACGTAATGGGCTTATGGAATGTAAAAGTGTCGATTCCACTGATGGCAGGAATCTGACGAACATAATTGTATGGGCGAACTCTGTTCCAGTCGATGGTCAGCCCTTGGATAAATAGATCGTTCATACAGCACTCCTTATTATATAATGTAGGAGAACGCTTAGTTCCGCTCAAACCCAAGATAGCGGGTGCCCTGAAAACTCAGCTTTCCGATGTCGCCCTGCACGAGCATTCCGTAGTCCGAACCACTTACGGTAAGCTCCATGCGGTCGCCGCTCTCCACCTGAAAAGTCACATAGTACGATGTAAATGTGCTAGTGTCGTATCCGTGCGCACCGGACATATCTCCGGCATTGGCACTGCTGGAATGCGCAACATCGGTGCGCTTTGCTACCACTGTTGCCGGAACGGTAAGCCGCGGCGAGTGGTTGTTTTTGTTCCATGTGCGGAGATTTGAAATTAGAGCAAAGAAAAACATTCCAATAAAAAGCAGGAACAGGATTGGGAAAATGAAGCTGAATATAGCGTCAAACCATCCAAAAAACATTTTACTCCTCCAAAATTTCTTCCAGCAGGTCTTTTACATCGTTCAGAAAAGATTCTTCTCCGAGGGTGTTCACCTTGAAGAACACCGCTTGACTGCCTCCTGCGGTGATGGCAGACAGCCGAACCGGACTGTCCGCATTCTGGAACATGGTCAGAGTCAGACTCAGGCGGTTGCCGCCCATCATGCTGTACCGTTCAAACACCCGGACACTGCACCGAGCATCGCCCTCTTTGAAATCACTGCCTGCCTCCAAATCTGCAGACCAACTGCTGTCTGGAATTTCATTTTCCAGCTTCCGAAGCAACTTGTCAAAGTTTTTGTTTCGGATGGTCTTTTCAAAGATTGCCATAATGGTTCCTCCGTTCTGACAATAAAATTCAGTCCCTTAATCTTGATACGAGCAGAGCCACGGGAAAATTGCGGAGAAATCGCTTGAAGAGAGGAATTTTGTCTGATTTGATTATAGCATATCTTTTGGAAGAACAAAATACTTTATGTACGCCGCCCGCAGGCGGCAAAAATCAGTCCGGGGGAAATTCCAGTTCGGCAAACTCCGCATCGGTCAGCAGCTTCAGCTTTTCGATAACCCCCTCCGACAGTTCCCGCAGGGCAGTTTCATCGGGCATCAGGTAGCACTGCATGAGCCGCAGTTCGTGGACAAGCCCCATCCGGGTGCCGGTGTTGTAGAGCATCATCAGCATCAGTTCCTCATGGTTAAAGTTCATGTTCAGCCCTCACTTTCCGGCATACCGTGGGATTGCACTCCGGGGCATCGCACTTTTCCTTTAGATTCATCAGCACCGAAGGGCGTTCCGGCTGCTTGTCCAGAAACCCCGGCAGTTCCTTGAAGCCGATGCTGTCCACATAATGCACAGATATCTCGCCATTGCGTTTGAGGTGCAATCACATCGCTGACGGACAGGCTGTGCCCCTCAAAATCCTGCGGACGGGAGAGGTTGAACATCTGAAACAGTTCTTCCAGAACCTCGTTGTCCGGCACATCCTGCCACATGGCGGGCAAATCAGCATAGTAGGTGACCTCATAATGCTCCGGGTCTGGCGTTTTGCCCCGACGATGCAGTTCCCGCATGGAAGCAAATCTTTCATCGAGGTTTTTTTCGTCATGCCGCAGCTGCATCACCATATAAACATCGCACCCTGCGTTCAGAAACTTCTGCGGGATGTCCGTCATGGGTTCACCGTCAAAATTCTGGTTCCATTTTTGCTGCATCGTCCACCTCACAGTTCTGGTGCAGAACGTGCAGAGGATTTTGGCGCAGACGTATCACTTGCCAGTTCTGCCAGCTTTTCCAGTGTGGAAGGGCGATGGTCTGCACTCAGTTCCTCGGCTTCCGCAACTTTATCCATGACGGCATCGTAGTCCTGCAACAGCCGCCGCCCCTTTTCCATGTGGTGTGCTTCCAGAATCTGCTCACGGGCTTCCTGAATGGTCAGTTCCGGGGCATCCAATTGCCCGCCGTCCATCACGGAAAAATCGCTGTGGTAAATGGTGTAGTCCCATCCATCCTCACAGGACTGGATGGCAAGATAACCTTTGCCACCCAGTTCCCATGCGGCCTGCTCGTCCTGTGTCTGAATTTCGGGGTAGAAGTCGGCATGGTTCCGCTCCATGACCTCGGCAAACTGGCAGATGTGGAACACATTGCCCAGACCGCCCATGTCAAAGTGATAATCATCCAGATGTTCCACCCGTGCCGTAAAACTGCGCCCATCCGGGTAATCCACCTGAATCACGCCGCCATCTGGAATGCGATAGAGGTCATCATAGTGGCTGTTGATGAGACGAATATCCTTCGGCAGCGTTTCCGGCTCCCAGATGCGCCGTCTGCCGATGCCCGCCTGCGGGATGTTTTCGAGGATCTTTACGCTTTCCTGTCGGATGACCTTGCGGTCATCGTCCGAAAGTTCAAACAGATACCAGTTCCGGGCGGCAGAAATGGCGTTCCTGCCATCGGGCGGCAGGTTCTTTTCCGAGATCTGCCCGCTTTCCAGCGGCTCACCAGTTACCTTGTTATAGGTGGCAAAGCCGACTCCTGCACCGTTTTCCCGGAGGTGGAGATAGCGTTCATCGTTGATAAGGTAAACCGCTTCTTTTTTCTGCTCCATCAGCACCCACCTTCAAATTCCAGCGAAAACTTGCTGCGGCCATCAGCTTCACAGGACAGCAGCACAGTGGCGTTGTAGGTCTTGCCCTTGGCACTGCGGCACTCCTTCAGGCGGACCCGACCATCCCGCAGCAGCTTGTCCGCCACATGGGAATCCAGCCGCTTGCCCAAACGCTTGAAGAAAGCGTTGTCCTTCCACAGCACGAAACGGCAAGGGTTGGATTCGCAGAACCAGCCCTTTTCACGCTCCACAACATTTGCACCGCAGTTGGGGCAGACACCGATGATTTTGTTTTTCATAAGCGCATTCACTCCTTTTTTCATTTCCGTGTTCTTTACCAGTTCGGTAATCATCGTATTGATTTCGGTCATAAATTCACTCGGCTCCATTTCGCCACGTTCGATTTGCAGCAGCTTTGTTTCCCAATCGGCGGTCATTTCCGGGGATTGGATTTCTTCGGGCATCACGGTGATGAGGGCTTTGCCCTTATCCGTGGGCAGTAGCACCTTGGTTTTCTTGTTGCCCTTCCGCTCCAGAAAGCCCTTCTGCACCAGTTTTTCGATGGTGGCGGCTCTGGTTGCTGGAGTGCCGATACCCTGACGTTCCACACCCTCCGGCATACTGTCTGCACTAGCGGTTTCCATCGCATGAAGTAGAAGGTCCTCGGTAAAGTGCTTCGGCGGGGACGTTTGACCCTCTTTCAGTTCGGCGTTGAGGATGCCGCACTCGTTTTCCGCTGCATTGGGCAGGGCGGTGAGCTCCTGTTTCCGGTTCAGGATATCTGCCAGCACCTTGCGCTCCACCGCTTTCCAGCCTTCCTCCAGAATCTCCTTACCTTTGGCAGTAAACTCCTCTCCAGCACATTCGGTGGTCAGCAGGGTTTCCAGATACCGGAAGGGCTTGCTCACCGCCATCAGCGTCCGGGCGATGATGAGCTTCAGGACGTTCTGCTCACCCTTGGGCAGAGCCTCCAAATCGGCTTGCAGCATACTGCGAGTGGGCAGAATGGCGTGGTGGTCGGTGACTTTTTCCCGGTTGACGGTGCGCCGTGTCCGGGGCACAGCCTCGTCCACATCTTCCGGGGCAATGTCGAGAAAACCTTCCAACTCCTCGGTCAGTTCGTCCAGCATTTCCTCGTCATCGTCGGTGATATAGCAGCTATCAGTTCTGGGATAAGTGGTAAGTTTCTTCTCATACAGGCTCTGCACATAGTCCAGCGTCTGCTGTGCGCTGTATCCCAACAGGCGGTTGGCATCTCGCTGAAGGGTGGTCAAATCGTACAGCGGCGGCGGATTTTCGGATTTTTCCTTGCGGGTGATGCGCTGGATCGTTGCTACCATCTCCTTTCGGCAGGCTTCCAGCAGGTTTTCGGCAACGGCTTTTTCAGGAATGCGGCGGCTGGATGCCGTGCAGCCGCTGGTCAGTTCCAGATCCACCGTGTAGAATTTTTCCGGGGTAAAGGCACCGATGGCGGCTTCCCGCACCACCGTCATGGCAAGCACCGGGGTCATAACACGCCCCACCGCCAGCGGTTGACCGTACAGACACGAAAAAAGCCGGGAACAGTTGCTACCAACCATCCAGTCGGCACGTTCCCGGCAGAGTGCTGCATTGTACAGCGCATCGTATTCAGTTGACGGTTTCAGGTGGGCAAACCCTTCTCGGATGGCGTTTTCCTCCATGCTGGAAAGCCATAGGCGAGAGAACGGCTTTTTGCAGCCCGCTTGCTGGTACACCAGCCGGAAGATGAGTTCGCCCTCACGTCCGGAATCGCAACTGTTCACGATGCTATCCACATCCGGGCGGTGCATCAGCTTTTGCAGGATGCCAAACTGCTTTTTGGTGGACGCAGACACCAGATACTGCCACTTTTGCGGCAGGATGGGCAAGTCTGCGATGCTCCACTTGACGTACTTGGCATCGTAGATATTGGGTGGAGCCAGTTCTACCAGATGCCCGATGCACCAGCTGACGAGATAACCGTTGCCCTCCCAATAACCATCCTGTCGATTGGTCGCACCGAGAACCTTTGCGTAAGCTGCCCCGACTGAGGGTTTCTCGCTGACCACAAGCTGATAAGACAATAAGCATCAACTCCTGTTCTTTTCAGATTTAGATATGTAAGGCGGCAAATGCCGCCTTGAAATCAGATAGGTTCGGTATCTTCCTCACCGGGTTCCTCCGGCTCGTCCTCGGTGGGAATCTCGAAGTCGCCCTTGTCCTCGGTGTAGTTTGCATCGGGGTCAAGGGCTTCTTTTTCGGCCTGCTTTTTCTGCTTCTGCTTTGCGAAAGCGTAGAAAATGCCGCCTGCCGCCAGTGCGATCAGCACGACTACGCCCAGAAAGCCGGATGCGATCTTTGTGACCTTATTTTCCTTGGGCTGTTCCGTGCCGGATGCCGCCGCTTCTTCTGCGGCTTTCTTGGCTTCTTCCTCGGCTTTCAGCTTATCCTGTTCAGCCTGCGCCGCCGCTTCTTTTTCGGCGGTGTAAGCGTCCGCATCTTCTTCCTCCATCAGTGCCAACAGGTCGGCCTCGTCCACAAGGTTCATAAAGTGGACGGTCTGCTGTCCTTTGGCGTTGCGGTCAATGACCAGATAGAAGGTACTGCCCGATTTGCTGACCAGCGTAATGAACTGCTGTCCGCTGCCATCGGAATAGTCGGTGTGGTAGTCATCTACCAGCGTCAGATTGCCCTCCGGGGTCAGGGCACCAGAGGTTTCGTCCGTGATGGTGACAACATCCTCCTCCACCACTTCCGGCAGAACAGGCTGCTCCACGGGGACGGCTTCGCCCTCAAAGGCAAAAGCGGGAGCCGCCATGCCAGCGCACAGTGCCGCCGATACCAACAGTGCACCCAGTTTCTTAATCTTCATCTGCACCGACCTCCTTCTCAAAAGTTGCACCCACAGCGGACAGCGCAGCCGGATTCGGGGTGGTGGTAGCCGACTGCCGCAGCAGGGCAGCAAGCTGTTCCGGCGTGACCTTTGCAGTCCGCACCATCTCGTTGACCTCGGCGGAATCCTCCTCCTGAATGCGCCGTTCCAGAATCTCGATGCGGTTGTTCAGCTTGATACGGCGTTCCTTCTCTTTTTCCAGCATTGCCCGCAACTTATCCGATTTTTCGCTCATAAAACTCCTCCAATCATTTTGAAAGCCGTCCGAACCCGGCGAGATGCTTCTCCCAGTAGGACGAGTGAATGTTTGCGTACTTGATGGGGTCTCCGGCACTGACCATCATGCCATTGCCGAGGTAGATTCCAACGTGACTTTTTCCGGGCGTATCATACGTTCCTTCAAAGAAAACAAGGTCGCCGGGCTTTGCTTCGGCTCCGGAAATGTGCTGGCTCTTGTTCCACAGACCGTTGGCGGTGGTGCGCCCCACATTGTAGCCGTTCTGGTTGTACACCCAGCAGACGTAGCCAGAGCAGTCAAACCCGGTTTCCGGGGTGGAACCGCCCCAGACGTAAGGCGTGCCCACATACTTTTGGGCTTCCTTGTAGATGGCGGCAAACTCGCTGTCCGTCAGGGCTTCTGCCGGAATCTGATAATCAATGCCCGGTGTGCCGGAGCCGTCCGAACCACCGGGCGGCAATCCGCCGTTGAATAGATAAGGTCTACCGCCCAAGGTATCTTGGAAAATCTCGTACCGTTTCCATTGGTCGTTATTCAGTTCTTCCCGAATGACCACTTCCAAGCCACAGTTCACCAGCTTGGTGTGGAAGATGCGGTACTCGTAGGGCACCTGCGTGGGGACTGGGATTCCTGCGGGAGTCATGACCCACACAGTCATATACCGGGTCTGCACCTCCACCCATGTGGTCAGCTTATACTGCTTTTTGAAGGTCTCCTTCAATTTGCCCCGTACCTCGCTGCGAGTGTAATCGTCGTAGAGAGTGGTCAAATACGAAGTGAGCTGCCACGGGTCGTGCTCGATGGGGTCAAGGTGATACTGGTACTCGTTGTAGCCGGGGTGGTCGGCGGGGGTGCGCTTGATCTTTTTGTCCAGCTCCTTTTCTAGCTTCTTGTAGTCCTGCTCTGCACCCCGGATATCCCTGTCCTCGGCAGAATACATGGTCTGCCCGGACACCTGTGTGCCGCCGGAAAAGAGGATGCCGCAGGAGGAAAAACCCGACATGACCATGAGGATGAGCAAAAGAAAAACGCCCACGATCACCAGAACGTGTGCGTTGCCTTTGGCGGCATTCATCAGCCCCTTTACGGCGGTGCTGACAGCGGTTTTGCCTTTCTCCACCGCCTGTTCCACGCTGGACCGAGCAGCAGATGCGCCGTTGGATGCCGCCTTGCCACCTGCGGTCTGCGCCACCGTGCCCGAACGGGCGGCGGCATAGTAGCTCTGCCGGATGTTCTGCTTCTGCCGCCACCGAGAGAGCCAGTTGGAGCCTCCCTCGCCGGTGCCGGATGCGCCTGCATCTTGTGTTGCAGTCGGCTCTTCCACGGAAGATTTTGCGGTTTTGGAGCCTTTCTTGCCCTGCATCTTGGCTTTCTTCTTGAGCTTCCGGGCATAGCGGCTTTTGGAAATATTACGGACATTTCCTGCCGCTTTTTCGCCCTCGCTCAACGCCTGCACTCCGACATTTTCATCCTCGTACTGGTCAACTTCGTGATGCACCGCAGACCGGGCGGCATGGGCAGCGTACATCTCCCGCTTCTGCGCCTTACTCAACCGGCTCAGTTCGTCCGGGGTCAGTTCCGCCTTGCCGAACCGCAGGTGCTGTTTTTTTTCGGCGGTCTTTTCTGCATCGGTTTTCAGCTTTTTCTTTTTGGGCACCGTCTGCTCTACCTTGGCTTTTTTCGGGGGAGAACGGGTCTTTTTTGCGGACGTTTCCTCTTTGATGTTCAGCTTCGGTTCACTCATTTCTGCGCACCCTCCGAGACTTCACCCAACTTGGTGGTCATAATGCGGTAGAGTTCCAGATCGGTGGGGAAACGGTCCACAAACGGCAGAATGACATTTCCGAAAAACAGCAGCCCTTCGCCCTCGCCGGAGTGGGTAACGTAGGAAAGCTGATGGGGCGAAATATTGAGCTGCTTTGCGAGAATTTGCCGGTCTCCCGCCGCCTGATTCAGCATGATGATCATGTCCGAATTTTCAAAAATATTCTCGACCTCACGGGAAGAAAGCAGGTCTTTCACGTTCTGGGTCAGCCCCGTGGGAATACCGCCCCACTTGCGGAAACGCTTCCAGATCTCCACGGAATACGCCGCAGTCTGCTCCTCTTTCAGAAGCAGGTGCATCTCGTCCATATAATACCGTGTGGACTTGCCGCTGCTGCGGTTTGCCGTGACACGCCCCCAGACCTGATCCTGCACAATGAGCATACCGAGCTTCTTCATCTGCTTGCCCAGTTCCTTGATGTCATAGCAGACGATGCGGTTATTGACGTTCACATTCGTGCGGTGGTTGAACAGGTTCAGGGAGCCTTTCACATAGATTTCCAGTGCGGTGGCAACATGGTGGGCTTCCTTCTCGTCCTGCTGAAGCAGGGCGTTGTACAAGTCCTCAAGAATGGGCATATTCTCCGGGCAGGGGTCCGCAAAATATTTGCGGTAGATCAGATGCACACAGCGGTCGATGACAGTTTTCTCCACCGGCAGCAGCCCTTCCTTGCCGCCCACCACCAGTTCGCACAGCGAAAGGATAAAGTCAGCTTTCAGGGAAAGCGGGTTATCTTCCTCGGAGTAGTTGGCATTGATGTCCATAGGGTTGATGAACTGGGTACTGTTGGGGCTGATTTTGATGACCTGACCTTTCAGCCGATTTACCAGCGGAGAATACTCTCCCTCAGGATCGTTCACAATAATATCATCGTCCGTCACCAGAAACGCATTGGCGATTTCACGCTTTGCTGAGAAACTTTTGCCGGAGCCGGGAGTACCCAAAATCAGGCCGTTGGGGTTCTTCAGCTTCTTCCGGTCCACCATGATCAGGTTGTTGGACAGGGCATTCAGCCCGTAGTACAGGCTTTCTTTGCCGGACTGGTACAGTTCCTGTGTGGTGAACGGAATGAAGATGGCCGTGCTGCTTGTGGTCAGCCCTCGCTGAATTTCGATCTGACAGTCTGCCAGCGGCAGGCTGCTCATCAGCCCCTGCTCCTGCTGAAAGTCAAGGCGGCACAGGTTGCAGTTGTGCTTCTGTGCAATGCTGGATGCCTGAAAAACGTTGTTTTCCAGTTCCTGTTCCGTGCGCCCGGTGTTCAGCACCAGAAAGGTAGCAAGGAACATTCGCTCGTTCTGGCTCTGCAATTCCTTCAGCAGAGCTTTTGCATCTCTGCCATAGGTTGCCAAATCCGACGGAATGATGTCAATGTCATACCCGGCACGGATGGCTTTTTTCTGCTCCTCAATCTTACTGCGATCCAGTTCCGTGATGGTGCGCTTGACGGTCTTGATGGCACGGTTCTGATCGACACTCTGAATGTGCATGGTGACGATTTGAGACGAATCCATGTCCAGAAAGTCCTTCAAAAGCTGGTCGGACAGGTCGGATGCCGTGATGCTCAAAAAACTGGCAGCGCAGTAGATGCCGCCCATCTGGAACGTCCGGGAGTTTTTGAAGGCAAAGGCGGTAGGCGCAATGGCATCCTTCACGGAAAGGCCGCTTTTCACAAGGTCTTTCCAGTCAAAATGAAACTTGGATGCGCCGTCCATGTTGAACATATCGTGCATGAGTTTCAGCCGCTGGGCACCATTCAAGGGCTTTGCCTGCACCCCTAACCGATGAAAATTATTGAGCAGGTCATTCTGGATGTGGTCGAGCCGGGGCTTGACCTGCGCCATGCTTTCGCCCTCCACGCCAAAGGTGATGAATTTGGTCTTGGTCAGACCATTATTGCCCTTGGCAAGCTGCTGGCGCAGCATCTGGGAATACTCCGCACGAACATCATCGAAACCATCTCGCTGGTACGGGATACGGATGCTTTTCTCAAACTCGGTGCTGTCGGTTGCCATGTTCACAAAGGACAGCTCAAATTTGATGCTGGAATCAAAGAAGTTCAGAAAACTGCACCATTCCTCAAAAATCGCAGTCTTATCCTCCTGCTGTGCCAACTGATAGTTGATGTCCTGATACTGGATGGTACGGGTGTAGTAGTTGGGCTTCACCCGGCAGGTGCCATCCTCAAACATCCGCTGCATGGGGATGGATTGCTGGGCGGTTCGGGGCACAGCGGGCTTTGTGTTCTGCCTGCGCTTCTGCGCAGACTGCGGCTTGCTGTGCTTACCGGTCTTTTTCCAAAACGGGATCATGGGTCATGCCTCCTTTCATCAAAATTGCATAGTAGTTGTTGGTCTTGTAGGGGCGAATCTTCGGGCGGAGAAACCGGGACTGCACATAGTACGACAGCAGCTTTTCCAAAGGCTGACCGTTTTTCTCGTACATTCCAAGAAAGAACGCCGGCAGCATCACCGCCATCATGCCGAGGGTGGCGGCAGTGTTGCCGCCGGAGTCCCGGAGAACAAAAAACAGCGGCACTCCAATGAGAGCCGCTGTGCCAAAGCAGACAAGCTGCCGTTTGGTCAGGTTGAATGCCACTTTAGACTTAACCTTGGTCAAATCACGGGGCACAGAGATATACGCAGCCAATAAAGCACCTCCTTTAGTGCGCTCCGAGAACGGATTTGGTCACGGAGCTAGTCTTGAACAGGCTGAAACAGAGCAGGACGGTGTAGCCCACAATGCTCCAAATGGAGTTGATGGCATCCCCGGAAATCGCCACGCTCTGGATCAGCACGGCGTAAATCGCCACGCAGATGAGGATGAGAAAGCCTTGAAAGCCCAATGCGAACAGGCATTTCAGGTAGTTCTGCCCCATGTGCGACTGCTCGTGGTTGCCGAAGGTTGCCATGGGGATGGGAGCAAGGCTCACCATGCAGTAGATCTCGATCATGCGCCCGTACACGATGACAAAAATGATGATGCTCAATATCCGCATGGTGATGCCGATGAAGAAACTTTGCAGGAAAAGCCCGAACAGGGGTCCTACATCCATCTGCATCAGGCTGGCTTCCAACATCGACAAACCGATGTCGTTGACACGGGTGTTTCCGGCGATGATGCCGCTGGAATCGGACACCACCTTCTGTGTCAGGTCAAAGACCGCCATCACAATATCGAAGGTGTTGCTGATGAGCCACACCGAAACAGCGGTCTTGAAAATCCAGCGCATGATGAGGGCAGGCTCGAATTGCGCCATGTTGTTGTGCTGGGTGATCATCTCGATCAACTCATAACAGGCGATGAAGGTCAGGATGATGCCTGCAATGGGCAGCACCACGTTCCGGGAGAGGGCTTCAATCATTGCGAAAACGCGCGGTTCAAAGCTGGAGGGCTTGGTGCCCACCTGCTGGGCGATATTGCCGACCTGCGTGTTCACATCGTCGAACAGACCGGAAAGGTTTGACATAATGCCTGCCGTCAGGATGCCTTTGATCCAGTCGGCAATGGCTTTGAGAACGGTTTCCATTCAGCAGTCACCGTCCTTTAGGTGAAGTGGTTGATAAGGGTCTTGAGGAGATTCAGGAGAAAAATAATGTGGGTCAAAAACTGCATAAGACACCGCCTTTCATTGATGGGTGGAGATTCGTACCGCAATGCGCTCCGTATGATAAAGGGCTGTTATCCACAGCAGAGATGGAGCGATTGCGTATGTACAGGCGGGAAACCCCGCCTGCGGCTCTTAGCCGAACAGACCAGACAGCAGAGGAATCAGGGTGATGCCTACCAGAGCAACGCCGCCGCCCGCGACCAGCTGTTTTATCCCCAATTAGGTGTAAAAACTCTGCTCGATGGCGGGCGGCGGCGTACAAAAAATCTATATGGTGTTGTTAAGAGAACCGTCCCGGCGGGACAGGTCAGGCAGTGACCTGTTCCACCTCCGGG
>OBWC01001044.1_pt1 | contig 16302 bp, 17 predicted proteins | sample 1501341 | NCBI WGS metagenome assembly OBWC01 (sample SAMEA2580033, study PRJEB22360) | human gut metagenome | biome: human gut; feature: human-associated habitat; material: faeces | place: Denmark | collected 2008/2010 | reverse complement strand
TTTGCGGTTTTTACAAGTTTTTAAACGTTTTATTTGAAATAGCACAATAGGTTAAGTTATGGACATATCCAGTTGTGGCAATGGGGGTGTTAGCGGTTATTTATGGTATCTTTAGTATGTTTTTACAGGTTCCGTTGCCAAAAGGATTTTTGATCTAAGGAGGAGAAAAATATATGTTATCCAATATTCTGATGGGTTTTAGTACCGCGTTTAACCCAATGAACTTACTGCTCCTTATGGGGGGAACTGTTTTAGGAATTTTATTTGGAGCACTTCCGGGCGTATCATCTACAATGGGTGTGGCGGTGCTGATTCCTCTTACTTATGGAATGGATGCGGCAAGTGGATTGATCATGCTGGCCGGTATCTATTGTGGTTCAACATATGGAGGCAGTATTTCTGCATGTCTGCTTAATACACCTGGTACACCGGCTTCAGCAGCTACAACTATGGACGGTTTTCCAATGACAAGAAAAGGACGTGGTGGTGAGGCGTTGCAGGAGGCGTGCATCGCATCTTTCTGGGGAGGAATTGCAGGAGCGATTGCATTATTCTTTCTGGCACCTCCAATCGCAAATTTCTCATTGAAATTTGGATCTCAGGAAAACGCAATGATGGCCGTATTCGGACTGACGATCATCGTATCTCTTTCAAGCGGTTCTCTTTTAAAAGGATTCCTTTCTGGATTATTAGGTCTTCTTGTTTCAATGGTTGGAATGGATGTTGCGACAGCATATCCAAGATATACCTTTAATATTACGGCCTTATATGGCGGCATTGCAATTATCCCTGCAATTGTTGGTTTATATTCTTTGACACAATTGTTGACTTCATCAGGAGAAAAAACAGGTGTGTTAACAGATGATAATATTAAAAAACTTCACGTACCGAAGATCACACCGAAGGATTTCGTGAGATATCCACTTACCTATATCAAGTCTTCTATCATTGGCGCGTTTGTAGGAATCGTACCAGGAGCTGGCGGAAATATTGCTGGTTATATGGCGTATAATGAGGCAAAGAGAACATCAAAAACACCGGATGACTTCGGGAAAGGATGTCGCGAAGGTGTAGCTGCGACAGAGTCAGCAAATAATGCGGTTTGCGGTGGATCTTTGATCCCAATGCTCACGCTCGGCATTCCTGGAAACTCCGTAGCAGCAGTGCTGATGGGCGGACTTATGATTCAGGGTTTGAATCCGGGATTCAGTTTATTTACAAACTATGCGCATGTAACATATCCGTTCTTAGCAGGTTTCGTACTTGCCCAGTTTGCATTCACAATTGTAGGATTAATTGGTGCAAAACAGTTTGCGCAGGTGGTTAAAGTACCGAAAGGATTTCTATTAGCAGGTATTGGTGTTCTGTGTGTAGTAGGCTCTTATGCGGCAAGCAATAATATTACAGATGTTTATATTATGCTTATTTTTGGTATTGTCGGGTATTTCTTAAAGACAGCTGGATTTGATATTTCTGCAATCGTTCTTGGCTTAATGCTTGGTTCTCTTGCAGAGGCTGGATTTATGCAGGCATTTAACTTATGCCATAAAGCTATAGGTGCAACTTTAATGAGCTTCATAACAAGACCAATCAGCCTTGTTCTTCTGATTGTTTGTGTGGCAAGTTGCTTCTCGCCTTTAATGAGTGCACGAAAAAGGAAGGCTGTGTAAATGCCCCTTTTCACATGGATACTGTTGGTAGGGACATTGAGAAGCTCAATGTCCCTTTTTATTATGAGGTGTGCAAATGGAAGATATTATTATTCGAAATGGACTGATTGTTGATGTCGAGAATGAAAAGATCGCGAAAGGCGATATCTCAGTAAAAGACGGTAAAATTGTAAAAGTTTGTTCTTATATAGAAGAACATGCAACAAGTGAAATTGATGCAGACGGATGCTATGTAACGCCAGGATTAATTGACCATCATACTCATATTTATCCATTGGCAGCAATTGGAACAGCTGGTGAAGCAGTATGCTTTGGATCTGGAGTTACGACTGCAGTGGATGCAGGAAGCACGGGCTGTGACAATTATGAACAGTATCGTGGCTGGATCGGAATGGAAAAGTTATCAATTATGCCGTATATCAATGTTTGCAGTGTGGGTTTATCTACACTTCCAAAGCAGATGGAAGATGTTAAACCAGAGCACATGGATGTGGGAAAACTCAAAGAATTATTTGACAAGTACGGAGATGAACTGCTTGGCTTAAAACTTCGAACAAGCAAAAATATTGTAGGGGAGCTGGGACTTGAACCATTAAAAGCAGCAGTTAAAATTGGAGAAAAAATTAACAGACCGTTGATGGTACATATTACAAATCCACCGGCAGAGATGGAAAAGGTTTTAGAGATTCTTAGACCAGGTGATATCGTGACACACATGTATCAGAATGTTGGTTATACAATTTTAAAAAATGGTCATGTTGCTGACTGCGTATGGAAAGCGAGAGAACGAGGCATTATTTTTGAAGCAGCGGATGCAAGAGCGCACTTCTCATTTGAGGTTTCTGAAAAAGCAATCGCTGAAAAATTCTACCCGGATCTGTTAGGCACTGATGTTACCCGCCTAAGCATGCATTTACGTCCGACAGCATTTAATATGGCAATGCAGATATCAAAATACACGTATCTGGGAATGCCTTTTGAGAAAGTAATTAAGGCTGCGACTTGGAATAATGCGGAAAATATGGGAATTTCGGATCGTGTAGGTAGCCTTAAGGAAGGAAAACAGGCTGATATTGCAGTGTTCCGAGTACATGAAGGTAAAAATGTATTCGGCGACAGACCGTATACAGATGAGACAGCTTCATTTAGAGAAAGCAATAGGGTGTTCGAACCAGTACTTACTGTTAAAAAGGGAGAGATGGTTTATAGAAATGTGACCTTCTAGAGGTCTTTTATCGAAATAGCAAAAAAGAATCCCCTATCAATATATGATACATGACAGGGGATTGGGTGTAGCTGCTAATGCGGCCGAACCTCCGCGATCCCATCAAACACATCCTTCGTGATCTCAATAAAATCATGGGCATACTCTGGAAGAAAACGTTCTTTGTGATAGGCAAGGACCAGCCGGTGGTTGATCAGTGACTTTTTCAGCGCGAGCGGAAACGCATTGGCATCCGGGTGGGCAGCTAAGAGCATCGGAAGACGCATCTGGGTGCAGAAGAATGCCCCGTAATTATGCGGATACAGGGACATGAACAGTTCTGTGGTCTGCGACTCCAGAAAGATATTCGGCTTTACCTTTGCGTCGAGGAAACACTGGTCCAGAGTTTTTCGAAGCTTCATGGAGGAGGCTGGGAGCAGGAACGGAATTTTTGAAAAATGTGCCAGTTCCACGCCGCTTAAGGATCCTTCTTTTAAGGTCTGCCAGGAATCGGGATAGTGGCGCTGCAAAAGCTCGTCGGAACAGACCAGATAAATATGGTCGGTCAGAAGAGTGGAAGATTCCAGTTTGGGATTATCCTGATACATGACACCGATAAAAATATCAAGTTCCCCATTGTAGAGACGTTCTTCCATTGTGTTGGAGGATTCATTGCAGAGCTCGATCTTGATATTCGGCCATTTCGCGTAGAATCTCGGCAGGATCTCCGGAAGACAGATCTGGCCGCGGTAAGACGGGATACCGAGTTTCAGATTGCCGATGCTCTTTTCGGAGATGTCGGCGAGACGGTTCTGGAATTCATGTTCCTCGGCAAGAATTTTTACGGCGACAGCGTAGAGCTGCTCCCCTGCATAGGTAAGGGCGAGCTTTGGCTTTCTGTGGAAGAGAGGGACACCGTAATACTGTTCCAGACGCTGGATATGCTGGCTTAGGTTCTGTTGGGAAATATAGAGTTTCTGGGCTGTGTTGGTGACGTGAAGCTCTTTGGCAAGTTCAACGAAATAGTACAAGCTGAGTAAATTCATAAAAAGATCCCTTCTATCTTTTGCAGGACGTAACGATTCAGTACCTTCATAGCTGCGAGCAAAAATCCATTTTAAAACGTTTTACGCTCCGCTTCGGTCCGTGCTGGACGTGTGCCACTGGCCCATAGCACCTGCGCAGGCCTCCTGAACAGTTACTGTAAAACAACGTTTTGCGAAAATGATGGATTATCCACCGGTATTTTCATTATATATAACGTTTATCAGGATGTAAAGTGGATAACAAAAAAATATTGTGAAAAGCAAACAAATACATTGTTTGTAATTGTTGTAGTGCTGCGATACAATATGGTCAGAAAGAGATGAGAGAGCAAAAGAAGCGATCTCAACCACATAAAAATCCAAGGAAAAGGAGATTACAAAATGGCAGTAGGCAAGAGAATCTATTTAAAGAGACACATGCCGGACAAAGAGGTTATGATGCAGTTCAAGAACATTCCGGCGTCCAACACATGTGATGTAATGGGAAGAAACGCGGCGATGAATCCGAGAATCCGCCTTGTAAGTCAGCCGAAAGAGCAGATGGCAGTCGGACCGGCACTCACTGTTAAAGCAAGAGGCGGCGACAACCTGGCGCTTCATGCAGCATTAAACATCGCTCAGGAAGGTGACTTCATCGTTGTATCCAACGAAGAGGATGATACACGTTCCCTGATGGGCGAGATCATGATGGCTTATCTTCGTTACGACAGAAAGATCGCCGGTATCGTTCTTGATGGACCGATCCGTGACATCGATGAAATCGGCAAGTGGGATTTCCCGGTATACTGCACAGGCACAACACCGGGCGGCCCGTACAAAGAGGGTCCGGGCGAAGTAAACGTACCGGTATCCTGTGGCGGAGTCAGCGTAAACCCGGGTGATATCATCCTGGCTGATCCGGATGGCGTTATCGTTATCCCGAGAAAAGACGCTCCGCAGATCTTAGAGGATGCGAAGAAGTTCCAGGCAGCAGACGAGAGCAAGCTTGCAGCTGCAAAGAACGGCACAGCAAAGAGAGAATGGGTCGAGAAGACTCTCGCAGCAAAAGAGTTCGAGATTATTGACGACGTTTACGAGCCGTAATCCAGATCATATACTGACAGTTCGCCATGCGCGGAGCTGGTCGAAAAGCCGCTGTGGGTTTATTTGCAGAGACGTTTGACTAAATCAGGCATGGAGATGGAACTGCCGTCTTCCCGGGCGGTCAAATGCCCGGGAAGAATTCAGCACCGATTCATTTCATAATGAAGACCTCTATACTTTATGTTTGTTATACCCCAAACCTTATTTTGCGAAAAGCAGACCAGGGACAGGAAGCTCAACCTGTCCCTGGTCTGTTTCCGCATTTTCCCACCTTGCAAACCCCGGAAAACTATGTTATGATATCATGTGATTTCGTCTGCGTCCATGCTGGATGTAGGCATATGTGCGGTGAGTCTGGAATCAAAGATCGGAATGATGGGCGAAGAACGTGAAAGAGCAGTGGGAAGTTCTGATCCTGGACAGGCAAAAGAACATAGAAGGAGAAATGATATATGAAATGGAAGAAATTTACGCTTGAGACGACCACGGATGCGGTGGATTATCTCGGAAGCATGTTTGATGATATCGGAATCGAGGGAATGGAGATCGAGGACAACGTACCGCTTACCGAAAGCGAGACGAAGGGAATGTTCATCGATATTCTCCCGGAACTTCCGCCGGATGACGGTACCGCGAGAGTCAGCTTCTATTTAGACGAGGACGAGGATACGGAAGAAAAGTTGAAGGCTGTCCGCGAGGGGCTTGAGGAGATCCGCCAGTTCGTGAATATCGGTACCGCGAAGATCACAGAGTCCGAGACGGACGATAAGGACTGGATCAACAACTGGAAACAGTACTTCAAACCGTTCACGGTTGATCATATCCTGATCAAGCCGACGTGGGAGGAGATCCCGGAAGAACATAAGGACAAGCTTTTGATCCAGATCGATCCGGGAACTGCCTTTGGAACCGGAAAACATGAGACGACACAGCTCTGTATCCGCCAGCTCGAAAAGTATGTAAAGCCTGGCGTAAAGGTCCTTGACCTCGGAACAGGAAGCGGAATTCTCGGAATCGCCGCGTTAAAGCTTGGTGCGGAGTATGTATTTGGAACGGATCTCGATGAGAACGCCATCACCGCAGTTCATGAAAATCTGGCAGCCAACGATATCCCGGAGGAGAAGTTCGGTGTGATCCAGGGAAATATCATCGACGATAAGGCGACACAGGACGCGGCGGGATATGAGTGCTACGATATTGTTGTGGCAAACATTCTTGCCGACATTATCATCATGATCCAGAAACAGGTTCCGTTCCACTTAAAGAAAGGCGGAATCTTCATCAGCTCCGGTATTATTGATATGAAGGAACAGGCTGTCCGCGAAGCACTTGAGGCGAACGAAGCCTTCGAGATCATCGAAGTGACAAGACAGGGCGAGTGGGTATCCTTCACAGCGAGGAAGAAATAGTGTACCATTTTTTTACGGAAACAGAATTTTTTACAGAGTCGGAGGCCGTGATCACCGGTCCCGATGTGAATCACATTAAGAACGTACTGCGGATGAAACCGGGTGAAAAGCTCCTGTTAAGTGACGGTAAGGGCACAAATTGCCTCTGTGAGATCACAGAGCTTTTCCCGGATAAAGTCCTTGCGAAGATCCTGCCGGAGGAAGTGGACGATACGGAGCTTCCTGTAAAAGTAACCTTGTATCAGGGACTTCCGAAAGCAGATAAGATGGAATTTATCATCCAGAAATGTGTAGAACTGGGTGTCACAAAGATTGTTCCGGTGGACACCGACCGCGCGGTGGTGAAGCTTGATGTGAAAAAAGAGGAAGCGAAGAGAAAGCGCTGGTACGGGATCTCCGAGAGTGCGGCAAAACAGTCAAAGCGCATGATCGTTCCGGAAATTGGAAATGTGATGAAATTTAAGGCGGCCATTGAGGCGGCAGCGCTGGATGATCTGGCGATCATTCCCTACGAAGATTCTGAGAGTCTTCCGGGAGCGGGCGGAATGGCGCTTACGAGAGAACTGATCGGAAGCTTAAAACCGGGGCAGAGCCTCTCCATCTTTATCGGACCGGAGGGCGGATTTTCCGACGGGGAAGTAGAACTTGCCATGAAGTCCGGGGTGAAACCGGTGACGCTCGGAAAGAGAATTCTCAGGACGGAGACGGCCGGGATGTTTGTGATGGCGGCTGTGGGACTGTTACTGGAATAAATGGCAAATTAAAAAAGCAAAAGAAGACCGGTATATAAATATGGAGAATGTTTTGCCGGTCCAGACTGGGAGTAAATAAAACTCATGGAAAAGAGAGAAGTTTATTTTGATAACTCCGCGACGACCCGCGCCTTCGACGAGGTGCGCGATATCGTCGCAAAAACGATGACGATTGATTACGGCAATACCTCTTCGAGACATATGAAGGGGGTAGAGGCGGAAAATTACATTAAGACCGCCCGTGAAGAGATCGCGAAGACTTTAAAAGTGAAGGATAAGGAGATCCTCTTCACTTCCGGCGGAACCGAGTCCAACAATCTGGCGCTGATCGGAACGGCGCTTGCAAATAAGCGCGCCGGAAACCACATCATCACCTCCTGCGTGGAACATGCATCGATCTACAATACGACAGCGTTCCTCGAGGAGTTTGGCTTCCGCGTGACCTACCTGCCGGTGGACCATAACGGACATGTATCCTTAGACGCGCTCCGGGAAGCGATCTGCGACGATACGATCCTTGTGTCCGTCATGTATGTAAACAACGAAATCGGAGCGGTGGAACCAATCGAGGAGATCGCGAAGATCATCAAGGAGAAAAAGCCGTCCGCCTACTTCCATGTGGACGCGATCCAGGCTTACGGAAAATATGTGATCCGCCCGAAAAAACAGGGCATCGACCTCTTATCAGCCAGCGGACATAAGATCCACGGCCCAAAGGGAACCGGCTTCCTGTATATTGATGAGAAGGTAAAGATCAAACCGATCATCTACGGAGGCGGACAGCAGAAAGGCATGCGCTCCGGCACCGAGAATGTTCCGGGATGCGCAGGTCTCGGTCTGGCGGCAAAGATGGTCTACACCGACCATGATGCAAAGATCGATAAGCTCTATGCGATCAAGGACCGCATGGTGAAAGGTCTTCAGGCGATGGACGGCGTTACAGTCCATGGTCTTACCGGCCGGGACAGCGCTCCGCAGATCGTTGCGGCAGGCTTTGAGGGCGTGAGGGCAGAGGTACTGCTCCATGCGCTGGAGGATAAGGGAATCTATGTTTCTTCCGGCTCCGCATGTTCCTCCAACCATCCGGGTGTGTCAGGAACCTTAAAGGGGATCGGTGTGAAGGATTCCCTGCTGGATTCCACGCTTCGCTTCTCCTTCGGTGCGTTTAATACCGAGGAGGAAGTGGATTACTGTCTGGAAGTACTGAATGAACTTGTGCCGATGCTCAGAAGATATCGGAGAGCATAAAGATCATATACAACACTTGGCGGGAAAACGAAGATTTCCCGGCCGGTTACTAAGAAAAATGTCCTGAAACAGCGGCGGACGGCGGGAAAATGCCGATCGCAAAAAGTTCAGGATCCTATGGAGGATATTCCGTGAAATACAGATCATTTTTAATCAAATACGCAGAGATCGGCGTAAAGGGAAAAAACCGTTACCTCTTTGAGGATGCCCTTGTAAAACAGATCCATCACCGTTTAAAGAATCTGGAAGGCAATTTCTCCGTCACAAAAGAGGCGGGAAGAATCTACGCGGAGGCAGCAGAAGACTTCGATTACGATGAGGTGATCGATGCTCTTCAGCATGTATTCGGTATCGTCGGGATCTGCCCGATGGTTCAGATCGAAGACAACGGCTATGAGGACCTGAAGGCACAGGTCGTAAAATATATTGACGATGCCTATGAGAATAAGAACTTTACCTTTAAGGTCGTTGCGAGACGCGCCAACAAGCAGTATCCGGTAGTTTCCGACCAGATCAACCGTGACCTCGGCGAGGTGATCTTAAACGCGTTCCCGGAGACAAAGGTCAATGTCCACACACCGGATGTGCTGCTCCGTGTGGAGGTGCGCCATAAGATCAACATCTTCTCCGAGACGATTCCGGGACCGGGCGGAATGCCGATCGGAACAGCGGGACGTGCCATGTTATTATTATCCGGCGGAATCGACAGCCCAGTTGCAGGCTGGATGATCGCAAAGCGCGGCGTGACCATCGATGCGACCTATTTCCATGCGCCGCCGTATACGAGCGAGCGCGCAAAGCAGAAGGTCGTTGATCTCGCAAAGCTTGTTGCGAAATACACGGGACCGATCCGCTTAAATATCATCAACTTTACCGATATCCAGCTCTATATCTACGATCAGTGCCCGCATGACGAGCTTACGATCATCATGCGCCGCTATATGATGAAGATCGCAGAGACGATCGCGAAGGAGAATGACTGTCTGGCACTTGTCACCGGCGAGAGCATCGGTCAGGTCGCATCCCAGACGATGCAGTCCTTAGCTGTCACAAACGAAGTCTGCGAGCTTCCGGTCATGAGACCGCTCATCGCCTTCGACAAGCAGGATATCGTGGACATCTCTTTAAAAATTGGTACTTATGAGACATCGGTTCTTCCGTACGAGGACTGCTGCACGATCTTCGTCGCAAAGCATCCGGTCACAAAGCCGAGCTTAAAGAAGATCAAAAATTCCGAGAAAAAGCTGGATGAGAAGATCGACGAGCTGATGAAGACAGCACTGGAGACGAGAGAAGTGATCCGCTGCATCTAAAATGCGGTTTGGGATTCCCAGTTGGACTGAAATGTGCCGCAGCATGGAAAATGATGTTATGCGGTGCGGAAAAACTGGCGGAAAAAGAAATAAAAAACTGCCAGAATTTAGTTTCCGGCAGTTTTTCAAACCTTATTCTTATGACTCGATGATATACGGAGCAAGTACAGTAAGGATTTCTTCTGTATTTCCGCCATCGTGGATATTTAAATCGATCGGCTTGGAAAGGTCCAGACTGAAGATACCCATGATGGATTTTGCGTCGATGACGTATCTGCCGGAAACAAGGTCGAAATCGGTATCAAACTTGGTAAGGTCATTTACAAAAGATTTCACTTTATCGATGGAGTTTAAAGAAATTTTAACGGTTTTCATGTCAGTGTTCCTCCCAATATTCGAATATTTTTTGATTCTGGTAATAAAAAAACCTATCTTCATACTAAATGGACATGCATGAAAAGTCAAGAGGTATCTTGAATAAAAAACAAGCTTTGCACATGATATGATTCTGAAATTTTGAGGACGGAAACATGGCATGGCAGAGAAATCACCCCAGTAATTACAAGGAGATTGAATATGAGAAAAGCAGCGCTGCATAATCTTGGCTGCAAAGTAAATGCATACGAAACGGAGGCCATGGAACAGCTTCTGGAGGCTGCAGGCTATGAGATCGTGAGCTTTGAGGAGAAAGCGGATGTCTATGTCATCAACACCTGTTCCGTGACAAATGTTGCAGATAAAAAATCCCGCCAGATGCTGCACCGCGCGAAGGCGAAGAATCCGGACGCGGTGGTAGTTGCGGCAGGATGCTATGTCCAGGCGGCGGCGGACAAACTGAGAGAGGATGCCGCTGTTGATCTGATCATCGGAAACAACCGCAAGGCGGACCTTGTCCCGCTTCTGGAGGCATGGTTTGCCGGAAAAGAGATCCGGGAGTCCATCACGGACCTTGCGGGATCCAACGAGTACGAGAAACTTCACATCAACAAACAGGCGGAGCACACCCGCGCCTTCATCAAGGTTCAGGACGGCTGCAACCAGTTCTGCAGCTACTGCATCATTCCGTATACGAGAGGCCGCGTCAGAAGCCGCCGGCCGGAGGATGTGGAGGAGGAAGTAAAGATCCTGGCAGAGGAAGGTTACAAGGAGATCGTTCTCACCGGAATCCACCTGACCTCCTACGGCATCGATTTCAAGGATGAGGGAATCGACTTTCTGACACTGATTAAGAGACTTCATGAGATCGACGGAATCGAGCGGATCCGTTTTGGTTCCTTAGAGCCCCGTGTCATCACAGAAGAGTTCGCGTCGGAGCTTTCCAGGCTTCCGAAGATCTGTCCGCATTTCCACCTGTCCCTGCAGAGCGGATGCGACGATACCCTGAAGCGCATGAACCGCCATTACACCTGCAAGGAATATGCGGACCGCTGTGAGATCTTAAGAAAACACTTCAGGAATCCGGCGATCACGACGGATGTTATCGTCGGATTTCCGGCAGAGACGGATGCGGACTTTGAGACAACAAGGAGATTCCTCGAAAAAGTTCACTTCTACGAGATGCATGTGTTCCCGTATTCCAGACGTGCCGGAACCCGCGCGGACCGGATGCCTGACCAGGTGCCGGAGCCGGTGAAGAAAGAGCGCAGCGCCGTTCTCTTAAAACTCGAGAAGAAGATGTCCGGGGAGTACAGAAGTTCCTTCGCGGGAACAGAACAGGAGATCCTTCTGGAGGAACCGGTGACCATCAATGACGAGATCTACATGACCGGGTATACAAAGGAATATGTAAAGGCAGCGATCCGTCTCGACGGACGTGATCCGAAAGCGCTGAAAAATACGTTCGTTTCGGGCATTCTTGGAGATTTTCTGACAGAGGAGATTCTGCTTCTGAACGAAAAATAAGTATTTTTGGCACCCAAAATGCCGTGAAACAGTGTTGGAAGTCCCGATTTTTCTGGCTGAAAATGAAAAACAGCGTTAAATTGGGCGAGTAAGTTTTATATTGCACAAAATATGAAAGTAGAGTAGAATAAGGATAGCAACAAAAGGAGTGGCTTTGCGCGAAAAGCGCGGGACAGCCGTCGAAGGACGTGGGGATATTTATGGGCGATATCAGTAATACACAATATTTTAAAGCGGTACAGGAAGATAAAAAACTGGAGGTTGGTGAGGTCCTCCGTGAGGTTTACGAGGCGCTCACGGAAAAGGGATACAACCCGATCAACCAGATCGTCGGCTATATCATGTCTGGTGATCCGACCTATATTACAAGCTACAAGAGCGCAAGAAGCCTGATCATGAAGGTGGAACGTGATGAGATCCTGGAAGAACTGATGGAGAATTATATCGATACGAGACTCCGCTAGTTTCCGGGAAAGATAAGAAAGAATATGCAGACAGCCGGGAATCACCGGCTGGTTTTGCTATGAGGAAAAACAGATAGGATAATATACGTTATGAGAATACTCGGACTGGATTTCGGTTCAAAGACCGTAGGAGTCGCAGTCAGCGACGGACTTCTCCTGACGGCACAGGGTGTCGAGACCATCGAGCGCAAGGACGAGAATAAACTGCGCAAGACATGCGCCCGGATCGAGGAGCTGATCGCGGAGTACGAGATCACGGAGATCGTGCTGGGACTTCCGAAAAATATGAACAATACAGAAGGAGAGCGCGTCGAAAAGACGAAAGCTTTCGGAGAAATGCTGGAGCGCCGTACCGGACTTCCGGTGCATTACTGGGATGAACGTCTCACGACCGTTGCTGCGGAACAGATCCTGATGGAGAGCGGAGTGCGCCGCGAGAACAGAAAAGCGGTGATCGATAAAGTCGCTGCGGGGCTGATCTTACAGGGTTATCTGGACTGCCTGAAAACAAAGGAAAACGAATAGAACGAGTAACTGTAAGGATACCGAACAGTTACGCATTTTTCAGAGACAGGAGAATATGTATGGAAGAGAGAAAGATCATGCTGGTCGATGATGACCAGACACTGGAATTCTATGTTGTGGAGGAGACAAAATTAAACGGGGCAAACTATCTTCTTGTCACAGACGCGGAAGATGACGACGAGGAAGGCGACTGCTATATCTTAAAGGATATGTCCGGCGCAGACGAGTCTGATGCTCTCTATGAGTTCGTGGAAGATGAGGACGAGCTGGAAGGTCTCATGAAGATCTTCGCGGAGCTTCTTGACGACGTGGATCTCGAGAAACAGTAGAGCACGTACAAAAAGCAGAAAACAAACATTCAATACACAGATACAGACAAACAATCGTATTGACAGTCAGGAAACTTGCCCGTCTGGATGACGGGAAATAGGCGGGTCCTGGTGCTTGGAAAAGAAACTGATCGAATACAGGACCGGTTGCTGTCTGCGCAGAACGCTGGCAGCAGGAAGGGATTCGGAGGACAGATGTTGGGGGACAATGAAGATGAACGACGAAACGGTAAAAGGACTGCTGCGCAAGGCAGGACTCAAAGTAACAAATCAGCGTATGATGGTACTTGATATTATTGCGTCCCATCCAGCGGAACATCTGACTGCGGAAGAAATTTATGATTTAGCGAAAGTAAACAGCCCGGAGATCGGACTGGCTACGATATACAGGACCGTACAGGTCCTTTTAGACCTGCATGTAATCGACAAAGTCACATTTGATGACGGTTTTACCCGGTATGAGCTGAACGGTGAAGAAAGCGCGTCGGGACACCGCCACCACCATGCCATCTGCACCGGCTGCGGAAAGGTGTATTCCCTTGAATCAGACCTTTTGGACAGCCTGGAAGAAGAGGTCATGGAGAAACTGGGCTTTCTCGTGACGAACCACGAGGTGAAGCTCTACGGACTTTGCAGTGAATGCAGGAAGAAGAATGAAAAGAAAGAGGTTATGAATCGTGAAGAACGTGAAAAATGATACAGCAGACTGCAAAGTCAAAATTATCCCTCTCGGGGGACTGGAACAGATCGGAATGAACATGACAGCCATCGAGTACGGCGACAGCATCATCATTATGGACTGCGGACTTGCATTCCCAAGTGATGATATGCTTGGAATCGACCTTGTTATTCCGGATGTGACCTATTTAAAAGATAATTATGAGAAGGTAAAAGGATTCGTTATCACCCACGGTCATGAGGATCATATCGGAGCGCTTCCGTACGTGCTAAAAATGGTGAACGCGCCGGTCTATGCGACAAAGCTGACCATGGGCTTAATTGACCATAAACTCGAAGAGAACAACATGCTGCGCAGCGTAAAGCGCAAGGTCGTAAAGCACGGACAGTCCATCAATCTCGGCTGTTTCCGCGTAGAATTTATCAAGATGAACCACTCCATCGAGGACGCGGCTGCCCTTGCCGTATTCACACCTGCGGGAATCATCTTAAATACCGGTGATTTCAAGATCGACTACACTCCGGTATTCGGCGATGTGACAGACCTCCAGAGACTGGCAGAGCTCGGAAAGAAAGGTGTTCTTGCCCTTCTCTGCGACTCCACAAACGCGATCCGTCCTGGATTTACCATGTCCGAGAGAACCGTCGGAAAGACCTTTGATGCGATCTTTGCGGAGCATCAGCAGAACCGTATCATTGTTGCGACATTCGCTTCCAACGTGGACCGTGTCCAGCAGGTTATCAATTCCGCATGCAAGTATGGCAGAAAAGTCGTTGTGGAAGGCCGCAGCATGGTCAACGTCATCGGAACTGCCCAGGAGCTCGGATATATCAATATCCCGGATGGAACGCTTGTGGATATTGAACAGTTAAAGAATTATAAGGAGGAGGATACCGTCCTCATTACAACAGGAAGCCAGGGTGAGTCCATGGCAGCCCTTTCCAGAATGGCATCCTCCATGCACAGAAAGGTCTCCATCACCCCGCGTGATGTGGTTGTTTTAAGCTCCACCCCGATCCCGGGAAATGAGAAGGCCGTATCAAGAGTCATCAACGAGCTCTCCATGAAGGGCGCGAAGGTCATCTCCCAGGATACCCACGTATCTGGACATGCCTGCCAGGAGGAGATCAAGCTTGTCTACTCCTTAGTACGCCCGAAATTTGCGATCCCGATCCACGGCGAATACCGCCACAGAATGGCACAGAAGGAGCTTGCGATCTCTCTTGGAATCCCGAAGGAGAATGTTGTGATGCTCCACACAGGAGACGTGCTTGAGATCGGTGAGAGCGGAGCGGACGTCATCGATCATGTACAGTCCGGCGGTGTTCTCGTTGACGGACTCGGCGTCGGAGATGTCGGAAACATTGTACTCCGCGATCGTCAGAATCTTGCCCAGAACGGCATCATCATCGTTGTCCTGACGCTGGAGAAGCATTCCAATATGCTGCTCTCCGGACCGGATATCGTATCCCGAGGATTTGTCTATGTGCGTGAATCCGAGGATCTGATGGAAGAGGCTCAGGCAATCGTGGATCAGGCTGTGGCAGACTGCTTAGAGCGTCACGTGTCTGATTGGGGCAAGATCAAGAACATCATCCGTGACAGCTTAAGCGACTTCTTATGGAAACGAATCAAGAGAAACCCGATGATCCTTCCGATCATCATGGAAGTTTAAATGAACCCAGTTAGCCGTGCACCGAGCTGGGCTGAAAATTGTGTTGCAAGCTTGCTTGCATAAGCAATTTTTGGCACAGCTCAGTATAGGGGGAACGCCCCCGGCTTCTTGTTTTCATGCACATGAAAACAAGAAGATACACGGCGGAGCTACCTGCAAGGGAAATGATATGAGCAAGATAACGAGAGAAATCAACAAAATCAGCCTGTTTGTCATCAGCACATCCGGAAGGATCATCCTGTACGGTCTCGCTGCGGTACTCATCGTTACAGGGGCGAGAAGCGCCTACTCCTTCGGACATGGGATCTTCTACGCGCCGGCAATGGAAGCAGAGCCTGGAACAGAAAAGAGTATCAGACTGGACGGGGATGAGTCGGTGGAAGAGGTCGGAAAGATCTTAAAGAAAGCCGGTCTGATCCGCGATGCCCGCACATTTACGATCCAGGCAAAATGCTATGGATATGAAGTGAACGCGGGAACCTACGAGTTAAACACCTCGAAGGATTCCAAGGAGCTGATCAATATTTTAAAGGAAAATCCGGACGATACCGCGAAGGAAGACACAAAATCATGATCACGGAAAACAGACTTACGACTTATATAAATTCCCTGGCCCAGGGAGACGGACCGCTTATTGAGACGATCGCTGAGAATGCTGTGAAGAACAGGGTTCCGATCATCCGCAGGGAGACAGCATCGCTCTTAAAGACGATGGTGACGCTGGTGGCTCCGAACAGGATCCTTGAAGTTGGAACTGCGGTCGGATACTCGGCACTTTTGATGGCATCGGTGATGCCAAAAGAGTGCCGGATCACGACCATTGAAAAATATGAAAAGAGGATCCCGGAGGCGAAGGAAAACTTCCGCCTTGCTGGGATGGAAGAAAAAATCACGCTGCTGGAGGGCGATGCCGGGGAAATCCTTGCGGGTCTTTCCGGCTCCTTTGATTTTATCTTCATGGACGCGGCAAAGGGCCAGTACATCAACTGGCTGCCGGATATCC
>OBWC01000991.1_pt1 | contig 17241 bp, 19 predicted proteins | sample 1501341 | NCBI WGS metagenome assembly OBWC01 (sample SAMEA2580033, study PRJEB22360) | human gut metagenome | biome: human gut; feature: human-associated habitat; material: faeces | place: Denmark | collected 2008/2010 | reverse complement strand
AGAGCCTCGTGGTCTGGGCCATCGCCGAAGGCCGCTCCTGCGCCGCAGCCGTGGACGAGTACCTCTCCAAGGAAAAGAGCGAGCTGCCGGCCCCGATCAAGGCCAGCCAGCGTCCGATGATGCTGCCTCGCTGAATACTTTCCAAACAGAAACATGAAAATCCCTTCTTCGTGAGGGGATTTTTGCGTTTCTGGGATTAATTACTGCCTTGAGCCTTCAGTAATGTTTATATTTCGAGAATATTGCATACGTGGTTAACATGAAGCTCCTATGGTGTCTTTCGTCGCCAAAAAGATGACGCCAGAATATTTGGGAGAGATTCATGAACACACGCCATGTCACTTCACTGGTCGCGGCCGGTGCGGCAATCGTCATGCTGCTCAGCGGCTGCGGATCGACCGGTACCTCCAATTCCAGCAATGCTTCAGATTCCAATATCATTTCCGTGTACGGCAGTGAGCCGGCACACCCACTATTCCCCGGCAACACCACTGAGGCCGGTGGCGGCAAGGTTGTAGACCAGCTGTTCGCAGGTCTGGTGACCTACGATGCGAAGGGCGGCATCCACAACGAGGTAGCAGACAGCATCACCTCCAGCGACAACGCCACGCATTACGTCATCAAGCTCAAGAGCGGATGGAAGTTCACCGACGGCACTCCGGTGACCGCGCACTCCTTCGTAAACGCATGGAATTACACCGCCAACAGTGCCAACAAGCAGGCCAGCGCCAGCTTCTTCAGCACAATCGAAGGCTATGATGATCTGCAAAAGCCGGACGTGGACCCCAAGGCCACGCTGAGCGGCCTGACCGTCGTTGACGACAACACCATCGATGTCAAGCTCAGCCAGCCCGACTCGGCATTCCCGGTCAAGGCCGGCAGCCACGCCTACATGCCGTTGCCCGAATCCGCGTTCAAGGACCCGAAGAAGTTCGGTCAGCACCCAGTGAGCAACGGCCCATACAAGTTCGTGTCCTGGCAGCACAACCACAGCATCGAAATGGTGAAGAACCCTGACTACAAGGGCAATCGTGTCGCCAAGAACGATGGCCTGAACTTCAAGATCTATACCTCGCCTGATTCGGCATACGCCGACCTACGCGGTGGCAACCTGGACTTCACGAACACGATTCCTGACACCGCACTTACCTCCTTCCAATCCGACAAGTCGCTGAAGGCATACAACGAGCCCGGTGGCAATACGCTCACTTTCACCATTCCTGAATGGCTGGAACACTTCGGCCAGAACGAGGAAGGCAACCTGCGTCGTCAGGCCATTTCCATGTCCATCGACCGCAAGACCGTCGCCGAGAAGATCTTCCACGGTACCGCCACGCCCGCCGTCGACTTCCTTGCAGCCCCAATCAGCGCCTACTCCAAGGAACTCAAGGGAAATGAAGTACTGAAGTACAACCCGTCCAAGGCCAAGGAACTGTGGGCCAAGGCCAACGCCATCTCCCCGTGGAGCGGTGAGTTCGGCATTGCATACAATGCTGATGGCACTGCGAAGAACTGGGTTGAGGCAATCTGCAACTACATCAAGAACACGCTGGATATCGATGCCAAGAGCATCCCGATGTCCACTTCCGACGAATTCCTGTCCAATGTGGATTCAGGCAAGATGACCTCCGCATACCGTAGCGGTTGGGGCCCTGATTATCCATCCGCGGACAACTATCTGGTACAGCTGTACGATTCCAGTTCGGCCGACGGCAAGGGCGGCAACAGCGGCAACTACAAGAACCCCGAGTTCGATGCCATGATGGACAAGGCTCTTTCCGCCCCGTCCACCGAGGAAGCCGACAAGTATTATCAGCAAGGTGAGGAGATTCTGCTGCAGGACCTTCCGGCTATCCCGTTGTGGAACCAGAATGCCACCGCAGCCAGCACCTCCGCAATCTCCGGCGTCGCATTCGACTACGGCGGCGGCCCAGTGTTCACCGCACTGACCAAGAAGCAGTAAGCAGTAAGTAATAAACAGACAGCGCTAGCCCCCCGCTGGCGGGGGCTGTCGGCAAAGCCGACTGGGGGGTGGTCTCAAACAGCAGACCACCCCTAATCTTGTTATATGAGCGAGCTCCCGTAAGCGGGAGCAATCGAGAACATACAGGAGCACATTAACTATGGAATTCACCGTATCCGGCACTACCGTGCGATTCGATGAACGAACGATGCAGTTCGCTTTTACGCGCGACGGTGCCGAATGGAATACCTGCGCTGATTTCAAGCCGACCCTGCAATGCGCGCAAGGCACCTTCGCGTTCGCGGATGCCACTTCCATCACCCATGAGCAGCGTGAAACCGGCACGGGAACCGGCATTCGCAGCATCTTCACCGGCTTTGGGCACAGCGCATACTCCTTTGAAACCTATGTATGGGTGGAGCGTGCCTCAGGCGATGTGCTCTTCGAATGGATTCCGCTCAATGAGCAAGGCCTGAACATCACCAATGTGACGTGGCCCGCAGCCATGGACTTCGATTGCGCCGACGACCATGACACGACACTCATCACCCATGAGCAAGGTGTGATGATCCCCAACACATGGCCTACCGCCGTGAGCACCAAAGACATCGCCTTCGACGGCCGCTTCGAAACGGCTGGCGGTTACATGCCGTGGTTCGCGCAGCTCCGCGCAGACGGACACGGGTATATCGCCATCTGCGAAACTCCATGGAATGCCGGTTACGGCATCGACCATCCCAGCAATGGCCCGTACACCCATATCAATACTTGGTTTGAGCCAAGCCTCGGCACAATGAATTATCGCCGCGTGGTACGCTACCAGTTCCTCGACCACGCCGATCACACGGCGGTGTGCAAGGCCTATCGTTCGTACGTCAACGAACGAGGTCGCCTGCGTACGCTCGCCGAAAAGGCGGCGCGCAATCCCTCCGTGCGTGACCTGATTGGTCGCTCGTGGGTGCACATCGGCATCAAAACCAAAGTGCAGCCCGACTCGTACTACTACGATAAGGACCACCCCGAGAAAAACGAGTCGCTGGTCACCTTCGCACAGCGCGAAAAGCAAATGCGAACACTGCACGGCATGGGTGCAGGCCGACTGTACATGCACTTGGATGGTTGGGCACAGCCCGGATACGACAACGCACACCCCGACTATCTGCCGGCCTGTCAGGAGGCAGGCGGCTGGGAAGGCATGAAGTCGCTGGTCGCCCCCTGCCATGAGCAAGGCGATATTTTCGGCACGCATGACCAGTACCGCGATTACTACTTCACCGCGCAAACCTTTGATGCCAACAATGCGATTCGGCTGGCAGACGGTACGATGCCCGAACACGCACGCTGGGCGGGCGGCCGCCAGACCTACCTGTGCGCCGAGCTCGCACCGGACTACGTGCGCCGCAATTTCGCCGAAATCGCCGCACACGGCATCAAGCTCGACTGTGCATACTTGGATGTCTTCACCTGCAACGAAGGCGACGAATGCTCGAACCCCGAACACCGCATGACCCGCCGCGAATGCTTTGACCGCCGCGCCGAATGCTTCGAATATCTGCTCTCGCACGGCATCCTCTCCTCGTCCGAAGAGGTATCGGACTGGGCAGTGCCAAGCCTGATATTCTGCCATTACGCGCCATACGACTTCCAGATGCGCTCACCCAACGAGCCGCGCCAAGGTGTGCCGGTGCCGCTGTATAACCTCGTCTACCATGATTGCGTTATCGAGCCGTGGATGATGGAGCGTGTGGTGGACGGCGACGATTACATGCTGTACGCCTTGCTCAACGGCGGAGCTCCATACCTGATTCGCGATGCCGCATACATCGGCGTTGACGGCGACATGGACGACGAACAGCGCGCTCGCACGGAAAACGACATCGAACGCTGCCATACGGTCGCTGCATTCCATGAGCGGGTCGGCATGCAGGAACTGGTTCGTCACGAGTTCGTGGATGATGATCCGCTGGTGCAGCGTTCGGTATTCGCGGACGGCACTGCGGTCACTTGCGACTTCCATACGCAAACCTATCGCATCACCGACTGCCCGCATCACTGACTGAAAATACAATGACACACAGTGGGTTCCGATGGACTGGTGGCAAATTGCCGCCGATAAGCGAGTAATATAGCCAACAGTGTCACCGTCGAAACAGGAGTAGTGAAATGCCGAATCGTGCAGAACGCCGTGCCCAAGCCAAAGCAGGCCGCAGGGGAGTGCCGTCGCAGTATGACCAGACCCGTGGCCGTGGCCGTTCGGGAATGATTGACGAATACCAGCTGCAGCAGAAGTCCCAGCGTCTGCAGGACGGCACTGACGGCACCGAATGGAAGCCCAGCGGCGGTACGATTGCGGACACCGAAACCCTGCTGACCACTAACCCGAACTACACGAATCCGAAGATGTTCAAGGCACCGCATTCGCTGCGTCAGTGGTTCCGTGTGGGCAGCTGGACGCTGATCGCCATCGCGATTATCGCGTTCTTCGTGGTTATGTGGCTGCCAAGCCATCCGATGTGGCTGATCATCACCGTTTCCGCGGTGTTCATTGTGGGTGTGCTGAGCCTGTTCTTTACGGCTGGCGATTCCAAGCATAATCCGAATTTGGATCAGAACGGCACGGCCGTCTGATTTTTTTGCCTGGTAAATCCGGCTTGAAAAGCAAAACGCACGACGGAAGTTGTGCGTTTTCTTGTATGCGGTGCCCTAAAGTAAGAAGTGCTTGAGTTTCTTTCTGACGCACGAAGGAGAGGCAGTCCGATGAAAGTTGATATTCTAACCCGCGAATACCCGCCGCATGTCTATGGTGGGGCCGGTGTACACGCCGAGGAACTGTCCAAGGTGCTTGCCGAGCGCATCGACGTAACCGTTCGTGCGTTTGATGGCAAGCGCACCGAGGCGGACATTCCTGCTATCCCGAATGCTGCCGATGCTAAGGGCAGCTTGAAGGTCGTCGGCTATGACACGCCTTCTGAGCTGGCTGATGCCAACCCCGCATTGAAGACCTTCGGCGTTGATTTGCAGATCGCCAATGATGTGGACGCCGACATCATCCACGCGCACACCTGGTATGCCTGCTTGGCGGGCTACATGGCCAAGATGCTGCACGGCACTCCATTGGTTATTACCGCGCACTCTCTGGAGCCGTTCCGCCCGTGGAAGCGTGAGCAGCTCGGCGGCGGCTACAATCTGAGCTCCTGGGCTGAGAAGGATGCTTACGAGCACGCCGATCGTGTGATCGCCGTGTCCGGTGGCATGCGCAAGGATATTCTGACTGCTTACCCGAACCTCGATCCGAACAAGGTGGTTGTGGTGTACAACGGCATCACCATGGCCGACTTCGCTACCCCGGCACCAGACGATCCGGGTTGGAAGGTGTTCGAGCGTTACCACATCGACCGTTCGAAGCCCACCCTGCTGTTCGTGGGCCGTATCACCCGCCAGAAGGGCCTGCCATACCTGCTCAAGGCACTGCACCTGATTTCCAAGGACATTCAGGTGGTGCTGTGCGCGGGAGCGCCTGACACCCCGGAAATCGCCGAAGAGGTCAAGATCGCGTTCGCCAAGCTGGATGAGGAACGCGGCAACATCGTCTGGATTGAAGAAATGCTGCCGAAGCCTGAGCTGAATGCTTTGGAACACGGCTGTGATGCCTTCATCTGCCCGAGCATCTACGAGCCGCTGGGCATCGTGAACCTTGAGGCCATGGCCTGCGGTCTGCCGGTCGTCGCATCCGCCACCGGCGGTATTCCGGAAGTCGTGGTCGACGGCGAAACCGGCTATCTGGTCCCGATCGACCAGTTGCACGACGGCACCGGCACTCCCACCGATCCGGACAAGTTTGTACACGATATGGCCGCCGCTATCGACAAAATCATGGCTGACCCCGAACTCGCCAAGAAGATGGGCCAGGCCGGCTACGAACGCGCCCGCGACGTGTTCAGCTGGGAGACCATCGCCGACAAGACCGTGGAAGTCTACCAGTCCGTGCTCGACGAGCAGAAGAAGTAAGTAGCGCTGCAACGAGTGCCCCCCCTCAGTCCGGCTGCGCCGGCCAGCTCCCCTCAGGTACCGGTTTCTTGGCTCCCCTCTTTGAGGGGAGTCGTCCGCGAAGCGTACTGAGGGGAGTCCTCAGATCGCGAATCATAGTTAGTATTTCACTCATGACAAACACCGTCCTCCAACTCGACAACGTCGAATTCCGGCGCAACCGTCGCGTCATTATCACCGACGTGAACCTCACCATCAACGCGGGGGAGCGTTGGGTGCTGTTCGGTCCGAACGGCATCGGCAAATCCACCGCGGTCGGCATGCTGGCCACCCGCACGTTCCCCTCGGAAGGCCGCGTATTCATCCTCGGCCATCAACTCGGCAAATACGACGTATTCAAACTGCGCACCCGCATCGGTCTCGCCTCGGCCGACCTGGGCCGGCAGTTCCCCGAGTTCGAGGACCCGCTGGACGCCGTGGTCACCGGCCTGTCCGCCGTGACCGGGCGCTGGCGCGACACCTACACGCAAGAGGAATACGCCCGCGCCCGCCAGCTGCTGCGCGATTTTCGCGTCTCCTATCTGGAAGGCAAGGAGATGTGCGACTGTCCGAAGGCGAACGCACCCGCGTATTGATCGCCCGTGCGCTGATGGGAGATCCCGAGCTGCTCATCATGGATGAACCGACCACCGGCCTTGACCTGGGCGGCCGCGAGCAGGTGATGCGCACATTGAGCCGAATCGGCGAAGAGAACTCCGAGCGTGCCGTGGTGCTGGTCACCCATCGCTTGGAGGAGATTCCGGCCGGTTTCGACCACATCGCCATTATGGGACGCAAGCCGATTCCCGCTGAGGACGCCACCGAAGCGGGCGTGGATTCAATGGGTAATCCCGGTGCTGGCACCATCGTCTACACCGGTTCGTTGGAGAATGGCCTGACCGACGAACGCTTGTCGGAATTGTTCGGTATGCCCATCGAAGTCCAGCACACCCACGGCCGCTGGGCCGCCTACGCCGTGTGATGCTTGTAGGTTTTAGGCGGGATTTTCTTCGCCCCCTCTGGAGAGGGGCTGTCAGCGTAAGCTGACTGGGGGCAACCAGTTACGAAGGCAACCATGACAACCAATAGCAAACTCGTATTCATCGATATCGACGGCACCCTAGCCGACGAAAACCACGTCGTACCCGAATCTGCCAAAATCGCTTGCAAACAAGCCCAGGCCAACGGCCACAAGCTCTTCATCTGCACCGGGCGTTCCGTGCCGAAAATCGAGCGCAGCATCCTCGACCTCGGTTTCGATGGCGTGGTTTCCGTGGCGGGCGCTCAGGCGAATATCGGAGACAGGCTGCTGTTCCAGCATCTCGTCCCTCCTGAAGCGGTCGATGCGGCGATGGCGTATTTTGCCAAGCATCATATCGAGAGCTACCAATGGCAAGGTGCGGATGGCATGTACATCTCGGAAGGCTACCGTCAACATCTGGAATCGAAAGGCAAGACCTGGAATCGTGGCGAATTCGCGCGATTCTGGCACCTGTTGGATGAGGTGGAGGTGCCGGCTGGCTCGACTTTGGGACAGACGATTCGTGTGAGCAAGGGGTCATACTTCACCTCGCCGAATCCTGACGTGACTTTCGAGGAGACTCAACATGATTTGAGCCCATGGTTTGAGCTCGTGCATGGTTCATATGACAAGATTTCCCCGAACAATGGCGAGTTGCTGATTAATGGCATCGACAAAGGTACCGCTGTGCGCGACGTGGCTTCTTTGCTGGGCTATGCCATTGCCGACACCATCGCCATCGGAGACTCCGACAACGACACTGCCATGCTCAAGGCCGCCGGCACATCCGTAGCCATGGGCAACGCCATTCACGGCATCCAAGCCTTCTGTGACTTCACCACCACCGACATTCACGAGGACGGCCTGGCCAACGCCTTCAAAACGTTGGGACTGGTGTGAGGCTATGTCGTTTGCTCTCAGACGGAGGACCCTTTCGTGCTGTAGTATTGCGACGCGGCACAACGTATGCTGCGCCGAGCATAGAGAATTATGAATTCAAAATGGTTTGTTCATCATGCGAAGATAGTGGTCATCTGTCCGTCGCGGTTGCGCAATTTACGGTGGCGGAGGAACCGGAACGGAATCTGGAGATCATCGACGGATTCGCGCGTGATGCGGCGGCGGGCGATAGGGAAGCCGATCTCATTACTGCTGAGCTGAGTCGTGAGTGTCTTGATTCCGCGCGTCGAACATTGCCGGTATTGCAGAATCGCCGTTTTGCCGATCCGCAGTTGTGTGACTGACCTCTGAATAACTTTACTAGCGCTGTTGATAAGGGTTCTATGATGGGAATCATGACCACTACTGTTGATAGCTCTGATTCAATGCCGGAACGTCTGCAAGAGGGGAGCGCGGCGCCCGATTTCACTCTGCCGGCGGTTATACCTGGGTTTACAGAGAGCGGATCAATCAACCTGTCTGACGTGCTTGATGCCGGCCGCAGGGTTGTACTGTACTTCTACCCGGCCGCGATGACGCCCGGTTGCACCACCGAGGCCTGCGATTTCCGCGACAATCTCGCCCGATTGGCGTCGAAGAATGTCACAGTGCTCGGTGTCTCCAAGGACTCGCGTGACAAACTGCGCAAGTTTGCACAGCGCGATCATCTCACGTTCCCGTTGCTGTCTGATCCCGACCTGACCGTGCACAAGCTGTACGGCGCATACGGCGAAAAGAAGCTCTACGGCAAGGTGCACGTAGGCGTGATCCGCTCGACGCTCGTCATCAATCCCGATGGTTCCGTGGCGATTGCGCGCTACAACGTGCGTGCCAAAGGACATGTCGATTCGCTATTAAAGGCACTGGAAAAGTTGGAGAAGCTGGAGAAGTAGCGCGTTCTCGTTGTTCGGACACAGTGGTTCGTGCATAGCAGTTCCGTGCGGTACGTGCCGTATGAACCACTGCCGCATGAGCCACCGGTTGACTTCTCGGACTCACCGGCAAATAGTGAGACCGTGGGCGCGCAGTACGTCTATGGCTGGCATGTAATCGAGCGATGTTGCGGTGAGATTGAGCATCAGTTCGCGGATGGCGGCGGATGCTGAGGACTCGCTCGTCTTCGAGGATTCTGCGGCCGGGAAGAGAGCGTCGGCGATTAGGGAGATGATACGGGAACGTGCATCGCCGGCATTGGCATTGTTGCTGCTGCTGCCGGCGTCGGTAGTGGCGGAGTTGCCAATAGTAGCGGAGCGCTGTGACAAGCGGCTCCAGGTTGTTCTTTGTCGCCTCGGCAATGTCATCGAGCTGATCGAATAAGGCGAACAGCCATGCACGACTTCGCTCCTCATCGTTGCCGGTCGCAAGCCTTTCATTGGTGACGCGCACGAGTTCGTCAATCGGTACTGCTGGCGTCTTTGCCGGATCGCGATGCTCACGGTTGTCTTCGATATCGCCCATAAGATGCTGGATTTCGCACTCGTCCTGCAATACGGTGGTCTCGGCAAATGCGGTGGCGATGGCGTCCGCATCGATGAACTTGCCACCTTCGGACTGGAAGCGCACGCGCTTGGGCTCACTGTAATAATGCGACATGCCGAATGTGATGTACTGAGGCATCTCATCCTGCAATTGCTTGACCGCTTCGGCCACCTTGCGCATATCTGCCAGATGTTGGTGCATCACGATGAAAGCGAGCACTGCTTTGGTGTCGGTAAGAGTGAGCGGCTGACCGATGCTGGCTCCATGATGGTGCTCATGATGCGCAAACATGTTCTTCAGCGAATCAAACAATCCCATAATGTCCTCCTTCGGACTGGGGCACAGTAGCTTCATATCTGTCGCTTACTGTAGTCCCGAATATGTGGGAATGGTCCATGGAACGCCGAAGGTGAATGCTGGTTCCGGGCGATGCTCGCAGCAATTGAAAATATCGCAGGACATGACAAAAAGCGGGTGACAAGCGTTATCCTGAAATACATAGGGCAAGGAGGCCGTATGACAGCAGAAGTGGATGACGGTTTCTTTCAATTGTTTGAACGCAGGATTTTTGTGCGTGGAGAAGCTTATTACGATGCCGGCAAGGTTGATCCGCCGGTCATGATTGCTGAGAATCTTTGGCATACCGTGGTTCGCGGGAATGACGACTATCAAGTGGACATTCGTTTGCGCCATGGCAAAGTGATTTCTGCCGCCTGCGCATGCCAATATTCCCAACGTGCAACGTACTGCAAGCATGTGGCTGCGGTGCTTATCTTAATGCGTGAGAGCCGACGTCGGGAATTAGATGAATCGCAAGACCAAGTTTCAGAGTTTCCTCATGAAGCATTGAATTGTGTGAGGTGGTATACGATGCATGAATTCCCGAAATATCGCGGATTGACAGAGGGAGATTGGCATGCTGTCAAGCGAATATTTGAGGTGTTGTACTGTATCCCCGACCTTGATACTACATATACACATGAGGTAATGGATACCGTTTGGTGACATCCATCTCGTAGGTAAACAGTTCGCTGTGGCCAAGACGCTGAGTCTCAGGGATATTCTCGTCCGCACCGAGTCCCACTGCAATCACACGCCAACCCCGCACAGCGAGCATCCGCGCAGTCGCCTTGCCGATGCCGCTCGTGCCGCCGGTGACCAATGCCACCGGCCGTCCGTCATCCTTGATTGGTTCCATGTGTACCATTATCGCGTGGTGGTGTCGGAATCACGGCATGGTGATAGCAGCCGCATGGGAACAAGCTACTTGCTAGGCGAAGATTGAGCATCGTCATCCGTCTTACGAGCATTCAGATGCCGGTGCTCGTATTCCTCGAAGTCATCACGGACGGCTTCCGCGGGATACTTGCTCTTGGTCTTTGCGAGCTTGCCCATGACGATGTCATCCATATCCACACCAAGCGCATCGGCCATCATGATGCAATACGTAAGCACATCCGCTAGTTCTTCCCTGACATGTCCCTCATCCATGGATGGCGACTGCGGCGTCCACTGGTAGCATTCCAGCAATTCCGACGCCTCGATGCTGATGGACTTCGCCAGGTTCTCAGGAGTGTGGTATTGGCCCCAGCCACGCTCCGACACAAAATCACGAATCGACTGAATGGTACTGTCACTGATCATGACTGACATTATAGGACTTGCTGAATGTTGGTCATGTACCAGAGCTCATGATGGACCATAATATGACTATGAACAGTGAGAGCTTGGCGCCGTTTGTCATCAACCTGCCATATGGTCAATACAGTAGGGAAGCTTTTGAAAAGGCTTTTGACGAATCCCTCGAGAAGCAGATGGGGCGCAGTGTTAATGATTCCGATCTGGAACATTTCATGCTGCGATATGTGTTGGCATATCCAACGGTTTATGTCGTGTATTCAGGAAAGACCAATCGCTATTCGATGAAGAACGAATATACGGTGTACGTCGGTGAGACCAACGATATACGGCATCGTACATTCCAGCATCTTGAAAGAGATGCTAAAGAACGCGAGGACTGGAAAGCTGTAGCTGATGCTGTCTCGCGGAATGATGATGCATATCGGCAATATGTTATTTCACATCCCAAATTCAATAAGTCGTTAACCCTGGATGTCGAAAACCGTCTTATGCACTATATGTCCAGTACCGATTCGGTGAAAAGGCTCAACAATCGACGGACCAATGCGCAAGGCGATTATTACACCGCAGACCAGTTTGATCGGATTTTCTCGCAAATCTGGTTGAGATTACACAAGGAAGATTCTGACCTGTTCCCGGCGGAGGAGATCATCCGAGATTCCGCGTTGTTCAAGGCATCGCCTTTTCATAAACTCAGCGATAGCCAGCTCGAAGCCGAAGAATCTATTTTGGTGCAACTTGCCGCCTTGGTTGCCGATAGCCGGCAACAGAAGAAAGCCGATGAGCGATCTTCAGACCGCCATCCGAAATTAATCTTTGTTCAAGGTGCTGCAGGGACAGGCAAAACGGTCCTGTTAAGCCACCTGTTCTACAGAATCGCGGCTGAAATCGGCATCCAAGGCGACACCTATTCCGAAGACGAAGATTATCCTGAGCTGTCACAAACGGCGAATGGCCGGCTTTCCTCATACATTCTTGTCAATCATAAGGAACAGGTGCACGTATATAATCAGATTGCCACGAAACTGGGTTTGCAGAAGGAATCTGGTGAAGTGGTCATGCTGCCCAGTCAGTTCATCAATCGATTCAGCTTACGCAACGAGCATGGTCGAGGCATTCCAGACCAGCCGCAAGGCCTGGCGGACATCGTGCTCATCGACGAGGCCCATTTGTTGATGACACAAGGAAATCAGGGGTATTCCGGGAAGAACCATCTGTATGACATTCTGCGCAGAGCCCGGGTGGTGATTGCGGTCTTTGATCACAATCAGATTATGCAGTCCAGCCAGCAGTGGGACCCAGCGATGCTGGAAAAACTTCAGCTGGACTCTGATTCGACTCAGATCGCATGCGCGACCGGGAAAATCGGCGCATTCAAAGCGGTTGATTTGGGCGCCGAATATCATCTGCCGTCCATTTCCGTGGACATTGCGCATGTCCATTTGAAAAAGCAATTCCGTATTGCCGCGAGTAAGTCGATGATTCAGTGGATTGACCGATTCGCTTCGGGGAAAGGTATCGGTCCTATGCCCGTTGATACGGGCGAGTATGCCGCAGATGGTGAAATGATTCGAGAACCTTATGACGTTAAGGTGTTCGACTCGCCGGTTGATTTGTTTAATGCCATTCACGCGAAAGCCCAGCTGAAGCCCGATGGTTGGGATGGGGCTGGACTGTCCCGTTTGTTGGCCACCTATGACTGGAAGTATTCGGCGAAATCTGAGAATCAGAATGATCCGCATGGCTTTTGGAATGTGGAACTGCATCGCGATACTTCCGGCGTATGGCGTATGGGACTTGCGGATGACCATGGATTCGATCATTCCGCAATAAGTTCTGACCAATTCTGCAAGCCTTGGAACTATCAGCTCGAAGATTCCGCTCCGAAAAGCAGGAAAGGCATCGACAAAGAACTGTCTTGGGCGGAGAAGCCGTACACCATAGATGAGATTGGCTCCATCTTCACCATCCAAGGGTTTGATTTGAACTATGCCGGTGTGATCATTGGACCCTCGGTGACGTATCGTAACGGGGGAATCGTGTTCGATGCAAAGGCCAGCCAAAACTATCTGGCAACCAATAAGCGCAAAGATTTAGGAGATTTTGCCGAAGAAAATTTGAAGCATGAGTTGAATGTCCTGCTCAAGCGCGGCGTCCACGGTCTGTACCTTTTCGCGGTGGACGAAGGCCTGCAGCAGCGTTTGAAGGAGTGCTGCATCCATTAAGGTATGTGACGGATATTGTGCTGAAAATGCACGCGAAGCGCACGCAGATGATGTTGAATGCGCTGAAAATGCACTCAACATGCCGGGTGTCGTCGTTCGCTATGCCAAAGGCAAGGGATTCCTCATGGACGAGCATTTGGCCAAGGTCTGGGTTTGCAGCCAGCTGACCAATATCATCAGGAATCTCAGCGAAGAACAGGCTGGCATTTCTCTGCATAGTCGCCGGATGCGTGCCAAATGCCGTACCGCGTTGTCACCGTCGCCCCTACAACGCAAACGCCAACTCCTCGCGTAGCGCATTAAGATTCGGATAACGCTCGACAATCTCGTGTGCCAGCACACGGGTCTCCTCATCTCCGAACACTGCGGCGAAACGGCGCAACTGTTTGGCGATCTGCTGGTATGTGTTGCGGCGTGCCGTCAATGTATTATTGGTGCCACGTTCCACCGTAAACCGGAACACGGGCATGCCCATGGTGCCGTATGGCATCGCGTCGAGGATTATCGATTTTGCCGATTCGGGGTGTTCGATGGCGATGGTGCGCAGCAATGGCAGCGGCGGGTAATCGACGATGGCGCAATAAGTCAGGGCCGCGTCCGAAAGCCGCTCGTCCACGATGAGCTTCTCGTAAGCGGGATTGCGCCAACTGCTGTGGCGCTGTGTGCCGCCTTTGGTGGTTATTTCCGGCTGGTACTTGATGCGGTCGATGATGTTCCGGGCGCAATCTCTGGCCAGCCCATCAGCCACGTCATGCCATTCTTCTGCGCTAAGACCGCCGTAGATGCGTAACAGATTGCGTAGTTTACTCACGTAATGGGTATCGGATCTGTCGTTGCAGGAAAGAATGTAGTACCGATACACGTTGGCGAGCAGTCCAACGTCATTGAGTCCCTCGGCGCAGCATTCCATGATGGTATGCCATCCATGGGGCAGCAGGTCCGGCAGCAGACCGTTATGCCGGGCATCGATATCGACATCTTCCATATCCCGGCTCGACAGAAGGAAATCTTGTGCGAGCATGTATGCGGAACGCAAGTGCCCTTCATGAATCATGTTCGCAGTGTTCATCAGTGTGAGGGCCATTGACTCCGGGTAGTCTTTCAGAAGCTGCTCGCGTCCAGCGCCATCGTTGGATAGAGCGTATAGGTCGTAGGCGCTCATGAGTGTGAACAACTGCAATACGTGTAACGATTCATCCGGAATGAAGTCGGTTTCGTCGTCTACTTCGCTCGTATCCTCGTTATCCTCATCCTCGTCGTCCTCGTCGCTTTCTTCGCTCTCTTCGTTGAACGAGTATTCCAGATTGCGCGTTATCGCGTTCTCGATCACGTCATAGGCCCATATGCGTTTGTCGTCATATTGGGCGAAAGCGAGCGCGCTGGAAATCAGCAACATACTGTTCAATGGTTCGCATTGCCGCATGTCCTTGTCGTTCGCGGCCTGCGCAATGGTGTTCAATGTCTTGCCGGCGGTAGAGGAGTCGGCGAATTCCGCCACATTCTCCATATAGCATCGCACGCGCATCGCCAGATCATCCATAAGCGTGAGCAAAGGTTCGGAGCCATCATCGTTCTCGGACGAGAGCAGAAGTGCGTGGACTTCGTGTATGCACAGTCGCAGGTTGCCGCATGCGCTCGCGTAATCACTGGATTGCAGGGCATTGCCCGCGATAGCCTGCACGGTTTTGATGAATTCTGTGTAGTCACATGATTTGCTGTACGCATCGCTGTGCTTACTGATATGAATAATGAAACGTTCATGGCATCGGCGGATTGTGTCGGAGAGCATGGTTTGTGCGTCGATCAGCGGGATTAGCGGTCGTTCTTCGTCTGGCTGGGCGCAGAACGTCTTTGCGGCTTCGCGCAGTTGGGTGGACCACAGGAACAGCAGATGGCCTTTGCCCTGCTCTGCGCGCGCGTCGAGGTGTTGCTGGATGGGATCCAGCACGGTGCGGGGGAGTGCGATGACACCATCGTGAGCGTTGGCGGTGTCATCATTGTGGTGATTGCCGTGCGCGCCAATGAGCTGTTTGCGCAGTTCGTAAAGCACGGCACCTATATGCTTGCAATATGGTGTTCTCTGATACGGGCAGGTGCACGCGGCGGATTGTATGCGAATCGAATTGTCGTCGGTTGTGGATTCGTGGTCGCTGTTACTGCTGGTAGTGGCTTGGCCATCAGTGTTTGCTTCATTGGCGTTCTCGCCGTGAGCGTCTTTGCCGAGGCGGATGTCAACGTCATAACAGTCATCGGCACTGCCGGACACCTGCGCGTGATGCAGCTGCGGCGCAATCTCCTGCACCGAACTCACGCGGCCCGATTCCCAGTAATCGGTGGCACGTTCAAGAATCAACGGTGTGCCTTCGAACATGACCTCGAATTGAGCCAGCGTTGGCTTTTGCGGAACAACCATACTGCTGATTGTAGCGGGTGGAGTGTTACTCGCCGCTTGGCGGTGCATACTGGTCTGATGTAGTCTTGTTCCCACTGGGTAATCGCATTCGGGGAAGAGGCGTCAATGGCTGTACTGACAGATGCTGAAGCTCGTCGTATGCTGGAACTGCTGAAGGAAGCTTTGTCTCCGAAGTCCATCACCCTGAATAAAGGCGAGAAGCAATTCCAATTGCATCAGATAAGTTTGTAGTCAAATGAATCGTAGTGTTTACGACGAGAAGAAAGTATGACGAGTTCTGATTTTGACTCATTAATTCGAAGTTACGGAAAATGGCTGTCTGATAACACGACTTATACGCAACTGGATGAGTGGTATGAAGTTAATGTTCCACTTCTGGATGAAGACAACGACTATACGCAGTTCTATGTGAAGCCCGGGAAGAACAGCGTAACGTTCTCTGATGACTGTGCCACATTACGCCGTTTGGAGTCGCATGGGATGACTGTGACGGAATCGCGTTTGGCAGTGCTCAAAGATATTCTGAATCAGTTTGGTATTGAACGTAACGGCGACGAGCTTACTCTGACGAGCGATACTGCTGATTTTGCTGATGCCAAGAATCGGTTCCTGCAAGCTATCATCAAAGTTGGTGATATGTCTATGCTGGCCAATCCCATGTGCAGACGTATTTTGCAGATGACATTCGTATGTTCCTTAATGCGAACAACATACGGTATGTGGAAGGCGCTCAGTTCCGTGGCAAGTCTGGTTTGCTGTGCCAGTATGACTTTGTGTTGCCGTTTACGAGTAAACAGGCGGAACGATTCTGCACATCTATTACGCGGCCTTCCCAGCGACTCATTTCCAGTACCTTATTTCATGGGAGGATACGCAGGCGGCACGAAAGACACCAAGTGAACTGGTTGTTTTCCTCAATGATTCGGATCGGCGCATTGACAATCAGCTAATAACCGCTTTGGAAAAGTACAATGCGTATCCCATTAAGTGGAGTGAGCGGGAATTTAAGGAGAACTTGTACAAGCTTGCTTCGTGAGTGGTGTTTGTGGCTTTGGTCGGGAGCGAGGTTTCTGCTGTTTGCCGTGTCGACCTCCCCTCAGTCGCCTACGGCGACAGCTCCCCTCGGGGAGGGGAGTTAAGGAAGCGCTTAACGTGCGTGGGGCTTCAGCCGCTCCCAATACGCCCGAATCGCGCCGAACGAATACACCGCGATCGCGACCCAAATCACCATGAACGCCGCATAGCCCTGCGCGCGCATCGGTTCGTGCAGCAGGAGCACAGCCACGCAGAACTGGATCAGCGGGTTGAGATATTGGATGAAACTCACGGTCAGGTAATGGCTGTGCTGCGCGCCGTAGGAGAACATGGCCAGCGGAATCGCGGTGGCCAGGACGGAGAACGCCACTAACAGCGCGACCATGGCCGCCAACGTGGCGACCAAACGATACGCGAGCACGCTGATGGCATTCATACTGGACAGTGCGCGCCAGTACAGCGGCAGGCCGCCCCCGCCGCTATTGGGAACCGTAACAGA
>OBWC01000895.1_pt1 | contig 19223 bp, 12 predicted proteins | sample 1501341 | NCBI WGS metagenome assembly OBWC01 (sample SAMEA2580033, study PRJEB22360) | human gut metagenome | biome: human gut; feature: human-associated habitat; material: faeces | place: Denmark | collected 2008/2010 | reverse complement strand
CCACTGTATTGTACGGAATTTTCAGTTCAGAAAATTCCTACCCGTGTACAGTAACAAACAAGGTGCCATTTTATGGAAATCTTCCTATAAAACGCGAAAAAGCCGCCTTTCAGGCAGCTTTTCCGCATTTTATCTGGAGTATATTCGATTTTTATGTACTGCGGCCCCCTAGTATCCCGCGTCCATATACTGTTCGATCAGCCGGTCAAGTTCCACACTGTATCGGTAGATCAGATCGTAGGACTCCTTTCCATCAATACTTCCGTTCAATCGTTTTCTCGCCTCCTCGATCTGATTTACCAATTCTTCCCTGCTCTCCATATCAGTTTGCTTCCTTTCCCTGGACGAAAGCCTTTCTCCTGTTGTAAATAAGGATCACAAGAGAGACGGTCGCCAGCACAACAGACAATGCCTGGGATACCGCGATCTGGGTACCCGGTATCAGGAGAGAATCCGTTCTCAATCCTTCGATCCACGCTCTTCCGATTCCATACCCGGCCAGATAGATACAAAGCATTTCCCCTGTGAACGTTTTCCGCTTGCGGAACCAGAGCATGAACATCAGGAGACCGAAGTTCCAGAGGGACTCGTAGAGGAACGTCGGATGGACCTGAATGTACTCGATTCCATTGTCCAGGATCAGATGGTCAAGGAGATTTTGTGAGATCATGCTCTCATTCACAATGCTACGTCTGATCCGCATGGCAAACAGGCAGTCTGTGTAGCGGCCGAAGGCCTCGCAGTTGATAAAGTTACCCCATCGTCCGATCATTTGTCCGGTTATAAGTCCAAGGCATGCGCTGTCTGCCATGGACAAAAAGGAAAGGTGGCGTTTCTTTGTAAAGACAAGCAGCGTCAGGATTCCGGCGATCACTCCGCCGTAGATCGCAAGTCCGCCTTTCCTCAAGTTCACGATCTCCATCAGGTGGTCCTTGTAGTAGGCCCACTGGAAGAAAACATAGTAGATCCGCGCTCCGATGATGGAAAAGATAATTCCGTAAAGTGCGAAATCAAGGTAAATATCTGGATTCTGTCCCCTGCGCTTCGCATCGGACTGGGCAACACAGAGTCCTAAGATCATGCCGATCCCGATGATCAGTCCGTAGTACGCAAAGGATATTCCTCCGATTGAAAAGCTCTTCACCATGTGGGGAATCGAGATCCCCAGGTGAACGAAGCTTACATCTGCTCCTGACATTGATTCTGTTCTCCTTTTTTCTTTGGTGAATTATATTTTACTCCGAAAAGCGGCAAAAAGCAAACAGATTCGCTTGACAGTCCTCGTGTTTATTCGACATGAACTGCCGTTCACGTCTTGCTCAAACAGGAACCGCCAGGAATCTGTCCTAAAACAAAAGAAAAGCCATGGAATGGTGTTTAACTGATACACTCCATGACTTTTATATTCCTTATTCTATCAGATCTTCAGGAGAAATTATACATTGAACCGGAAAAGAACGACATCTCCGTCCTTCATCACGTAGTCCTTACCTTCCATGCGGACAAGTCCTTTTTCCTTCGCTCCGTTGTAGGAACCGCAGTCTAAGAGATCCTTGTAGTTTACAACCTCTGCCTTGATAAATCCGCGCTCGAAATCGGTGTGGATCTTTCCTGCTGCCTGCGGTGCTTTTGTGCCGACCTTGATGGTCCATGCACGTGTCTCCTTCTCTCCTGCTGTCAGGTAGCTGATAAGACCGAGGAGACGGTAGCTTGCCGCGATCAGCTTGTCAAGTCCGGACTCCTTTAAACCAAGGTCATCTAAGAACATCTTTTTCTCATCGTCATCTAACTCGGAGATCTCCTCCTCGATCTGCGCGCACACAACAAACACTTCGCTGTCGTTCTCAGAAGCGAACTTGCGGACAGCCTGTACATGCGGATTGGAAGCGCCGTCATCGGCAAGATCATCCTCACCGACGTTCGCAGCGAAGATCACCGGTTTCCAGGTAAGGAGATCTAAGGAAGCAACAAATGCCTGCTCCTCATCGTCCTCACACTCAAAGCTCTTTGCAAGATTGCCGTTCTCGAGGTGTTCCTTCACAGCCTTTAAGATATTTAATTCTTTCGCAAGTGACTTGTTGGAAGCTGCGCCCTTGCCCATCTTCGCGATCCGGCGGTCGATGACCTCGATATCGGAGAAGATCAGCTCTAAGTTGATGGTCTCGATGTCGCGAAGCGGATCAACGCTTCCGTCTACATGGATAACGTTCGGGTCCTCGAAGCAGCGGACAACGTGAACGATAGCGTCTACCTCACGAATATTTGCCAGGAACTGGTTTCCAAGACCCTCACCTTTGGACGCACCCTTTACGAGACCTGCGATATCTACGAACTCGATCACAGCCGGTGTGATCTTCTCGGAATTGTAAAGATCGGATAAGAGTTTCAAACGGAAATCCGGTACCGGAACAACGCCCACATTCGGGTCGATGGTACAGAACGGATAGTTTGCGGATTCAGCGCCCGCCTTTGTCAAAGAGTTGAATAATGTACTTTTACCTACGTTCGGCAGGCCGACAATGCCTAGTTTCATAATATATCCTCCTTGCCCGTATTTATGGGATTTTTAGTGTAATGCAGCGAGGTTTTACACCATTTTTACACCATTCTGATGAAATGTTTTACACCATTACACCATTTTTAATGATTCAGGTTCATTTTTCTCAAACTGCTTAATAGCTTCAATTTTCGTATTCTCAGTTACATGAACATAAGTGTCCATCGTAACCTGCAATGAAGCGTGACCAAGAAGACGCTGCAGCGTTTTGGGTGGTATCTGGCGCTCTATTGTTCGTAAACCTGTCTGCAGAAGCAAAACATATTGGTCATAATTATGAGACCTCTTTACCACTTCTAAAAGCTTGGTCTGTTCCTCAACAGTAAGAACCTTGATATCCGACATACTCTTGCGCGCTGTTGGGCATTTCACACCATCCATAGGATGCTTATTAATTACACCATTTTCACGCGCCGCCTTAAACAAAGTTCCCATCGCAATATACGTTTGAACGACAGTAGAAGGTGAATAATCCTCTTCCATATCAAGCAAAACCTTTTTGCAATGAAAAGGACGCACATCTCCAACTTTCAACTTTCCAACGACAGGCTGAATATTATGGATGTAACGATCCCGATAATTTCGCTTTGTGTTGCTACGTAAATCAGGAATAAGATGATTCATCCAAAACTCAAAGAACCCATCCACCGTCATATCATTTAATGCAGCCAATTCAGCATTGCTACTTACGATATCTTTTGCAACCATATCGAACGGTGCTACAATGCTTTTGCGCTTGTCATTATATTGCGCGTCTTGTAGCCAGTTACGTGCTTGCGTAAGCGTGTCAAAGTAAGATTGCTTTCTATACCCCGTTCGGGTAACAAAGCGAGCGGTATACCGACCATCTTTTCTTTGAGCAAGGCCAGTGCCTAGCTCCCTACCTTTTAAATCTTTTCCCATATTGAGCTCCTTTCTGAAAAAATGAGCCCAATACAACTTATAGAGTGTACCACAACAAGCTCTTTTTTTCAATAGTAATTTCACTTTTAAGCCCTTTCATAGGATATCATCAAATGTGCTGCAATAAAGTCACTTATTTTCTACTTTATTGCAGCACTACACATACAACCAATGTATACTTCCACAATCCATTTTCTATTACGGCTTCTGGTTTTCTCTCACATTTCTGTTTCTTCGTATCACTCTAAAGACAATCAAAAGCACTGCCATAATAAGTATCAGCCACACAAAATAACAGATGCCAAGGAAAGTCGGACAAATGTGGCATAGACTGCATTTACCGGCTTGTGGTGTCCGGCTCACCTGCTTGTACGCAATGGCATAAGCAGAGAATCTGTCTGTATGGATCGTTACTGTATCCGGTGCATCATCCATATCCGTTAAAAGGGTATGTTCCCCTTCGTGGGAACGGATAATGAAAAACTCTCTGTCAATGCTTTGCATCTTCTGCGGAATACCGATCACTACCTCGACCGGTTCTACCGTTCCTGTAACGGCATTCCAGTCAGCTTCTCCCATTTTAACGAACAGAGAGATATCGACATACATTCCAAGTGTCAGATCAGGTATCTCCTTACGGTACTCTTTTATACCGTTCTCAATCACACTCTTATCCTTCCTTGGTACATTGCCGGAAATATCCTTCACCTCTACCCGGATTTCTATGTTTTCTCCAGCAGCTACACTTTTTAGCTGTGCCGGTGTCAGTACTGCATTCACCACCGCAGCAGTATCAGACACTCCTGCCGTATACTCCTGTTCCTCACAGACAACCGTTACAATGACTGTACCATCTCCATAATCCAAGGCCGTACTTGCGTCCGCCATGCCTTGCACATTTCCCGTTGGCACAGCTTCACCCGATGTGTTTGCCTTGCCATCCTCTGTCATCTCTGGTACATCTACGCCATCTCTTATGTCCGGTTGTTCATCCGGCTTGTTCTCCGGTTTGTTTTCCGGCTTGTTCTCCGGTTTGTTTTCCGGTTTGTTCTCCGGCTTGTTCTCCGGTTTGTTTTCCGGTTTGTTCTCCGGTTTGTTCTCCGGCTTGTTCTCCAGAGTGTTCCCCGGTTTGTTTTCCGGCTTGTTTTCCGGTTTGTTCTCTGGTTTGTTCTCCGGAGTGTTCTCCGGTTTGTTCTCCGGAGTGTTCTCCGGCTTGTTTTCCGGAGTATTTTCCGGTTTGTTCTCCGGGGTATTTTCCGGTTTTTCCGGCTGTACTGTTGGTAATGGTGTTTCTGTTCCACCACCTCCCGGTTTCTCCGGTTCCGGATTCTTTATCGTCCGTTCAAAGCCACAGACATTGCAGATGGCATCCTTATCATCGTCATATGCATGGCTATGCTTTTCTTCCAATGCAGCACATCGGCTGCATACTCTCCAATGTCCGTCTGCATCGTAAGCGTAATCCCCACTATAATGATGTCCCAGCGCTGGTGTCACTGTCTGAGCCTTGATCACCCCCCCACAGACACTGCAATGACTGCCTTGTGTTCGTCCTGTCTGCGTACAGGTAGCTTCTTTGGCCGGATCTATGGCTTCTGTATGGCCTTTTGCCGGCAGTACCACATCCTGCGATGTAATTTCTGTCGTACAACTGCTGTCTGCATACCGTCTTCCACAGGCACAGACATAATAGGCTATGTTTCCCTCTGCAAGACAGGTTGGCTCTACAGCCTTCACCAGAACTGCTCTGTGAGTATGTATCCTTACCGTGATTTTCTTTTCTGCCCGGTTTCCGGCATTATCCACAGCTTTCACGGTAATGTCCGCACCGGCTGCCGGAAGCTTCTCTTTGGGTATGCTGAATTTGACCTCTGTTCTAATGCCTATGGTAAAATCCTCCTGTAATACATGTTCTGCACTGTTTCCGATCTGATAAGCTACCGAAGCCAGTCCAGCGGAAATAACATTCTCCTTATCATCCTTTACCGTCACAACGACTGTCGGGGCTTTCTCATATTCTTCTGCCGGACTTTCACTGCCATTTACCGAAAATGTGATCTCCGGTGCATGGTCCTCCACGATAATACCATGGATGCCGCTGCCGTCCGTACCTATCATCTTCGTATCCGAAATATTTCCTGCATGATCCTTTGCAGCGATCTTGATTTTTCCCTTAAAGTCCGGGTTAATATAGATCGCTGCCGTATAACCGGCACTTTTTTCCCCTGAAGCCTTTTTTACCGATGCCCGGCCTGCTGTAGTACTGCCATCTTCCGGTATCAGCTCGTAATCTACACTCTCTATTCCACTTCCCGCCTCTTCGACAGGTACCGTAATTTCAAGACTGTCTTTTCGGATCAGCCAGTTCCAGAGATTTTTATATCCCTCATTGAAGGCTGCTTCACCCATCACCGGCTTTATCGTATCAAGCTTTACGGTCAGTGCTTCTGTCACCGTTTCATTTCCTGCTGCATCCACAGCCTTGAAGGTGTAGGTGTGCCATCCCTCGACACAGGCATAATCCTTTGTTAGGGTTGTCCCCCCTCCTGCAATAACACCATTAATCTCTTCATACTCACCATCATCCACCTTACCATACAGGCTTTTGACTCCCTTGTTATCGGAATATGACAGAACAATGCGGATCTGATCCGTACTATACCAGCCCTTTGTATTCGGGCTGACATTACTCTCTACTGCCGCAGCAAGCTCTGGCTTTTGTACATCCTTAAAATAACCATAGCAGGTTTTGTCTCCATATTCCGCTGCCCCGATCTTTGTATAAGCTGTTCCTGTATAACCGGCATTGTCATACCATCCACAGAACTCATATCCTTCCTGTGATGGAACCGGCATAGCCAGCTTCTGTCCATGGACATAGGTTTTATAACTGTCTTCCGGCTCATAAACGCTGCCATCCGGCAGGGACAGCTTATAATTTACACGATAGGAATTCGGTATCCACTTTGCAAAAAGGGTTGTGTCCGTCATAACCTGCGACTGGGTATCAAAATCAAATCTCCGGCTGTCTGTACATTCCGCATCCTCATACCATCCGCCAAAGGTATACCCCTCACGGACAGGTTCCTGCGGCTTCGTGACCGCACACTGCACAGCCGCCCCCGGAATAAGACCATTGTAGGTCGTCCATATCAGCTGCGGCTCCACGCTGCTTCCACCCTGACTGTCAAAGGTAATCTGTCTGACATAAAAGGTCTTTTGCTCACAGGCGGTGCTGTCACTGTATGCCTTCTTATAATATTGGATCTGCTTTGTGCCGGTGCTTTTTACCGTGTAGACCGCTTGTTTCTTTTTCAGCCCTGATAAACGGTAGATTCCCTGATAGGACGGTAGCTCTGCCAATACCTCCGTCTGCACCGTTCCGGTGAGCTTTCCTCCTGATGGTCCATAGGTAAGAGAAACATTCATCGGCAGTCCTGCGGACAAGGGCTGTGCCTTGTCTGGCCCGGTAAATCCCAGACGATGGACATCATCCTTTTTTATCTGCTTGGAAAAACCATCCCTTACATTTCCCTTCCGGTCTGTCACCTTATAATATAAATAACAGGTTCCATAATAGTCTGACAAAGAAATCGTATATTCACCCGCTGCAACCGCAGCTGCGTTAAGATTGACCATTCCTGTGACCGGTTTTTTGGAATTATCTGTCACCCATTGATACGCTGCACTTTGAACGCCGCTGGGTGTGCCTCCCTCGGTCCCTGCCATATCCGAAAATGTAAGCTTTACCGAAACATTGGGATCCAGATACCATCCACTTGTTCCATTAAGTGTTCCATTGACTGTACAGCTGACTGTTGGTGCGGTCGTATCCATACCTGTGATTTCCACACGGTATTCTTCACTGACATTTCCCGCATTGTCCGTAAGCCTTACCACATAGCTTCCGTTTTTCGTTACGGTCAAGCTGTCTCCGGTGAAGGTTGTCCATCTGCTATCTCCATGCATCCTGTACTCTCTGGTCTTGATGCCGCTGCCACTATATCCTGTAATGTTTCCCTTCCCATCATAAACAGCCGTATTGTCATCTGTAACACCTGTCAGCCGTATTGTTCCCGGCTTGCTGCCTGCAGCTGTAAGAGCTTCCAGTTTCGGTGCCTCATTGTCGATTCTGGTCACAAGCACCTCTTTTGCCGCAGAGTTCCCGAATTTATCCGTTACCATAAATTCATAGACACCGTTTTTCGTCACAGTACAGCTTCCGCCGGTCATATTCTCCGTCACGATACCCTTCGGCGTGTAGACAAACGCAAGTGCTCCCGCACCTGTGCCGCTTCCCGGTGCAGCTTTCCATGTAAGTGTGGCACTTTTTGTCCACGAAGACGGATTTCCCGTTACTGTAATAGAAGGAAGGGCTGCTCCCACTGCTTTCTTTATCACATAATAAGGTCCCGACTTCACGGTTTCCGATACATTGCCTGCATTGTCTGTCACCCTTACATGAAGATACTTTGCGGTCTTTGATGTCTCTGTTGCGGCATACTCCGCCTGATAGCTGCCATCTGCAGCCGCAGACAGTGGCGTCCATGCAGAAGGTGTCCCTGCCATATTTGTCCATGCATACTCCACCTTTGCCAGACCACTGCCACCGGTGTCCTCCGGCAGTACGGCAATGGTCAGCTCATTGTATACCGTGTCCGCTCCGGTACTGCTGCCGCTGCGAAGCGTCACGGTCGGTTTTTTACTATCTATTTTTTTAACCTCAATAGTTTTTGATATCACATTTCCATAGGTATCCGCCAGCGTGACGGTATAGCTTCCATTTTCCGTGACATACAGATTGGCTGAACCACTGGAGGATGTAATACTTTTCACTTCCTTCTTTGGTCCGTCAAAGGTAAGCTTAGTCCCTATGCTTTGGGCGCCTGCATACTGCACCACGATATATTTGCCTGGCTTCCACACATCGGCTGCATCCGCTGAAGCTGCTGCGCTGCCAGCCCTCACTGACACATCCGTGACTGCTGGATTCATAAAGGAAAATGCCAGACACTCATGTGTCGATGCCCCCGATGCTGCAGTCGCAAGCACATGCAGATACCAGGTCTGTGTCTGTCCTGCGGTTCCTCTGCTCTCTGTGAGCTGCGTACCACTTGTAGTGGTCTGCCAGCCATAGCCTGGCAGTTTAGTATCCTTCGTCCATGCATACTGAATGGAGGCTGCTCCTGTGGCTGGGGTCGTTGCCCTTTTACCAGGGCGGACGGCGGTGGTGCGTTGCCTTATGACGAGGCAGACTGCCACTGGTATCCGCCCTGACGGTCAGTACCGGTTTCGTGGCATCCACATTGATATTGGTATTGCCTCCTGTAAAGGTCTGGCTCGTACCGGATAGATTGCACATATCCTTAATGCTGCCAATACTACTGATGCTGTTGACCTTGAGTGCGTCAGTACTATTTAAGCTGACAGAGGAGGATACTTTCCCTGTAAAATAGAGCACATTCGTGTCCGCACCACCGGCATAGGACAGAGTTCCCACATTCGTAGAAATCGTAAGGCTGCTGCTTAAGCTGCTATTCTGACTGTCGACAATCTCATCAAAGACGAGTGCTACCGTGATCGGATCTCCCGGAAGATAGGTGCCTTTTGCCATCGGTGCAACCCCAAGGAGCGCCGGCTCCTTCTCGTCATTGACCATCACAAAGCTTTGCAGACCGTCCACGTACCATACATCGCTATCCGCACCGGTCGCACCAAAATAAGCGTAGCAGGTCTGATCCACTCCAAGCTTCACCCAGATTTTATCATTGTAAATATACGCCGTACCGTGGCTGTTTTTGGGATAATATGATCCTTCCCCTCCACCCGTTTTTTTATCAGGAAAAGAATAGGTTCCGGCATTACCTTTTGCCGGCTGCAGAAAATTACATGCCCAAAGCTGCCCTTTTACTCCTGCGACAGCTGCACTTTCACTACTTATACCATAATTTTTGTCTTCTAATGGTTCGATTCCCAAATAGGCGTGTTCATAGCCGTCAATATCTTCATATGCCTTCAGCACATACCGGTAATACCATCCGCCGGCTGTGGACTTTAGATACTCCTGCTGCCGTGCATCCGTATAATAGCTGGAAAAAGAACTGCTGGTATTATAGTTTGTATCGTTGTAGCGGTTTTTAAGAAAACTCACATTGGTTCTTTTTCCACCCTGACTTTGGTTTGTATCCGCAATCCGTTTTCCGTTTTTCCCGGTCGTCTCAGGGAAATCCGTGATTGTTTTTTCTGTTGTGTAAACCGACCGGTCCACGGTATAGCTATTGTCTTTCGGCATTGTCCGCAGCATCGAGCGGTGCGCCTGGTCAATCGTTCCGCCGCCCACCCCCACACGGTAGAGTTCCAGCGAATACGTTCTGTCGGCATTGGAATACTTTGTTCCCGCCTTACTCTGATAAGGCTCTGTCACGCCAAGCTCCGTCACTGTCACGGTCTTTGACGTTTCTCCCTCCGCAAAGAAGACAGCCCCCGTCGTATGGGTAAAATGCGTGCCACCCACCGCTGAGCCATTTACCGTGCGGTAATATACCACCTGATATTTATCCGTTCCATTACTTCTTGTGATTGTAAAGGTTGCTTTGCCATTACTACCTAATACACTGCTCACAGAGAATGTACCATACTGCGGAATCCCGAAGCCGAATTTTCCCGCTTCACTGTAATACACCTTCTCTTTGCCGTCAGCCGTAACCTTCGCATACGCCTGCGCATAGTATTCCACGCCAGCATTCAGACCTGTAGCTTTTGCAGTCAGATTTCCATTTTTTGTTGTAATGACCTGTGCGGTTTTGATACTTCCGTTATGAAACTCCACCGTTGGAGCAGGCATCACGCCCCATACAAAGCCGGTTTCCTTGATTGTATCCCCACCGGTATGTGCCAGAACCGCTTTCAGATTGAAGCTGTCCTTGCTTCCTGCAGCTGCGGTAAGTGTGCCAAGCTTTAGTTCCAATGGCTTTGCAGTCACCGTGATTACACAATCCTTAGTGGTCGTATTTCCTGCGTCATCGGATGCTGTTACCTTGATTGTCTTTTTCCCTGGAAGAGCTGCGATATCCTTTGGTATGGTATAAGTCAAAGGCTTCTCGGCAAGCCTGTGGTTATCCGCCACAGAGAGTGACTCACCAAACAGCTTCTCCACCGTCTCCTGCTGCTCTTCCTCCACCACAATGACCGGCGTATAGGTGAGTACCGGTGCCGTCTTGTCGATATTGTCCACCCATACCGGATAAGAGAGGGACTTATCACTGCCTTTTAACTTATAGGTTATCGTAAAGGTGTATTTTTTGTTTACTGTCGCTGTCTTCGTTGCTCCAGCTGCAACCTTTACATCCGTGATTCCCAGCTTCGGCATATCCTCAGCCTTTACCGTTATCGTCACATCACGATTGGTGAGTGTGTCCGGTGACAGCGTATGACTGACCTTCGGGCCAAGACCTACACCCTGATTAAAATAAAAGCTGAAGCTGTCTGTTGCCTTGATTTCTTCTGTCTCAGGATCCTTGAGAATTCCGGTGATTTTGTATACACCGCCAGGCGAGTTCAGGGGCATGCTCAAAGCAATCTGCTCCTGTGACTTTGCCTTACCAAAACAGGCATCCAGCGCATTGCCTGTCTCTGTCTGTGTCAGTGTATACTCTGTCGCATATTCTTTATTTCCTTTCTGCCGGATTGTCACAAGAGACTGTACGGTAACCGTTTTACCTTTTGTGGATGTGTCCTGAAGCTCCAGGGAAAATTTTTCAATGTCAGGATCTGCTGCACCACCGTCCAGCACAAGCTGCATCCAGTCTATTCTTACAATCCAGCCCGGCGGTGCCACCGTTACAGATATGACATTTTTTCCCTTTTTTAATTTTTCAAGGGGTATCTCCAATATAGTCGTATTCCACGTATTGTCCGTGCCTGACAGATACCCGATTGTCTCTTTATTATAATTTTTACCAGATTGATTGGTCTGATCCATCGGCAGATATATGTCATCATTGAGGTACACGTAATCTGTCTCACCGTAATCCTCATCCACATCATAAGCCTTCACCGCCAGATAGGCACTCTGGGTCGGAAGCTCGTCCAGAGTAAAAGCCAGCTCGATGGGATGTTTTTTGTCTGAAATACCCATACTTACATCAATGTCGCCATCTGCCTTTCCCGTATGACTGTTGTTCTCATTATCTGTCGTAACCATCAGTGTCTGTGGATGTGGTGTAAGAGCCGGTGCCTTGGCAGGTGCCCGCAAGGGCAGGTCTATATCCCAGGCAGCAGCAGGCAAGGCATTCTCTTCCGGCGGCTCTACTCCATAGTCCTCCACCAGATCCTTCAGTGTCAGAAGCTCCGGCAGTTCATCCTCCGCCATCCGCTGCTGTATCAGCTCCGGATAATGATACGGACATTTGAGATCTATGCAGTCCGTCTCCGTATCACGTATATGCTCAAGGCCCTCCAGACGCTTGATAAGCTCCGTAAGACGCTCCTCCTCTTCCCCGGAAAATGTTTCTTTATTCTCTGTATCCTCTGTTTTATTTTCTGCAAGCCATGCATCCAGCTTCTCCCGCGCCTCGGTAAGCTGCTCCGGATCAATTATCTCCTTATTTTCTACGCCTGTGGAGAGATAGGTAAGGGGATCCGGCAGCTTCTCTAACAATGCAAGCAGTTCTGCAAGCCCCTGTCCTCCCTTAGCTGCAATTGTCACACTGATCTGCGGAAGGCTGACACCATCCGCCAGCCTGTATTCTTCCGGAATAACCGGAATATAAACATAATGATTTCCCAATGCGGAAGAGTCAAAGCTGTCCTCTGTGTTGTTTTCCCATGTCACATGAATGGAAGTCTCCTGCGTGCTTTTTACAGGGGGGAGCGTTTCTTCCTCTGTCGGTTGTTCTTCCTCTGCCGGTTGTTCTTCCTCTGCCGCATCTTCTTCCGTTCCTGCGTTTTCTTTCGAAGCTATACTTTCCCCGGTGTCTGTGCTTTCTCCTGAAGCTATACTTTCCCCGGTGTCTGTGCTTTCTCCTGAAGCTGTGCTTTCCCCGGTGTCTGTGCTTTCTCCCGAGTCCATACTTTCTCCGGTGTCTGTGCTTTCTTTCGAAGCTATACTTTCCCCGGTGTCTGTGCTTTCTCCCGAGTCCATACTTTCCCCGGTGTCTGTGCTTTCTCCCGAGTCCATACTTTCTCCGGTGTCTGTGCTTTCTCCTGAAGCTGTGCTTCCCCCATGCTCTGTATCTTTCTCCGGTGTCTGGATTTCTTCAGCTTCTGTGTTCTCTTTCGCAGAAGCTTCTGTCTCCTGCGTTACATCCCCGGTGGACTCCTCCACACTGTTTGTTTCCAACATTACAGTAAGGGTATCAGGAAATACGATTTCACTTTCCTGTGCACCGACCGGCAAAAGCTGCACTGCGACCGATTCATCCAACTCTCCAAAGCCCGTGATCACTTCCTGTGTTTTTATTCCTTCATTGGCAGCTGCAAACACGGCAAGATCAATGCTTGTAAATATCAGTGCTGCTGTCAGAACCAGTGCTGTGATACGAGTAGCTTTTTCTCCGGCCTTAAGCTTATGTATCTTCATAATGCTCTCCTTCCCATTTTATCTTCTAAAAGCTTTTTCTGTCTTTTCAGCTAAAGTATATCGGAATTACTTTTTGTTATGGTCATCATTGCGGATTTGGCAGCTTTTTGTTCGGATTTGGTCACCCCCCGTTTCGTTGACTCTTCCTGCCTTCTTTGCTACACTATAGATGTAATCGCAGATAATGACCACGCCTGTTTCATGCGTCCGGAACAGGCGTTTTACAAGCTTTTATATATACTGGTAACTATTCAGAAAATAAACCGGGAGGGGGAGCAAGCCTTGCAGATTGCTTTATGTGATGATGAAATAACGAACCATGAAACGGTCAGGGAGCTTATCAGACAATATAAACAGATACATTCTGACCGGACTCTTTCCTTATCTTCTTTTGCATCAGGAAAAGAGCTTATCAACCATGTAGATGAACATGGTTGCTTTGACCTCTATATCCTGGACTGTATTATGCCGGAAATGAATGGTATTGAGCTTGGTGCTGCCCTGAGAACGCGTGATGATACGGGATTCCTGATCTACCTCACCACCTCCCCCGACTTTGCGCTTGATTCTTACCGGGTAGATGCCTTTGATTATCTGTTAAAGCCTGTCGAGAGCGAACTATTTTTCCAAAGCCTTGACAAGGCTTACCGCTCTTTTTCACAGATCATGCAAAAGACCGTTGCCATAAAGACCACGGACAGTATCCGTATGATCCCCATCGCCGACATACGGTATGCAGAGCGCATAGATAAACATATCGATTATCATCTGACAGATAATACTGTGATACACAGCACCAGCTTCAACTGTTCTTTCCAAAATGCTGTGTCTGAGCTGCTTTCGCACAAACGAATGCTTCTGGTAGGTTCCTCCTTTGTCGTCAATTTATTCCATGTCACAGAGGTTACAAGATCAGATCTGCTGCTGACCGGGGAGCTTCGTGTTCCGGTTCCCCGCCGTATGTACGAAACAGTCAAGAAGGAGTGGGCGGACTTTTGGCTGAATGGAGGCAGATACTATGCTTTTTGAGGAAAATATTATTTTTTTGATCTTAAAAGTTATGATCACCTTCACAGGTACCTTAGGCATGATGGGCTCCACCACGAAGTTCCGCTATGTGAAGGAGAAGCCCATAAGTATCATCATTTTTGCTTCCTACTTCATTTATGTCATAATTTCATCCTATGCGATCATCTGTTTTTTCAGCTACCAGCATTTGCTGCGGGTATTTCTCCTGACAATATCCTGTCCCGCCATCCTTCTGCTGCATAATATGTCTGACGAGCCATTTCCACGGCTTGTATTCATCCGTGCAACACACATACTTGTTTCTTTATATATCGCAGGCACCATCACACTCATAAATACTGCGCTGCACGGAACGGAGCTCTCAGATATCCTGATGCGTCTGCTCGCCTATCTGCTTGTCATCCTGTTTGATTTTCATTTCATCCGCCGCATCTATCTGGATTTTATCACAGAGATCAGGAAAGGCTGGGGAATCCTTTCCCTGATTCCCTGTGCTCTGATCCTCCTTGCCGTAGCACTTGCTTTTTATCCGGAGCATTATACTAAACGTCCCACAAGTGTCGTAATGATCTATCTGCTCGGTGCCGTCATCGTCATTCTTTACACTGCGATCGGCGTATTTCTTTCTATGCAGTATCACAGGCAGGAAATAGATCAGAACAGAAAAATTCTTGAGCTGCAGGTACAAAATATACAAAGAGAGGCTGCCGACATGGAAAAGCTTGCAACGCAGACAAAAATCATCCGGCACGACACCCGGCACATACTTTCCACTATCGCATCTCTTGCTGAGAGCGGAGATATGCAGGCGATCCTTGACTTTACCGACAACGCCTACCAGAAGCCTGATATGCCTGAAGCCTTCCATTACTGCACAGATGCCCTTTTGAATGCAACACTTTATTATTATTTTAAATCCGCAGAGGAATCCGGTATCCTGCTTCAAATCTCCGTCACTATCCCGGATATTCTTCCGGTTGACTCTGCCGGACTTGCCATCTGCTTTGCCAATGTGCTTGGAAATGCCATCGAATGCTGTGAAAAGCTGCCAAAGGAGAAACGAAAAATTATTTTTAAATGCATTGGGAAACCTAAGCTGATGTTTGAGATTGAGAATCCTCAGCCGGACAGGATAACCTTTGACAGAAATGGTCTTCCACATTTACCGGAGGGCGGTATGGAAGCCCATATCCGTTCTATCGTGGCATTCTGCGAAAAATATGATGCCTTTTACACCTTTACGGCTGAAAACGGCTGGTTTAAGATTATGGTCACATTATGATAATGTTCAAAATGGAGGAATACTATGATTTTTGATGATAATACGGCTTACCAGATCTACCGTATCTTTGTCGCTATATTTGGCACGCTCGGCATGGTAGTTGCCACATCTCCGATGAGAAAAAACTATAAAAGGAATCTGCTTTTTTTAGGCGGATATGCCATTTATGCAATTGTGTTCACCTTTTTTTTGATGCATTTTTGGGGATTTCTGTCTTTTCTCAGAAGCGTTATCCTTACTATTTCTCTGCCGGGTGTGATCATGATCTATATGACTGCAGACACCACCGTCTCAAGGCATGTCTTCAAATGCCTGTCTCAGCTCCTGCTCTCACTCTACCTTCTGATCAGTGTAACACTGCTCAACACACTGTTTAAAGGCACGCTGCTGTCAAATGCAATACTTCTTCTGTCTGCCTATCTTGCTGCGATTGTCTTGGAATTTTTTGTTCTGAGAAGAGCTTTTCCGGATATAACCGGGATGAACACCCGGGGCTTTGGAATTCTCGCATTGATCCCTATCGCTTTTTTCCTCTTTGTGATGACGCTTGCACTCTATCCGGTCCATTACACACAAAACCCGGCTTTTCCACTTCTGTTCTACCTCTCAGGTGCTGTCATCGCCATCATTTATTATGCTGTTTTCCAATATCTGCGGACACAGTATCAGTATCAGATGGATGAACAGAACCGTGAGATTCTGGAAATCCAGATACAGGGCATTAAAAAACATGTTGATGATACGAAACGGAACGCCAAAGAAGTAACGCTCATCTGGCAGGATACTCACAAGATGCTGTCCGGTATCGCGGCTCTTGCTAAAGAAGGAAATTCTAAGGCCATCCTTGATCTTATATCCGAATCAACTGAGCTGAACCGGATTAGCACTCCCACTCACTACTGCAGTGATCCCATATTAAATGCTACTCTCACTGCTTATCTTGAGCGGGCCCGGAATTTTGGCATTACCATAGAGCACCATCTTGCGATTCCGGAAAGCCTCCCTATTGATTCCGCCGAGCTTTCCATCTGTTTTGCCAATGCCCTGGAAAATGCCACCAAAGCATGTACAGAGCTTCCTGAAAATGAGAGAAAAATTATTATCCGCTGTATCTGCAGGCCTGCCTTTATGTTTGAGATTGCAAACCCCTATAAAGGACAGATCACCTTTGGAAGAAACGGACTCCCAACCTCAACCAGAACAGGTCACGGAACTGGTACACGCTCCATCATGGCTTTCTGTGAAAAGCATAATGCCTTTTATAATTTTTCCACAGAAGGCGGCTGGTTTAAGCTCGTGATTGCTCTGTAAGCTGAAGTTTTACTTCGCAAAAGGAGCCTGCCCACTCCTGAACAAGCTTCACTAGACTCACCTTCGGTCTGCCAAGTGAACTTGTATGGTTCGCACTAAGCTCGAAATAACCTCGCTAAGTGCTCTACTCAAATCATGTCCTTCCGCAGCCTGTCAGCAAGCTCCGGCTGCTCATCCACATTGATCTTACCCACTTTGATATCAGACCGTTCCTCTGCAATCTCCTCTATGATCGGAACTACCATACGGCAGGGTCCGCACCAGGGCGCCCAGAAATCCAGCAGGACGGGTTTATCGGAATTCATTACTTCTTTCTGAAAATTATTGGTACTGATATTGATCGCAGACATGTTACATTCCTCCTTTGTCTTTTGTTTTGATGACTCTATGATAGCCTGAAATCCATTTATATTCGGTGATGACATCACCATTCTTACATTGTCTTAACTTCTTGCCATGCCATCCACACTCAGTATCACGCCGGTGATATAGCTTGCTTCATCGGAAGCAAGAAATACAAATGCATTGGCAATATCTTCCGGCTGTCCCAGACGACGAAGCGGGATTCTTTCAATCATGGGTTCAATGACCTCCCTTGGCACAGCCTTCATCATATCCGTTTCGGTGATACCGGGAGCAACTGCATTCACACGAATACCTTTAGGTCCCAGCTCTCTTGCCAAAGATATCGTGAAGCCGTTTACTGCAAATTTTGATGCCGGATAGGCAAATCCGCTTGACTGTCCGGAAATACTGACCATGGAGGAAGTGGAAAGAATGACACCCTCACTTCTTGCCACCATGCATTCTGCTGCTGCACGGGTAGCCGTAAAAACTCCTTTTACATTCAGATCCATGACCTTATCATATGTCTCCTCTGTATACTCCATAAACGGGGTGCTTTCCGAAATCCCCGCATTATTTACCAGAATATCCACGCATCCGTATTTTCCGGTTACTTCTTTAAAAGCCTTTCTGACAGATTCAAGACTGGCCAGATCGGGACTGATTCCATCGACGATGGCATCCGGATATTTTTCTTTCAGCTTTGTCACTGCACGATCTGCTGATTCCTGCGTACTTGCTGTTACAATAACGGCAGCTCCTTCCTTCAAAAATTTATCAGCGGTAGCATAGCCAATGCCCCGGCTTCCGCCTGTAATGATCGCAACTTTATCCTTTAATCTCATTCAAAATACCTCCTTGCTTTGTTTGGTTATACCTTTGTTTATGATCTTATTGTAAGCAAACACTTCGCCATTTTCTGTGATATAATCACGCAGCTGAATATCCCTTCCCTGTCAGGAAATAGATCCATGACTGTTCTGTACCCACAGTTACATGCAAAATCCCCTGCAGCAAATAAAAACAGAGTATACTCTGTTTTTTATTATCTGTCCCTATTGACACGAGCCTCTCTGGCGCATGACGCATCAGCAAAACGGCCCCCAGTCCAAGGGACGTTTGCCACAGGCAAGGCAGCCTATCATACGCCCTCCTCATGTCAATAGAGAAATCACTACTCCGTATTCTGTCCTAAATGTCTACACCTTAAGCAACTTCTTTCTATTACAGAAATAATAATATGGCTATATGGTATCTTCCTTATGATTGTTACAATAGTTTATTGGTTTTTTAATGAAATAGACATGGTGGTATTGTATGTTACGACCACCTTGGTGAAAAGTATTACAGTATCACATCCATGTGTGAGCATTGGGGAACCGCTCGTAAAGTATATGAATATCGAATATCACACGGATGGTCTCAGGAGAAATCTTTGACCACACCGCCTAGATGTCAAATAAAGCCTGCCAGGGATTAACTAACCTTGGCAGGCTTTTTTCTTTGTTGTATTTTTTTGACTCCATCTATGCTTTTTATCTTTGTCTCCGAACCAGTTTCCTGTCGGAAACATATCTCCATTTTCCGCTGCTCTGTTGACAGACCCGGTCTGAAAACACTATTTTGCTCCCGGTTTAATCGTCTAAGTCTTCCTCGCTTACGATCTCATCGTACTCTGCTGTATCAAGGAACTCGTCGAAAGCGTCCGCAACGATCTCGTACTCCTCATCGCTCTCGATATTCTGGATATCCGGGTTGCCCTCTGCATCCTCTGAGTAGCGGTATAAGTAGACCTCTCCGTCCTCAGCCTCATTGCCATCTAACGGGAGAAGCGCAATATATTCCTTATCTGCCGCCTCGAAGATCGTAAGAACCACGCACTCTAAATCTGTTCCATCATCCAGTGTCAGAGTGACAGTCATCTCCTCATCGTTTGCTGCGTCCTGATTCATATTTTTTTCCTTTGCCATAACCTCAACATTCCTCTCATTTCCGGCCGTGTGCCGTTAATTGACAGCCGTTTTATCTGCGGCCGCTGTTTTTTATAGAATACCAGTAAATATCCATAAAATCAATAGAAAGAATTACCTAAATCCACTACTACCGTTACAGTACACGGGCACTCCATGCCCGCGCACTGTAACATCAGTATTCTATTCCGCGTCGTGCCATGATTCCCTTGTCAAACGGATGCTTTCTCTTGCAGATCTCCGACA
>OBWC01000887.1_pt1 | contig 19382 bp, 9 predicted proteins | sample 1501341 | NCBI WGS metagenome assembly OBWC01 (sample SAMEA2580033, study PRJEB22360) | human gut metagenome | biome: human gut; feature: human-associated habitat; material: faeces | place: Denmark | collected 2008/2010 | reverse complement strand
GGAGCGGGCTAAGACGTCCGCCCGGAGAGGGGCCCCCGCCGATTGGCTGGCCGCGTGACTGCGCTCCATAGGGTGAACATCACTGCCAGAGTGTCCGGTGAAATAAAAGAGGTAGCTTTTGCCGACGGCGCGCTCGTCAAAAAGGGCGATGTGCTCTACCGTCTCGACGATGTGCAGTATCAGGCTGCGCTCCAGTCTGCCAAAGCGGCCGTCATGCAGGCTCAGGCCGAATCGCTCTACGCCGAGCGCGACTATAAGCGTCAGCAGGCGCTTTACGAACAGAAGGCCTCGAGCCGCGATGTGCTTGACGCCGCCGAACGAACCGCGAAAACCTCTGCTGCCGCGCTCGCCTCTGCCAAAGCAGCGCTGATCACTGCCGAAGACAATCTGAAGCACTGTGTGATTGCCGCCCCAATGGACGGCCGCATGAGCTTCACCAACTACTCGGCCGGGAACTACGTGACGGCCGCCGGTTCAGCAAGCACGACCCTCGCCACACTGGTGTCCGTGTCCCCCGTTCGAGTCCGTGCAGCGCTTTCGATGAAGGACATCGCCGGGCTCTTCGGCAGTATTGCGGAGCTTCAAAAATCGGCCGCTGTGCAGGCGGAACTTTCGGACGGATCCGTTCTTTCGGAAATCGGCCGCATCACCGCGGTCGACAACGCTGCTGACGAGAAGACCGATACGCTCTATGCCGCTGCGGAATTTAAGGATCCTCTCGGCCGTCTCGTCCCGGGAAGCACGGTGACGATCACCATTACGCTCTCAAAGCCCGATTCTCTCTTCCCGGCCGTGCAGCCTTCGGCTCTGCAGCATGACGCCGAAGGCGCCTACGTCTGGGTAGTGAATGCACCTCAGGACGGCGCGGCCAAGACTCAAAAGCGCCGAGTGGAGGTCGGCCGTGCGGTGAACGGCCTACAGCTCATCACCGCCGGGCTCCAAAAAGACGATGTTGTCGTTGTGGAAGGCATGCAGAAGGCGGGCGAAGGGAAAACCGTCAAGGTCCTCCTGGCGGCGGCTCAATCTGCCGGCGACACCTCCGAGCAGCCGTCCAACTGATTGGGGTGCATTGATGTTTTCCAAGTTTTTCATCGAGCACCCGCGCTTTGCCGCGGTGGTGAGTCTCGTCATCACTATTTCAGGACTGATTTCCCTTTGGAACCTCCCCGTAGAGGAATATCCGGAAATCAGTCCGCCGACGCTTTTCATTTCGGCCACCTATGCGGGCGCTTCCGCGGACGTTGTCACACAGACCGTTGCCATTCCGATTGAAAACGAAATCAACGGCGTTGAGGATCTCCTTTACTTTTCGTCGACGAGCTCCAATTCGGGTACGTACAACTGCCAAGTCACCTTCAAAACAGGGACCGACAGCGACATTGCGCTCGTTAATCTGCAAAATGCCGTCAAGCGTGCCGATGCCCAGCTGCCGAGCGAAGTGACGAAAACCGGCGTATCAGTGGAAAAACGCGGCAGCGACACGCTCGGCATGTTCGTCTTCCGCACCAACGGCGCGTCGATGGATCTCAATGAGCTCGCCAACTACGTTGACAAAACGCTTAAAGACGACCTAGCCCGCGTCGACGGAGTTTCGTCCACGAGCATGATGAGCGAGAGCGAATACGCAATGCGCATTTGGCTTGATCCAGTGCGCATGGCCGGGATGGGCATCAGCACGAGCGATGTAACAAACGCCATCAATGCGCAGAACATTCAGGCTGCGCCGGGCAATGTCGGCAGTGAAGGATCTTCAGATTCCGTCACCTACAAGGTGAATGTGACCGGCCGTCTGGCGGATCCTGCCGAATTCGGCGCCATTATTCTTCGAAGCGATGCCGCGAGCGGACGCGTTGTGCGTCTGAGCGACGTCGCTCGAGTAGAGCTCGGCTCGAGCAGCTACACCGGCGGCACCACCATCAACGGCGAACCGGCCGTTGGGCTCGCGCTCTACCGCAGTCCTGATGCCAATGCGCTCGCCACGATGAACCGCGTCAAGGCCAAGCTCGCTGAATGGGAGCCGCGGCTGCCAGAAGGCGTCACCGTGAGTCCCGCCTACGATCCGACAAAATTCATTCAGACAACCATGGAGGAAATGGTTGTCACCATCCTTTCCGCCCTTCTGCTGGTGATCCTCATCACCTGGGCGTTCCTGCAGAGCTGGCGGGCTACGCTCATCCCGGCCGCGGCGATTCCGGTCTCTTTGATCGGCACCTTCACCGTCATGGCCGCGTTGGGCTTAAGCATCAATACGCTCACGCTCTTTGGTCTCATTCTCGTCATCGGCTCGCTCGTTGACGACGCCATCGTCGTCGTCGAAAACACCGAGCGTCTGATTGCTCAGGGCCTCTCACCGCACGATGCGGCCGTCAAGAGCATGCAGGAAATCACCGGCGCCGTTATCGCCACGACGCTTGTCACGGTTGCCTGCTATCTGCCGCTCGCCTTCTACGGCGGCATGGTGGGAGCAATTTACCGCCAGTTTGCCGTCTCCATGTGCGTAGCGCTCTCTATTTCAGCCGTCGTTGCGCTCACGCTCTCCCCGGCGCTCTGCGCACTCGTGCTGCGCCCCGGCGACGGTGCAGCAGATGCCGAGCAGGATTCGCGGGGATTTTCAGCAAAGTTCTTTAAGCCCTTCAACCGGTTTCTTTCAGCCTCCCGCGAAAGCTATGTGCGGGGCTCGGCCTGGCTTATCCGCCGCAGTCTGATTGCGGCCGTCGGGATGATTGCTGCCGTGGGCGTCACCTGGTTCCTGTATGGGCGGATTCCGACGGCCTTCATTCCTTCTGAAGACAAAGGCGTTATCTTTGCCAATATCGAGCTCCCGGCGGACGCCACGCAAAACCGTACGGAAGCCGTGATGGAAACCGTGCTCGAGCGGCTTCGCACCATTCCGGGCGTGCAGACCGTTATGCAGAATGTCGGCATGAGCATGCTCTCCGGATCCGGCGAATACGCCGGCATGGCCGTTCTGGACCTCAAGCCCTGGAACGAACGCACGACCCCGGAAACGCAGCTTTCAGCCATTCAGGCCGAAATTGCCAAACGCACCCAGAACATTGCCGCCGCGGAGATTGTCTCTTTCACGCCGCCCGCCATTATGGGTCTGGGCGGCACGGGCGGCGCATCCTTTGAAATCTGCGGCGTCGGGACGGTCGATACGGCGCATCTCTCGGATGCCGTGAACCGCTTTAAGTCTGCGCTGGGTGAGCGCCCGGAAACGCTCTTCGCCATGAGCTCCTACAGCGCTGACACGCCGCAGCTGCGCTTCACGCTCGACCGCGAAAAAGCTGAGCTCCTTCAGGTGCCTGCCTCGGACGTCTACTCCACCATGCAGACGCTGCTCGCCTCCTACTATGTGAACGACTTCACAATGAACGGCAGCAACTACGAAGTCATCGTGCAGGCTGATTCAAAATACCGCGGATCAAACCTCTCGCTCGAAGAAATTCCCACGACATCTTCTGACGGCAATATTGTGCCGCTCTCGGCTCTGGGCTCACTCTCCTGGGAAGTGGGGCCTCAGCAGATAACGCGCTTTAACAAGATGACCTCCGCCGGGGTCAATGCGCAAAGCGCTGCCGGCGTGAGCTCCGGGGCCTTTTATAAGGCCATTGAGGATACGGCCGCCGCGTCGCTCCCCAAGGACTATCACATCGAGTGGACGGGCCTCTCCTATCAGGAAAGGCAGAACGCCGGTCAAATCGTCACTTTGATGGGTCTGGCGCTTCTCTTTGCGTACTTGTTCCTCGTCGCACAGTATGAAAGCTGGACGATTCCGCTCTCGGTCATGCTTTCCGTGCTCTTTGCCGTCATGGGAGCGCTCCTGGGGCTCGAACTCACCGGCGGCGACATGTCGATTTACACGCAGCTCGGCATGGTGATGCTCATCGGCCTGGCCGGCAAGAACGCCATTTTGATGGTCGAATTCGCGAAAACAGCTCGTGAGTCCGGGCTCTCGATCATTGAAGCCGCCAAGCAAGGCGCCTCCATCCGCTTCCGCGCGGTGATGATGACGGCCTGGAGCTTCCTCTTCGGCGTCCTGCCGCTGGTGTTCGCGACAGGGGCGGGCTCCGCGAGCCGTCGGGCCATCGGCATCACAACCTTCGCGGGCATGCTCACGGCCACGCTCATCGGGATCTTCTTTATCCCGTTCCTCTTCACGCTTTTTGAGACGCTCCGTGAGAAGTTTCATGCCTGGCGGCGGAGCTGATTCGAAATCCTGAAGCATTTTCCAAATCAGGGATCGAAAAAGAACGGCGGGGGCTCCCCCAAAAAAAGAGGCCGCCCAATCAGAACGGCGGGGCCTCCTCAAAAGAAGGCGCCCGCCGTTCGTTTTAGCGATCGGCCTCAGGCCGCCGCCGTGCAGTCAGCCACAGTGAGATGCATGTGACGAGATCGAGATGCGGCGCTTAAAAGAGCGCGATCAATGCATCCACATCTTTGGGGTCCGTTGCCCATGAAGTGGCAATGCGCTTCACTACATGCTCATCATCAAGCCGTTCCCAGAAACTCATTGCGACGGACTGCCCCAGACGATCAGCTTCCGCATTGGTGAGCCGCAGGAAGATCTGATTGGTCGTGCTGCCAAAAAGCAGTTCACAGCCCTTCTTCGTCAGTGCTTCACGGATGCGGTCGGCCTGAAGCACGGCGTGACGGCCGAGCTCAAGGCCAAGCTCTTCGGTAAAGAGCGCATCGAACTGGATGCCGAGCACCTTGCTCTTGGCGAGCATAGCGCCGTACTGCTTCATCAGCGTGAAGAACCCCGGCACCGTGCCCGCCTTGGGGAACACAACCGCCTCGCCGAAGAGCAGACCGCACTTGGTCCCGCCGATATAGAAGACGTCGGTGAGACGAGCCAGATCGCTGAGCGTCACATCGTTTGCGGCGGAACCCAATGCATAAAAAAGCCGTGCGCCGTCAACATAAAGCGGTGCGCCCCAGCGGCGGCTGACCTTCGAAAGTGCGGTGAGCTCCGCGAGCGAATAGACGGTGCCGTATTCCGTCGGCTGCGTGATGTAGACCATGCCCGGCTCCACCATGTGCAGGCGGTTGCCGTCACCGTGCCAAGCGCGAAAAACCTTATCGACCGCTTCGGCAGAAATTTTGCCCTGCTGTTCAGCAATCTCGATCACTTTGTGACCGGAGGCCTCAATGGCGCCAGCCTCATGCACGGCAATGTGACCCGTTCGGGCCGCAATCACGCCCTGCCAGGGTTTGAGCATCGTGCTGATCACCACCTTGTTGGTCTGCGTTCCGCCGGAAAGAAAACGAACTTCAGCATCCGGCACGCCGCAGGCAGCGCGAATTTTTTCACGGGCAGCATTGCAAAAGCAGTCGCTTTCGCTCTCGTCATAGCAGCCTGTCTTCACGAAGTTGTTTTTCATGAGCGCCTCGAATACCTTGGGGTGTGCGGCATCGAGATAGTCACAGGCAAAGTTCAGCATAAATAAGCTCCGCAAGAATGGGGAAAACGAATCTGAATTCAACGATGGAAAAGAAGTTTATGCCGAAGCGCCTTGTGCGTAAAATGCCCCGAATGAACATGTGATGTGCAAAATAATCACTATAAGTATCCTCTTCCCTCACGGGCTGACGTTCGATGAATCTGGAAAAAGTGCACTACCTCCTCACCGCCATTGAATGCGGAACCTTTTCGCTCGCAGCCGAAAAACTCGGCATGACGCAGTCGGGACTCAACCGTCAGATCTCGTCGCTCGAAACCGAACTCAAAACAACGCTTCTCCTCAGAGGCCGCCGCGGCGTGGTGCCGGCCAAAGGCGCTGAACCCATCATCGCCCGCCTCAGAGATTTGATGACCGCGGAACGCCGCGTTCACGAGGAAATTGCCGCTGTGAAGGGACTATTAACGGGTTCACTCACCATCGGCTCCTATTTCAGCATTTCGACAACCTGGCTGCCGCAGCTCCTCAAGCAGTTTTCCGATGCTTATCCAGCCATCACGCTTTCAACGGTTGAAGGCGCAGATGCCGAACTCATCGAGCGGCTGAGAAACGGCTCGCTCGACTGCGCCTTTCTTTCTCAGCACTCCTACGACGGCGACTTTTTCCCACTGATGGAAACAGAGTTTGTGGCGCTCCTGCCGCCCGGGCATCCTTTGATTCAAGCCGACTGCGTTACCGTGAGGCAAATTGCCGAAGAACCCTTCATCTATCCGCGGCTTCATCACAATTCGGACATTGATGACTTCTTCACCCGCCACAAAATTGAACCGAAAATTCATCTGCAGACGAATGACCCGTATTCAGCCTATGCCATGGTCAATGCCGGACTAGGCGTCTCCGTCAACAACCGGCTGCAAAGCATCAACCTCAAAGGCAATGTTGTCCTAAAGCCCTTTCATCCGCAGGAACGAGTTGCGCTGGGACTGGCCCTCCCTTCGCTTGAAACCGCCTCGCCGGCCTTGATGCGCCTCGTTTCTATGGCTCGAGAAATCGCGGAAAAACTCCCTAAAGGTCCATGGGGAGCGGCACTCCCCGCCGAATAAAGCCTTCATTTTTCCCTTCAGAACGAGAAAAACACCGATTGTTAGAAATGATCTCAAAAGCCTCCCGAGGCTCAGCATTACAAATATTGCTTTCGTATACATTTGCTGTATGATTGGCCGCTATTGTGTCGATAGAAATCGCTGATTGGCACACAGAACAGTTTTCGCCCAAGAAAAACTTCGCCCAATCCTTAAACCCGCCCGTCATGCAGAATAAATCCGCCCTTCTTCTTTCTTTGACTGCTGCTGCCGCCGCAGCAGCCCTCTCCGGCTGCGTTTCCACCGGCCCCGTCGATCCCGAAAGAGCCGCCAAACACACGCCCGAATATCAGTATCAAAAAAAATTGAGCCGAGCGAATAATCTCGCAACGGAATTCGGCGTAAAGCACATCATGGATCGCCCTGCGCCGAAGGACGTCAAGCTGACGAGCGATGGATCGATGCTGCTTGACGGCGCCGTCTGGGGGGCACTCCACGGGAATGTTGCAGGGAGCGGCATCCTTTCGGGAACCGCCGACTGGAACATCGGCTTCGGTCTCTGGCTCGCACAGTCGCTCCTCTTGCCTTCGACCGATCCGACGCCCGACAGCTTGGTGGGATACGTCCGCGCCGAAGAAGCTCAGGACAGGAAAGCCGCCGTCAACGCTTTCGTTGCTAGGGCCATCCCTGCCATCGCTGAATCACTCAAGAAGCAGGATCAGTTCAAGGACTATCAGATTTCATACCACATCGACAAAACGGGGACCGGCAACAATGAAGCCGGGATTGAGGTCGTCAACGAAGAATTGGGATGCAAACCCTGGAAGGACACCCTCTTGGGAATGGGTCAGTGCGGCATCGAAATTGTCAATTTCGGCCTTTGGACCTTCGCGCCGCAGATTTCAACGCCGCGCTTCACCGACCCGCAGATTCAAGTCTGGTATATCCAAGGAAAGGACGTTCAGCTCAAGTTCCGCGACGCTGTTTTGAAGCCGAAATTCGACTGGGCAAAGGCCATGATGGCTGCGGCGCCTGACCTCCCAGAGTATGTCTACGCCTACATCAATACCCGCAAAGGCCCTGCGCCGGAGAAAGCATTGAACCCTCCGTTCTTTGTCGAAAAGGACCGTGTGAACTTCTTCATCATTCCCCAAAACGATGAAACGGAAGAGCCTTCTTCCGAGGAAGAAAAGAAGCCTCTCCAAGGCCAAACTCAAACCACTGCCGCCAAATAACCGCTTGATCTCGAGCTTTCGGCTGGACCTCTCACGCTAATCCCGCAATCTCTATAGGCGTGAGGACAAGATCCAGCCGCAGAACACGGCGGTCTGCATTTTGGGGAACCCGATGGTTTTAGGCATCCCTCCGGCCGATCATTTAGGGTGAGCGAAAATCTCACTTCAAAACCAGCAATAAAAGGTTTTCCGCAGCTCGTTCGCGAAAATTCATATTCGCTGCCGGGGATTCTCCGGATATCTGCGGCGCCAAGAGCGTCGCAGAAACGGCCCCCATCAGGAGCGAAAAGACCAAGTCTGGCGAGGTACCGCGAATAATGCCTGCTTCCAAGGCCTTATTCAGTATGGGCATGGAGGCTCTTTTGAAAGGCCGCACCAGTTTTTCAGTAATGCGCGGAATGCGGCTTTCCCCATTGTCGTGCTCCTCAGGCATGGGGTCGACCTCATGCATGAGCAATGCAGGAACATCCGAAATGGCGGGACCAATTTGAACCAGCATCTGCACCCAGCGTTCAAATGCGGCTTTGGGGTAACGTTCTGCAAGGTCCGCAAGACGAACGAGTTCGGCGAGCTGTGTTTGCTGATCTAAGGCGAGCTTCTCAAGGAGCGCATCATAGAGTCCCTCTTTGCTGCCGAAAAGCTGACAGACCAAAGCCGGCGCCACGTCGGCATCCCGCGCAATCGCTCTGAGCGACGTGCCCCCGAACCCGCAGCGTGAAAAATGGCGCTGCGCCGTCTCAAGCAGTATTGAGCGGCCCGAAACTTCGGAGGCCGGACGTCTGCCGCGGCGGCGGGCGGTTCCTTCGGTCTGCGTTGGTCTTGCGCTGGAGTCCATAATGCTCTGTTCCTCAATATGCAGGCATTCAAAAATGAAAGCAGCTCCATCGCTCCGGCTCATTGGATTCAGCTGGGAACGATGGAATACTCAACTCTAACGCCTCGAGGCTCAGAACTGGCCGCTATGAGCTTAAATCTTCAAAATTGGAATTTGAAGCCACGAATCATTGGCGCCGCCAAAATGAACGATATGAGCGCCGTGATTGGCCGAAGCCGGCGTCGGCACGGTCGCTGCCGAAACACTCGCAGGCACCGGCACGTCGCCTCCCAACACCTCCATGACAGGCGGGTGCAGCGGATCATAGGTTCCGCCGGCAGCCGGCACCGGAATGGGATGACGGCCAAATCCCATTTCAAAGGTCGTGGGCACAATCTTCACGCCGCGCACCTCGAGCTCCAAGACCTCCCCTTTTCGATAGTGTTCGCCCATCGGCCAAACCGCAATGTCGAGCGGTACCCGTTCGTCAGGACGGAGCTTCTTCGGGTGTTTGTAGACATAAAAGGGTTCGAGCTCAGTCGTGCGCTTAAGGTCGAGTTCACGCATCGAAGCGCGCAGTCTTCCCGTTGCGACAGCATCGGGGGCAATAAACTCTGGAATCGGACGATGGAGGGCTTCTCCGGTCGGCGACACTTTGCGGACAACCACCTCAACATCCATATCGTCAGATTCGGGCGTCTCCATCCAGAGCTTCGCACGCATGTATCCCACCACGTCGGCATTTTCTGGGAAGACATAGCGGAACTTGACGCTTCCGGAGGCCGAATCGTACTGCAGGGACGAGGCATTCGCCGCAAGAGACTCCGTCAGCCGACCGTCCTCGGCCAGATACAGACGTTTAAGCGTTGTTTCCGGCAGCGGCCAGTTCTCAGCAGGCACATCCACCCGCTCTGCGGTGCCGCCCGAGTCGAGCACTGAATAACGCACGCGGGGCGTCTTTTCAAATCCGTTGTCCATGCCTTTGAGATAACGGTCAAAGAAGGCCAGCAATTCCGCACGGTACTTCGGCGAATAAAGGTCATACCATTCATTGGTGTTGTTGACGCGAAGCCACTTATCTTTGGAGGCAATCCGCATAAAGCCGGCAAACGAGCCGTGTGTATGCACCGGATTGGTATAACTCGCCACCACATAAGCGGGCACTTGGATTTTTTCCAGACGCGCAGCCATGTTTTCCCAATACGCATCCTTTACCAAGTGCGTGGCAATCATCCGCGGCTGATCCTCAATGTAGTTCGGACCGGCAAAGGTTTTGATGATCACTTCCGGGAACCCAGGCTCGGGGATGCCGCCTCGCGTGCCCGGTTCTTCAAAGTGGTCGCAGAAACCTTCCCACGGCGCAATGGCAGCAAGGTGCGGAGGATTCTCTGCAGCGATAAACCACTGCGAAACCGTTAGCCAGGAGTTGCCGGCCATGCCGACCCGGCCGTTGCTCCAAGACTGCGCAGCCGCCCATTCAATGAAGTCATATCCATCCTCAGCAAGCTGACGCCCCCAGTAGGAAATATCGCCTTCAGAATGCCCCACGCCGCGGGGATCAGGGTTCAGCACTACATAGCCCTGCGCTGTCCAGAAAGCCGGATCGGCGCCCTCAAACTTCTCGAGCCCAGAAACAGCATTCTGCGGAACGCCGGAACGTTTGGGAACGTCATCCAGACGCTGACCGCCCACGGTTTTGCCGTAGGGACTCCAGGCCACAATCGCGGGATGGCGGCCGTCATCATTTGGGCGGAAGACATCGGTATAGATGGTCGTGCCGTCGCGCATCTTCAGGGCCACATTTTCTTCAAGCACAACATCGCTTTCAAGCGGCGCTCCGCCGGGCGTTCTTATTTCTCCCTTTTTAAGCAGAAAACGCCTGCCCGGAACGAAGTCGTGCGGCATGCGGGCGCGCACGGCGCCGATCTCCATGGCACGACGGTGCGGCACGGGATAAGCGTCGTTGCCATAAATGCGGATGTTTTTATCAATCACATTGGGCAGTGATCCAGTAACGCGATTCTGTACGGCTCCTGCAGTCGTGCTAAAGGTCGCTGCGACGGCCGCCCCGACGGCGGAAGTCAGAAGGGTTCTGCGCTGCATGATATTCATTCTCCATTAAATGAACATATGTTTATTTAATGGAGAGAATATACACCTATCTGGCGGCGATTGTCAGCTGCAGCCTCTTCTGCTTCCAGAAAGTTGTCGGCAGTCCCTGCCCAATCGCCAAATGCCAACACAATTCTGATAATTTTGATTGGGCTTTCTAAATTCAATATGGCTTCGCGTTGTGCCCTTTGTCAGACTCCGTCAGCAGCAGACGCTGATCTAGACGCTCGATATCGTTCATTCTATGCACCCATGCGCAAAGGGCTCGAAAGCCTTTCGCCATATAAACATGAATGGCGTGACGTTTGAATCTTCAGTGCTTGTTCGGCCAACGGTCAAACGCCACGAACCATCTGGCTGCCAACCCCGATGTAGTCCTATTCCTTGAACATTGCTCCAGCTTTGCCGGCGTTCATAAAGACCGCTTCAGTCATTTCAAACTGAAGCGGTCCTGTTTCTTTAATCGCCTAATTCCCCTGTCGCCGTTTCAAGACGTCGACCAGTTCGAATAAGGCGTTATCAGTTAGAAGGCAAAGCGCAGATTGGCCCGCAAACCGTGCATAGTTACATCGCCGTCATAAGCACCCGTGTAGGAAAGTCCGAACGTGGCAGTCTTGCTGAGCTGAGCTTCGACACCCAGACCAACCGTCGCCATGTCGGAGAGCTCTCCGCCTTTGATCAAGGCTGTACCCGAACCGGCGAGATTCATGCGGGCCTCAGCTTCGGTATCGCCGAAAAAGTGGTTCCAGGCAAGATCGCCCTTCAGAGTAACTTTGGCAGCACCGAAGCTGAACGGCACACCGGCTCGAATACCGAGCGAGCTCACCTGCAGGTCTTGATCTTCAGGATTCGTTGTGAAAGTCATGCCGCCGACAGATTCGGAATAACCGTCTGATTCAGCATGAATCCATGCGAGGCCGAAGTAAGGTTCCACTGAATACGCCGCAGTGTTGAAACCCTTGAAGGCAGCTTCAGCAAAGATCTGCGTAACATCAGCGTCGCCCGACCACTTGTTGTAGCCCGCCAGATCCTTGACAGTCAGCGTGCGGTTCGCATCGGCAGACTGATGGGTATAGATGAACCCATAATGGATTGAAGCGATGTCTTCAACGTTCGTCAGACCATAGAGCCCAACATGAATGTCGTTGCTTTCAACCTTGAAGCTCCCCGCCTTGTTCTCCGTTGTTCCAGCACCAAAGAAAACTCCGATCTTGGTCGAATCCGCGACATCAACCTCAGCGCCGATAAGGCCGGCATAGAAGTTGCTGTCCATGTCAGAGCTGCCGTAGTCAATGGAACTCCAGGCGCCGATGCCCGTCGCCCATAGACGGCCATTGCCGTCGGCCATTTCAACAACGTGGCCTTCACCGATGCCGGCAGCCTGATCCTTCACCGCGCGTGTGAGGGTCAAGCCGTTGACGATGGAAGCATTGCGGCTGTTGAGATAGAAATCGTCACCCAGAGACGCATAGGTCGATTCGACCTGAGCCTTCGAGGCACTGAGGAGGCTCTCGAAAAGAGCGCCGGTGCGTTCAGCATCAATCGCCTGCCCGATCTTGCGGCCGTTGCCAGACCCATAGTTTGCTAATGAGAGACTCTTATCTGCCGAAAGCGTACCTGTCAGAATTGAGCTCGTCTCGTCGAACGTGAGTTCAGTTTTGAAGAGCGCATAGTCGGGGTTCGCAGCGGCAGCATCAAGACCTGTGAGCTTATCGAGCTTCACAGTACCCGTTTGAGCATTACCTTCGTAAGCGGCTTTCAGTACATCAATGTCAGTCGAACTGACACTGTAGCCTGCACCATCCTTGAAGGTTAGTGTGCCCATCTCAACGTCCTGACCGGCCATTACAAGGAATGTACCGCCGGCATTGATCACGGCATCGACGGAATGATCAGATGCGCCGTCAGTGATTGTGCCTTTCAGTGTGAGCTTGTCGTCATACTTATTGACAACGCCAAACTTGCCGCCGTTCACGGTGACCAGGCCATTGGCCTTGCCCGCAGCGGTCTCCGTGATACCGAAGGAGTCGTTGAAACCATAAAGGCTGCCCTCATTAAGAGTGACGCCGCCACGGAAAGTATTGTTGCCGGTCAGAACAAGCGTACCGTCACCGTTCTTAACCAGCGATCCGTCATAAAGACCATTTGCAATCTTGGTGCGGATTGCTGCGGCACGCTTTTCATAGTATTCAAGACGCCACTTCTTAGCATCTTCCAAACTGATATTTTTATCCTTGATGCCAGCAAGGTCATAGTTATGTTCCCGACCGTCTTGATTAGCCGAAGCTGTACTTGTATTTGTCAGCTTGTAATCTGTCAGTACATTAGAGACGACAACCTTACCGTCAGTCGTTCCGTCTTCGGTCGCCGACTTCAGCCATGCGAGATCTTCACGAGCCCGTTGATCAAGTGCGATCTGAGAAATGTCATTTGACCAAACATCCAGATTACCGGCCTTGAGGTTGTACTCGAACTTGCCGGAAAGCTGACCAAGACCATACATACCTTTTTCAAGATCAGGAACGCCCCATCCCATACGGTCAGAAACCTCTCCTTCGGCCGGAGCATCTCCGCTGACATTCGCCCAGCCCTCCATGTCCGTACCATCAGTATTCTTGTGGTTCGCTGTTGTCAAAAGAACTTCACGAACCTGCAGGGCACTCATATCTTGATAGCGGGAAGCCAAGACAGCAAAGGCACCAGAAACAAACGGCGCAGCCATAGACGTACCACCGTAGCGGCCATACTTATCATCTCCAGCAATATTAGCGGTATTGCCATTCTGGCCCGGACCAACCAGTGTCCAGTACTTTGCGTAACCAGCCTCGTTAAATTTAACTTCCAGTTTGTAGTTGCTGGGGGCATTAAGGCTGTCTACTTGCTTCAAACCAGCAATAGCAATCCACTGCGCTTCAGCTTCTGGATTGAAATACGGATAGAGTGCGCGATGATACGGATTGGCGCGATCGTTATTGCCGTTGGTGAAGACTTGAATGACATCCTTTCCTTTCACGGCATCCCAAGCAGCATCGACAAAACTTGGTCCTTCGTTGTATTGTTTTTTGAACAGAAAATATTCGTATTCAATATCATGCACTGTAGTAAGTTCAGGACCACTGTAATAGTAGTAGACGATATTTCCCCTTTCATCTACCTGTTTTAAGTTAGTACCAAAACTGTTGTTAATAATCTTCACACCTGAATTTACTAGGGCATCATAACCTGCCTTGAAAAAGCCATAATCAGGGAACGGACCGTAATTCATGTCGTCCGATCCGCCGGTATTGGCCGAATAAAAGTCAGATCCCCAGGCAACGCCATGCATACCGGAACCGTCCCGATTGCCGGCATAGACACCCGCGCATCCTGTCCCATGATTATCATTGACTCCAGCTTTATAAGCTCCGTCAACGGTGAATTTATCACCCTTCTTATATTTTCCTGTGTCTTGTGGAGTGCGTCCATAAGCGTATTGCGGATAGCGTTCACCATCATGAGTAAATTCACCAGATGCAGCCACCGTATGCCAACGATCACCGGATAATTCCTTATGTGTGGTCAGGATTCCTGAATCCATCATTCCCACTTTGACGCTCTGAGCATGAAAACCAAGAGCATAGGCAGTGGATGCTTTCAATGCTGACAAGCCCCAATTTTTCTGATATTCGGCCGTTTCCCATGATGTTTTCGCTTGACCCATCTGAGCAGCATCTTGTGCCTTGAAGCCTGGCTCTATATAAGTTGCAGAAGCTGCGCCTGCGACAAGCATTAAGGCTGAAACTGCCAGAGTAACCGCACTCTTAGCAGTTTTCCCTTTATTAGAATGATTTTCGTCGGTCACGACATATTGTTTGTGAGAGTCACTCCATTTCGTCTTGAAGATCCTATTCATCTTCATCATCCTCTGGTGAATATTTTTGGTTGGTCCTTGTCTTTCACACTTACGCAGTAAAAGACAAAAGGCATCCTGTCATTCCCGTCTTCATTAATATTGACTTCAATCAATTTAAACCAGAGTTAAAGGGTATTCCATGCCGTCGTTTAGCAGCCAAAAAACATGCCCATCTCACAAAAAAGATTGACTTTTCCTCCTTTCGAAAGCACAACTTGCACAAAATCAATCTTAAATAATTTAAAAATTTATAAACGTAAACTTATAGCATTAGTGTGCATGAGATTTACTTTACTTTTTACTGTTTTCTAGGGGTTAGCTTCATGTATCTAATAAAATAATTTCGTTGTTAGATATTAACTATGAGTTGATACACAACTTCCAAGGCAAGCCCGCATTCATCACAATATTTTGTTATTTATAAAGAAATTCAATATCCGTCAGGAATACAGGATTTAAAGATGCGACCTATCAACACATATTTGTACAAAATCGTCTCTACGTCTTGAACGAAGACATCTTCTTATACGAGTCGTTGAACCATCAATATGTGGATGACACATGAAAACCGTTAAAAACCGACCTGCCAACACTTACCTTTTATAACGTAGAAACATATTCCAACAAACAAAATGATAAATACCAATATTTAATAAAAATACATTATTCATGAAAAACATTCTCAATTACAATAATGTAGACAATAAAAAAGCTTCGTGATCCCAGTCAAAGACTGGAAACACGAAGTTCATCAAGATTGAAGAGAACGCACTGATTGCCTTGCAAGAGAGAGCTCTTCACCTCCCTCGCGTGCTTTTAATAAATTATTAGTTATGTCAATTTAGCGTTGACAAAATTAAATGGCACACTTTCACTGCCCTTAAGAAGGGGGAGCCTCCAAAAAGGAAGCGTTTCTATGCTGGCCGGTCAAGCGCGCCGAATAAACCTCATCAGAAATTGAAGTTGAGACCCGTAAAGACTTGTGTAGTCTTGGTGAGGCCCTCCTTATCTGCAGCCGCTTTCAGATCCCCGCCGCCCACGGAATGTGTCGCCGCAAAATAGAGCCAGACCTTCTTCGCCAATTTGTACTCATAAGCAGCCGAAAAAACGGTGCGGCGGAAGTTGTAGTCGGAATTGCCGCTGAGTTCGCCGTCGTAGTACTGAACGCCGCCGATCAGTTTGTGGCTCCCGATCACGTAATCCGTACCCAGCAGAAGGCTGTAGCCCTCCCACCCATCGTTTTGTTCAGCAGCCGTTGCCACTGTCACTTTTGAACTCGAGAGGCCGGCACCCTTTTCCCAATGGGTTGAATACTGAGCACCAAAGAAGACTCTTGCTTCCGGAATGAAGCGGTACCAGCCGCCAAAAGAAATCGCCTGCCCGTTTGAATCCTTGGACTTCGCTTCTTGGTTGCCGTAATCCACATTGCCGTAGTTCAGGCTGAAGTACACATCCTTGCCGGTGTAGTCCACAGCAAGCGCACCCGTATGTCTGCGGTCGGCGAGATTTGCATAAAGGTCGTCAGACTTATCGCCTAAAGAATAGGAAGCCCCCACACGGAACCCATTCAGCGTAGGTGAGACCCAAGTTACGGTGTTGTTCGTCCGGCTCGTATTGGAGAAAGTTGATCCAATTGAAGCATTGCCGTATGACGTCCCGAACGGATCATATTTGATAAGGCCCATGGTATAAGGCGCCACAGTGGACTGAACCGTACCCATGCGGCCGAAGCCGATTTCACCCAATGAACCTTGCAGAGCGAGAATCGAGCGGCGATTGAAGAGCACTTTGCTGTCATCAAATTGGCCGTTGTCGATGTAAAAGCCGTTCTCCAAATAAGCTTTCACCTTCACACCGTTGCCGAGATCTTCAACGACGTTGAAGCCGATTCGGTTGTGTGCACGGCCGCCAGCCTTCTGAGTAAAGGTGTCTTCACCTTTCTTATGTTCGTAAAGAAAGCCTGCATCGACGCGGCCGTAAATCTGAACATCGGCCGCTTGCGCAGCAAGAGCTGCGCCGGCCAGAACACCAAAGACTGCAAGGTGGAGTGCAGTATGCTTCATGGTTTTCCTCCTTTGGAAACGGTTGAAGTTTTGGAATTGAGAGTGCTTCATATCGGTTATTTGCTGCTGAGCGCCGCGAACGCTTTCACGGCGGCGAGCGGCGCCTGCATGGCGGTTTCCCAAAAAGCGGGATTCGCAGCATCCGCACCGCAGTGACGCCGCACGATGCCGTCGACCGTGTCGCGTCCGGTATCACGCAACATTGCGCGGTAAAAAGGCATGAAATCAGGACCGCGCTTATCCAGTTCGGCAAGGAGCCCCGAGGAAAGCAGATAGCCCACGGTGTACGGATAGTTGTAGAGAAGTTGGTCAGTCTTATAGAAGTGGAGCTTATAGGCCCACAGATAGTCATCGGCCCCCTCGGTCGAATCGCCGTACCAGTTTCCCCAAGCTTCCCGCATCAGTTCGACACAGCGCTTGGCGGGGACCACTCCCGCCTTTCGCTGCTCAATAAAGGCGCATTCAAAGTCAAAACGCACCATCGTGTTGAGGAGGAAATTCGCGGCGCTGCGCAGCTCCTGCCAGAGCATGGAGAAACGCTCGGCGTCGCTCGCGGCATGCTCAAGAAGGTAGCGCCGAACCAAAGCCTCGTTAAAGGTGCTTGCCGTTTCGGTGAGCGTCATGGGGAATTCTGTCTGTACCACGGGAAGATCGCGCATGATCCAGTAATGGAAGGCATGTCCGAGTTCGTGTCCCTGCTGCAGCACGGTTGTAATCGTGCCCATATAGCTTGAGAAGACGCGCGGGATCCGAAACTCATTGAAGCGCGAATAAAAGGCTCCGCCGATTTTCTTGTCCGATGGCGCCGCATCGACCCAGCGGTTGCGAAGCATCAATTCGGTGAAATCCGACATTTCCGGATCTACGGCGCCCAAAGCCTTCTTCACAATGTCAATGCCTTCGGCATAAGGAATCAGCGCTGGGACCGCGTTTTTGCCCTGCTGGGGGGCCGGCGCCATCAGATCGTACACGGCGAGCCTGCGCGCACCCTTTTCAAAATAAGGCGCTCTCAGACGTACCGCCTCCCGAATCTCGTCGAGATGGCGCACAATCGCTTCCCGCATGGCAAAAAGCGCTCCTCGGCTCATGCGGTTCTGCGCGAGCGATACATCCACGGCATCAACGCCTGCCCGCCCGAAAGCGGCGAGCCTGAAGCCATGAAGTTCATTGAGAAGCGCTGCGTAAAGTTCAGCTCGTTCGCCATAGGACTTCGCAAGACCAATATTTACGTTTCGGCGCAACGTCCGGTCAGGCGCCCCTTTAATGACGGATACGAGCTTGGCTGCACGGATACGTTCAGATTCGCCTTGACTGTTCTCAGCCTCGAAGTCAACCCCTTTTTGGAGCGTCTTAAAAACAGCCCCAAGCGGCAGAAAACACTTTTCTTCAAAGTCAGAGAGCCACTCACGGTCGCTCGGCGAGAGCTTTCGGTGCCACTCATTTTTTCGCTCGCAAATCACAAAGCGCCAATCAGCGAGCGGCGATGACTGCCAAAGCGCATCGTCTGCCGGCAGGACTTCAGCCGCCTCAAAGAGCGGCAGTGCCGCGGCTTCAAGTTTGACTTGGAGCGTACCCACAGCACCTGCTGCTGCAGAAGCTTCTTCATCACCCGCGTCCTTTGCGCCTTGACACTTCGCAAAAGCGGCGAGCGACGAAATTAATGTATTGGCTTCATCGAACTCTTTGAAATGATCAGCCAGCGCCTCACGGGCAACGGGCCGTTCCATGGAATGGAGCGCATTTACAAGTGCCGCCGCGCGTTCAATGCTTCGATTCCACTTCTCTGAACCGACCGAGCCGTAGGCGTCATCCATCGACCATTCAGGAGCCTGAAGAATGCTCTGCAGATCCTTCGTCATTTTTGTTATTTCCTATTCGTCGAAGTCATCAATCAAAGAGAGAGCCAGAAAGCGAAGATGTGGTGAGCAATCAGGCCTGCGATCGAAGGCACGCTTGCACGCTTGACGAGTTCAAGCGGCGACATTTTGAGCATTGCAGCAATGGCGACCACAACGCCGGCAACTGGCGAAAGCGGTCTGGCAATGGTTGAAGCCTGATGCATCGGCAAAACGAGCATCACCGGGTTGACGCCCATGTCCTTGGCGATCTTCGGCACCATTTCAATCAGCGGGTAAAAGGACGCGCCGTTCGACCCCGTAATGATGGTGACGAGCGTCGTGATCACTACGAAAAGGATGGACATGCCGATCGCACCCGCACCGACTGCACTCGAGAGGTTAACAATCGCATCCACCATGCCGAGCGCCTTGAAGCCTTCGGCAAAAATACCGGCTGCAATAACGAGTGCCACCACACCGGACATGGCCTTGCCCATGGACATGAGAAACGCCTTCAGTCCGGCCCCCAATTTTTCGATGCTGCCGCGCCAGCGCACAGCTTCACAAATCATCGCAATCGCAACGCAGAAGAACATCAGGGTTGTGATGTCGAGTTTGATGGAGTCGATGCAGTAGCGGGAGAAAACCACCACAAAAATCATCGGCAGGAAAGGCAGGATGGCGTAGAACTTCGGCGCCGCAGTGCTCGGCTTCTTCACATCCTCGCCTTCAAAGACAAGCTGCTCGCCCATATGTTCTTGGGGATTCCAGCCCTCGCGTCGATCGAGATACTTCTGCCAGAAAACATGGGCAAGACCCATAACCAGAACGGTGGGAAGCGCTGCGGGAATTTTGAATACAAAAACGTAATCAAGAATCGAGAGCGAGCAGGCCTTCGCGGCAGCCGCAGATGAGCCGCCGCCAGGGAAGAGGGTATCGGTGCG
>OBWC01000799.1_pt1 | contig 21543 bp, 19 predicted proteins | sample 1501341 | NCBI WGS metagenome assembly OBWC01 (sample SAMEA2580033, study PRJEB22360) | human gut metagenome | biome: human gut; feature: human-associated habitat; material: faeces | place: Denmark | collected 2008/2010 | reverse complement strand
TAATGAATATCTGTTGATGAGATAACAATACTGATTCTTAACTTAATGACATTGCAATTGGGCTGCGAATTTGTTCAAAATATGGCAAAATTCCAATGCAGCGCGTTCGATTTGCTTATTTATTTTTTATCATATACATAAAGGTTGTAGTGCGGCAAACTACAAGATTGGAAAATTTAAGGTGATGAGTATGTTTTACTGTATTGGTATTTATAATAAACATCTGTCTACCACTACAAAAATCGAAAACCAATAACGTTCAACATACACACCTTTCTGTTTGGAAATTTTTAATTTTATACGAGAATGTCTTCAGGTATTCATAAAAATATAAAGAAAGATAGAGGTACGAAATGAAATTCGTTTTTCGTACCTCTATCTTTCTTTATATTTTTATGAATACTTAATACATTTCTGTCATACAATTAAAATTTACACAGTTGCATGTGTAGATCTATTATCTGCTCCTTCATGGCTTTTCTGGAACAGTTTCTTAAAGCAGGAAACTGCAACCATAAGTCCAAGTGCCATCAGAAGTAAAGCGACGATCAACTGTAATCCATCGATCATAAATACGAATCCACCCGTTACAAAGATCTTTGTAAAGATTCCGATCACGGCCTGTACAAGGGCTGTAAATGTTACAACTAACATGATGCACATAGGTGCGTATAACATCCATCCTTTTCTTCCTGTTGTTAATAAGAAGACAGATAATGCGATCAATACCAAAGATGCTAATAACTGGTTTGCGGCTCCGAATAATGGCCAGATGTTGTTGTATCCACCTAAGCATAATAAGAATCCGAAGAATAATGTGATAACAGTTGAGAAATATTTGTTTGTAAATAATTTTCTTACCCCTGTAAGATCAGAGCCATCAGCAGCTTCTCCCATGAATAATTCCTGGAATGACATACGTCCGATTCTTGCTACAGAGTCAAGGGATGTTAATGCAAGTGCAGAAACACACATTGTCATAAAGCAAGTAGCTACATGTTTAGGGATTCCAAGTAGTGTTAAGAATCCAGCTACATTTCCTGAGAAGATCTGGAATGGTGTTCCTTCAGGCATTTTACCACCGACAGCTGCTGCACCGACAACAACTAAGGCGATAACACCTAATAAAGATTCTACCATCATAGATCCATATCCAACACAAAGCATGTCTTTTTCATTGCTGACTGTCTTAGATGATGTTCCGGAAGATACCAAACTGTGGAATCCTGAAACAGCACCACAGGCGATCGTGATAAATAATGTAGGGAATAAGCTTTTTCCACCAACATTAAATCCGCTGAATGCTGGTAAGTTCATTGCTGGATGGGCAACAAATACACCAAGAACAGCACCGATGATCATTCCGACTAATAAGAAGGTACTTAAATAGTCACGAGGTTGCATCATTAGCCACATTGGCATAACAGATGCAAGGAATAAGTAAACCATAACGACTGCGATCCAAGTATTTTTTGTAAAATATAATGGGAAGGCAATACCAACGGCTAACATAACGAGCAGTAATACAAGTCCTGCAACAAATTCTACTTTCTGGTTTGGTTTTACATATTTTGTGAATAATCCGAAAACAACAGCTCCTAAGATAAATAACATGGAGATAGAAGCAGCGGCAGCGTTTGGTGAACTTTTAGCACCTGTTACTGTGAATCCGTTAAATGTTCCTGCAACCATATCTGTGAAAGCTGCGATTACAAGTAAAGTAAATAACCAGGAGAACAGAAGAAATAATTTTCTTCCTGTTTTACCAATGTATTTCTCGATCAGGACACCCATGGATTTTCCTTCGTTCTTTACAGAAGCGTAAAGAGCTGTAAAATCCTGAACGGCTCCGAAGAAGATACCACCGATCAACAGCCAGAGAAGAACTGGCAGCCATCCAAACATTGCGGCGATGATCGGTCCGGTAACAGGACCTGCACCTGCGATGGATGAAAATTGATGGGAAAATACAACGGCTTTTGGTGTCGGGATGTAATCTTCACCATCTTCGTGTGTGTAAGCTGGGGTTTTCGCTTTAGGATCGATTCCCCATGTCTTAGCTAACCAGCGTCCGTAAAGGGCATAACCAGCAACTAATACGACGATTGCGATTGCTACGATTGTTAAGCTATTCATTCTTAATCACTCCTCTTAAAATAAACTCTATCATAAAATAAAATGTATTCAAAACACAGGATACAATAAAAATGAGTAAAAAAAATCTCCTGAAATGCCTGCTCAGCATTTCAGAAGACGAATATTCTCCGCGGTACCACTTCTTTTTATTACTCAAATCGTAATCCCTTAGTCACATCATTTAATGTGCTCCTTGATAACGGAAGGATTCCGGTCGCACTTACTAATGAATCATCATGTTCAGCTGACTGCTCGCAGGGGATATGGATATAAGTTCTTTATTGCCTCACAGCAACCGGCAACTCTCTGAAAAAGAATTCAAATATCAATGTGTCCTGCTCATTGCATTGCATTCTGTATTTCGTTGCACTCATAATAGCCCTGTAAAAAAAGAATGTCAAGAGAAAATAATGTTCTATTTTTGATACAATCAAGCCATCAAAGCTTTACTTACTTCTTTAAGATTCATGCCGTTAGAACCTTTGATCAGTACGACATCGTTCTTCTTTAAGTAAGTTTCAAGGAAAGCGATCAGTTCTCCGTTAGAAGAAAATGCACGGGTATGAAGAGAAGGATTTTCCTTCCATGCTTCCTCAATATAATGTCTGGAAAGTTCACCAGTGATAAAGAGATCTGTCACTTTTGTTGTAGCGATAAAACGTCCCACTTCTTTGTGGTATTCCGGTGAATCTGGTCCAAGTTCTAACATGTCAGATAAGACAGCGATCTTTCTTCCACGTGTCTTAAATTCAGATAAAATACTTAAACTTGCTTTCATGGAATCTGGGCTTGCATTATACGCATCATCGATCAGAATATAGTCGTTAACGTGGATAATATTCTGTCGCTGACCAGAAAATGTGGATAACTGTGCCTTGATAGCACTCATTGGAACATCATAGCGGAGTCCGATCGCAATGGCGGCTAATGCATTGGATACATTATGCTTTCCAAGTACATTTAAAGTGATAGGTTCTTTCATATCACCATAGTGGAATTCAAATAAAGTCTGTCCACCTTTTTCACGGATTTTTTCTGCACGGTAAGTACAATCATCTGCGAAACCGTAAAATTCATATGGTTTTTTGACATAATCGATATGTTTACGGATCATATCATTATCTCCATTTAAGAATAGGACACCATCTTCAGGCAGACCATTCTGGATATCTAATTTTTCGATACAGATATTGTCTCGGGAACCCATCATCTCAATGTGTGAAACACCAACATTTGTGACAACACCAACGTTTGGATGGATGATATTACCAAGAGTTGTGATCTGTCCCTTTTCACTCATTCCCATCTCAAGAACACCGATCTCATCTTCGGATGTCAGATGATCTAATGTTAATGGAACACCAACCTGACTGTTTTGATTTCCAATTGTTTCAAATACTTTGTATTTGCCCTTTAAAACATGTGCGATCATCTCGCGGGTTGTTGTTTTACCAACACTTCCAGTAACGCCGATGATCGGAAGAGACATTTTATTTCTGTAATAGGCAGCAATCTGCTGCATGGCTGTCAAAGTATCAGGAACTTTGATGTATGGAGCATTTCCTGAAGCTTCTGTATGTTCTTGTGTTAAGCAGGCACCGCCTTCTTTTAATGCATTAGGAATAAAAATATGGGCATCAACACGTTCTCCGATGATCGGTACAAATAAAGTGTTAGGACCGATCTCCATAGAATTCGTACTTAAGTGGTCAATCTTCATGGAAGGATCACCACATAAAAGTGTTCCGTCTGTTGCTTCTAAAATGTCTTGAATTGTTATATTCTCCATAGAAAACCTCGTTTCTTTCACTGTTAGATTTCAGCATAGGTGTGATTGATGATAACGGTTTAAAAAATTTATGCTGTTATCTACAGATTATAGCATAAAATGAAGTTGTATGATAAAATGATAGCCAGAAAATACAAAAAACATATTAGAAAAGAGGGTTCATGAGTTTTACACATTTACATGTCCATACAGAATACAGTCTGCTGGATGGTTCCAGTAAGATCAAGGAGCTAGTTCATCAGGCAAAAGAGCTTGGCATGGACAGCATTGCGATCACCGATCATGGAGCGATGTACGGAGTGATCGATTTTTACAGGGCAGCGAAAGCAGAAGGGATCAAACCGATCATTGGATGCGAGATTTATGTAACAACTGGTTCGAGATTCGATAAAGAAGCCAGTCAGGGAGATAAAAGATACTATCACCTGGTACTTCTTGCCCAAAATGACACGGGTTACCATAACTTGATGAAGATCGTTTCCAGGGGGTTTACCGAAGGATTTTATTACAAGCCACGAGTAGATTATGAAGTTCTGGAAGAATACAAGGAAGGTCTGATCGCATTAAGTGCATGTCTTGCTGGGGAAGTTGCAACTTATATCCGTGAAAATAACTACGAAAAAGCAAAGAATACGGCGTTGAGATTACAGGATCTTTTTGGAAAAGACAATTTCTTCCTGGAATTGCAAGATCACGGAATTCCAGATCAGACAAAAGTAAATACGGCACTGCTTAAGATGTCAAAAGAGACAGGAATTGATCTGGTTGCTACAAATGATATTCATTATACATTTAAAGAAGATGCCGAGGCACATGATATCCTGCTTTGTATCCAGACGGGGAAGAAAGTGCAGGATGAAGACCGTATGCGTTATGAAGGAGGTCAGTATTATTTAAAATCTCCGGAAGAAATGCAGAGATTGTTCCCATATGCAAGAGAAGCGATCGAGAATACAGGCAAGATTGCCAAACGTTGTAATGTTGAAATCGTATTTGGAGAACAGAAAGTGCCAGAATACGATGTGCCAGAAGGATACACTGCAGTTACGTATCTGAACCATTTATGCGAAGAAGGCTTAAAACGTCGTTATCCGAATATTACAAAAGAATTAAGAGAGCGGCTGGATTATGAATTGAAAACTATTGAAAATATGGGATATGTTGATTATTTTCTGATCGTATGGGATTTCATTCATTATGCAAAAGAACATGGGATCGCAGTGGGACCTGGTCGTGGTTCCGCAGCCGGAAGTATCGTTTCTTACTGTTTGGAGATCACAGATATCGATCCGATCCGGTATCAACTGCTGTTTGAACGTTTCTTAAATCCAGAACGTGTATCCATGCCCGATATCGACGTGGATTTCTGTTATGAGAGAAGACAGGAAGTCATTGATTATGTTGTAAGAAAATACGGGAAAGATCAAGTAGTACAGATCATCACTTTTGGAACTATGGCTGCAAGGGCCGTGATCCGTGATGTCGGAAGAGTTTTGGATATTCCATATGCAAAAGTAGATGGAATATCAAAGATGGTTCCAAATGAATTAAATATTACGATCGATAAAGCATTAAAGATCAGCAAGGACTTGAGAAATGCTTATGAGCAGGACGAAGAAACACATTATCTGATCGATATGTCGAAGAGACTAGAAGGACTTCCAAGACATGCTTCCATGCATGCAGCTGGAGTCGTGATCGGTAAGACAGCGATTGATGAATATGTGCCATTAGCAACAGGTGCAGATAACGCAGCTGTTACTCAGTTTACGATGACAACGATCGAAGAACTTGGTCTGTTGAAGATGGACTTTTTGGGACTTCGTACATTAACAGTCATTCAGGACGCAGAGAAAATGGTGCGAAGAAAAGTGCCGGATTTTGATATCACGAAAATTGATCCGACAGACAAAGAAGTTTATGAGATGATCGGAAATGGTCATACAGAAGGTGTGTTTCAGTTGGAAAGTTCAGGAATGAAGTCATTTATGAAAGAACTAAAACCACAGAATATGGAAGATATCATCGCTGGAATTTCTTTGTATCGACCGGGACCAATGGACTTTATTCCACGATACATTGAGGGAAAGAATCATCAGGAAAGTATACATTATGAATGTGAACAGATGGAAGAGATTCTGGAGCCAACCTATGGATGTATCGTTTATCAGGAACAGGTTATGCAGATCGTTATGAAACTAGCCGGATATACGCTTGGACGAAGTGACCTTGTACGTCGTGCGATGTCCAAGAAAAAAGGCGATGTCATGATCAAAGAACGACAGAATTTCGTTTATGGAAATGAAGAAGAAGGAATTCCAGGATGTATCAATAACGGTATTGATGAAAAGACAGCGAACCAGATCTGGGATGAGATGTTAGACTTTGCAAAATATGCATTTAACAAATCTCATGCGGCAGCATATGCAGTAGTTGCCTATCGTACAGCCTATTTAAGATGCCATTATCCAGTAGAATTTATGGCAGCCTTGTTAACCTCTGTTCTTGGAAATACAAACAAGATTTCAGAATACAGTTATGCCTGCAAGAAGTTAGGAATTAAGATTTTGCCACCAGATATTAACTATGGAGAGGGTGCGTTCTCTGTAGACCATGGAAATATCCGCTATGGACTGACTGCGATCAAGAGTCTGGGACGGCCAGTCATTGAAGCGATCATAAGAGAACGAAATTTAAATGGACCATACAGAGATTTTAAAGATCTCGTGGAACGATTATCAAGCAAAGAGATCAATAAACGAACTGTAGAAAATCTGATCAAATCGGGAGCTTTAGATTGTTTTCATGTAACAAGAAAGCAGCAGATGATCGTCTACGCCAGTGTGATCGATAGTATCCAGAAAGAACGGAAAAATGAGATCGCAGGACAGATGAGTCTGATGGACCTTCTTGGAGAAGAAGACCAGCAGTCTTTTCAGATTTCCTATCCAGATGTTGGGGAATATGAGAAAGAGCAGAAACTTGCCATGGAAAAGGAAGTGCTTGGGATCTACGTCAGTGGACATCCTTTAGAGGATGATATAGAACGCCTTGAACGAAGTGTAACAGCACATACTTCTGATTTTGTGATCGATGAAGAAACAGGAAAGACAAAGATTCACGATCGGGAAAGCTGTATCATTGGCGGTTTGATCAGTGAGATGAGTGTGAAACTTACGAAGAAGAATCAGAATATGGCATTTATCACACTGGAAGACTTAAGAGGAACCGTGGAAGTTGTCGTATTTCCAAGACAGTATGCGACATATCAGTCTCTTTTAAGAGAAGATGCCAAAGTATTTATCAAAGGAACAACACAGATTTCTGAAGAAGAAAGCAAAGTCATCTGTAATCAGATCATCAGTTTTGAGGATAGCAGACAGGAATTATGGATACAATTTGCGGATAAAGAAGCATTTTTTAAAGAAGAGGATGCATTAAAAGGTATTTTAACTTCCTATCCCGGTAAAAATCCAGTGGTGATCTATTGCAAAACAGAACGTGCTGTGAACCGTCTAGGGAGAGATTATATGGTTTCTGGTGACGAGAATTTATTATTTGATCTCGAAAAACGATATGGAAAAGAAAATATTCGGGTTAGATCGTTAGGAATATAACAAAGACTATTGAAAAATTTCTTTAAATGGATTAGAATAAAAGCCAAGTTAAGAATTGTATGGATTAATAATTGGAGGATATTGCAAATGGGAAAACCAAACATTAAAACAATTGGAGTTTTAACAAGTGGTGGAGATGCACCTGCTATGAACGCAGCAGTGCGTGCCGTAGCCAGAATTGGTAAAGAAAGAGGATTAAAAGTCAAGGGAATCCGTAAAGGTTACAATGGACTGTTAAACGAAGACATCATCGATTTAACACCAACAGAAACAGCCGATACGATCTTCCGTGGAGGTACAATCCTTTTCACAGCCAGATGTGAAGAATTTAAGACAGAAGAAGGTCAGAAACGTGGTGCTGAGATCTGTAAAGCACATGGAATCGACGGACTGGTAGTTATTGGTGGAGACGGTTCTTTCCAGGGAGCTAAGAAGTTAGCAGCGCTTGGAATCAACACGATCGCTGTTCCAGGAACGATCGACTTAGATATCGCATGTACAGAATATACGATCGGATTCGATACAGCTGTTAACACAGCGATGGAAGCGATCGACAAGATCCGTGATACATCAACATCTCATGAAAGATGTAGTATCGTAGAGGTTATGGGACGTGGAGCTGGATATATCGCATTATGGTGTGGTATGGCAACAGGAGCAGAAGATATCCTGATCCCAGAAAGCTTTGATGGAAACCTTCCTAAAGTAGAACAGCAGATCATCGAACATTTACTTCGTAACAGAGCAAAAGGTAAGACACATCATATGGTAATCAATGCTGAAGGTGTTGGACATTCTTACAGTATGGCGAAGAGAATCGAATCTGCAACAGGTATTGAAACACGTGCTACGATCCTTGGACATATGCAGCGTGGTGGAAGCCCAACAGCAAAAGACCGTGTATACGCTTCTATGATGGGTGCTTACGCAGTTGACTTATTATGTGCAGGAAAGACAAACCGTGTTGTTGGATACCAGAACGGAAGATTCATGGATATGGACATTGACGAAGGACTCGCAATGACAAAAGATATCGATGAATATCAGCTTCAGATTGCACATTTATTAGGAAAATAAATAAAACATGATCTTAGAGGAATCCTGTTTATCTAGGATTCCTCTATTTCTCTATATAGGAGCATTATTTTATGAAAGAGTTACGACCGGTACAGGTCATATTGCTTGGATTTTTAATTACAATATTTGCAGGATCGATACTGCTTGCACTGCCGATCGCAACACAAAGCGGGCAGGCAACGCCTTATATTGATGCATTATTTACAGCAACAACATCTGTGTGTGTGACGGGTTTGATCGTTGAGACAACAATGACACATTGGAGTATATTTGGGCAGGCAGTGATCATATTGCTTGTACAGATCGGAGGACTTGGTGTCATTACGATCACAACAGGAATGTTTTTTATGCTTCGAAAGAGGATCACTCTTGGAAATAGAATGTTGATTCAGGAGTCTATGGGTCTTAATACAATGACAGGTTTAGTTCCATTAGTTAAGAAGATTCTGATCGGGACAGGGATCATAGAAGGAATTGGAGCAGTTCTTTATGCGACTCAGTATGTGCCGGAATTTGGCATTGGATATGGAGTATGGGCAGCAATCTTTAATTCAATCTCGGCATTTTGTAATGCAGGAATGGATATTGTAAGAGACGACAGTCTGCGAAGCTATGTGACGAATCCAGTTATGAATTTTACGACAATGGGGCTGATCATCCTGGGAGGTCTTGGATTTGTTGTATGGAAAGATCTTTGGCAGGGATTCAAAAAGATCGTAAAAGATAAAGTTCCTGTAAAAAGGATGATACAACAATGGAGACTTCAGACCAAGATCGTGTTATCCATTACGTCATTTTTGATCTTGTTTGGTACAATATTGATCTTTCTGTTTGAATATCATAATCCAGCAACTATGGAGAGTCTGTCATTGCCACAGAAGATACAGGCATCACTGTTTCAGTCTGTGACGACACGTACCGCAGGGTTTGAGACGGTAGCACAGGGCGCATTGACGGATGCATCTTCGCTGGTTTCTATGTTTCTGATGATCATCGGAGGATCACCAACTGGTACTGCAGGCGGTGTCAAGACAGTGACATTCGCAATTCTTGTATTTTGTGTGCTCTCTGTGGCAAAACAAGAAGAATCAATTACGTTATTTAAACGAAGAGTTCCACAGAATCTGTTGGCTAAAGCGCTTGCGATCATTGTGATCAACTTGATCGTGCTGATGACATCTGTGTTATTGCTGTTGGTATTTGATCATGGGACTTTTATGGATTCATGCTATGAATGTGTATCAGCACTCGCGACAGTTGGTTTAACCAAAGGATTGACACCGAATTTGACAATCGCAGGGAAAGTGATTATCATCATTACCATGTATTTAGGGCGTGTCGGACCGATTTCTATGGCGATCGGTTTTTCACAGAAGAATAAGAAAAAGATGGTCATGTATCCGGAACAGGATCTGATCTTATAAGTGAAATAGATTCATATTATAACATGATATCGCAACGGAGGTAACGGAGAAGAATGAAGAAGTCAGTTGCAGTTTTAGGACTTGGAAAGTTTGGAAGCAGTATCGCAAGGTCACTTGCCAAAGGTGGAGCAGAAGTACTGGCAGTTGATAAAGATGAGGATCTTGTAAGAGATATCGCAGATAAAGTAACTTGTGCAGTCTGTGTGGATATATCTGATAAGGAAATGATGAACAACATCGGATTGGAAGGAATGGATGCAGTTGTGATCGCAACTGCAGAGCATTTAGATTCCGGTGTTATGGCATTGATGATCGTCAAAGAGATCGGTGTGCCATATGTTCTTGCGAAGGCAGACGGAACTTTAAAAGGAGAGATATTAAAACGTGTTGGAGCCGATGAGATCGTTTATCCAGAAGAAGAGATGGGAGCAAGGATCGCAAACAATCTGCTTGGAGGAAGTATGACAGATCTGTTTGATCTTTCTGCAGACACAAGTATCGTTAAAGTACCAGCAAGAAAAGAATGGATCAACAAATCATTAGTAGACATTAATTTCCGTGGAAAATATAACGTTAACGTCATCGCGATCGAAGGAGAAGGTGGTGTTGACGGGGCTCCAGATCCAACGAAACCGATCAAAGATGAGGAAAATCTTGTGCTGATCGGTAAGAAAGAAGATCTGGTCAAATTAAGAAAATAATAGATCGGAGGTGGATAAGAATATGATCACAACCACTCAGAATAAGCAGATCAAACAGATCATCAAATTAAAGAAGAGTGCAAGAGAAAGAAGAAAACAAGAATTATTTCTTGTAGAGGGAATTCGTATGTTTACAGAGATCCCAGAAGAATATTTATATAAAGTCTATGCATCTGAAGATTTTTATAACGAACATAGAGTGATTTTTGAACATATGGATGTGGAATTGGTATCACCTCAAGTTATGAAAGAGATTTCCGATACGATGACACCACAGGGAGTTCTTGCACTGGTGAAGATGATGAAATATTCTTTAGAAGATCTTCTAGAACAGGAAAAACCATTATTTCTGGTGCTTGAGAATCTTCAGGATCCGGGGAATCTCGGGACGATCCTTCGAACAGGAGAGGGTGCAGGGATCAATGGTGTTATCATGAGTCATGATACAGTAGATATTTATAATCCAAAGGTTACGCGCTCCACGATGGGATCAATATTTCGTGTGCCATTTGTCTATGTCGATGATCTTTTAGAAGTTGCAGAAACGATGAAACAAAAGAATATCATCACGTATGCAGCACATCTCAATGGAACAGACTATACGAAGGAAGATTATCAAAAAGGAACCGCATTTTTCATTGGCAATGAGGGAAATGGTCTGACAGATAAGTTGACAGACAAAGCACAGAAGAAGATCAAGATTCCAATGTGTGGTAAGGTAGAATCATTAAATGCAGCCATGGCATCAGGTCTTTTAGTTTATGAGGCAAGACGCCAGAGACAGGGGGTGGATTAAATGTATGCAGTTTATTGGCTGATCGCATCCGCGGTATTTTTACTTGTTGAGATCATGACACTTGGACTTACAAGTATCTGGTTTGCAGGTGGAGCCGTTGTTGCAGCGATCGTAGCACTATTTGGTGTTCCATTTTGGGTACAGATGTTGATATTTATCGTGGTAACATGTCTGTTGTTTGCACTGACAAGACCAGTTGCCAAACGATATTTAAACAGCAAGGTGCAAAAAACGAATACTGATGCATTGATCGGACAGACAGCACTTGTCAAAGAAACGATCAATAACATGGAAAGCAAAGGGTTGGTTCAGTTAAATGGCCAGGATTGGACTGCGAGAAGCTTTGAGGCTGGAGAGATCATTCCAGAAGGCAGCGAAGTGATCGTAAAAGAAATCCGAGGCGTGAAACTGATCGTAGAAAGAGAGGTATAAGATTATGTCGATTATTTTATTTATTATCGTTATCGCATTGCTTGCGATGATCATTTCATCCACAGTGCGTATCGTGCCGCAGGCACATGCTTATGTTGTAGAACGACTGGGTGCTTATCAGGGAACATGGTCTGTAGGACTTCATGTCAAAGTCCCATTTATTGATCGTGTTGCAAGAAAAGTCAACTTAAAAGAGCAAGTTGTGGATTTTCCACCACAGCCAGTTATCACAAAAGATAACGTTACGATGCAGATCGATACAGTTGTATATTTTCAGATCACTGATCCAAAGTTATACAGTTACGGTGTAGAGAACCCGATCATGGCAATCGAGAATCTGACAGCTACAACACTTCGAAATGTCATCGGTGATCTGGAATTAGATGAGACATTAACTTCCAGAGAGACGATCAATACACAGATGAGAGCAACACTTGACGTTGCGACAGATCCATGGGGAATCAAAGTAAACCGTGTGGAACTTAAGAACATCATTCCACCAGCAGCCATTCAGGATGCCATGGAGAAACAGATGAAAGCAGAACGTGAACGAAGAGAAGCGATTCTGATCGCAGAAGGTGAGAAGAAGTCCGCGATCTTACGTGCAGAAGGACAGAAAGAATCTATGGTCCTTCAGGCAGAGGGAGATAAGGAAGCAGCAATCCTTCGTGCGGAAGCGAAGAAAGAAGCAACGATCCGTGAAGCAGAAGGTCAGGCAGAAGCGATCCGTGCGATCCAGAAAGCGAATGCACAGGGTATTGAATCGATCAAGGCAGCCAAAGCTGACGATGCAGTCATCCAGTTAAAGAGCTTAGAAGCATTTGCTAAAGCAGCTGACGGAAAAGCTACAAAGATCATTATCCCATCTGAGATTCAGGGGATGGCAGGTCTTGTAAAATCAATTACAGAAGTTGCCAAAGACGATGAGAAGAATATTGCAGATCTGATCGAAGAACAGGTACAAGACACTGTAAAAGAACAGTAAGATCAGAAAATGTTTATGAAAATATGACAACCCTTGGCGGTATGCCGGAGCACTGAAGAGGTGTTCCGGCTTTTGCCATGTTTGATATTGATGGGAGATAAAAGATGAAGACAATCGTTTGTTATGGAGATTCTAATACTTATGGCTATAATCCGGAAAATGGATTCCGTTATGAATATGAAGAACGATGGACAACCATTTTGCAAAAGGAACTGAAAGATTCTGCGATCGTGATTCCAGAAGGATTAAACGGCAGAACAACAAGTTTTGAAGATGAGTTAAGACCAGGAAGAAATGGTGCAACATATTTAGATCCATGTTTACACAGCCACGGACCGATCGATCTGGTAGTGTTAATGCTTGGAACGAATGACCTTAAGATCCGTTTTCAGGCAACACCAACAGATATCGGAAAAGGGATCGACCGTCTGATCAAGATGATCAAATCGATCACTCCACAGAAGAGACAAGATGGACAATCCGCAAAGATCCTTTTAATGGCACCACCGCATCTGGGGGATGATCTGACAGAGATTCCAAGTGGAGAAGAGATGGGATTTGAAAGAGGGATCAGTTATTCCAAGAGATTGGCACCGATTTATGAAGACTGGGCAAAGTTTCATAACATTGAATTTCTGGATGCAGCAAAATATGCAAAAGCTTCCGAAATCGATGCCTGCCACCTGACAAGAGAAAGTCATAGGAAATTAGGTGAAATGGTTGCGAAAAAATGCAAGGAAATCCTTGAAATATAAGGGTTTCGGGTTGTTTTCAAAGATGCATTCCTATATAATAACAACTATATGATGTCTGCCAGGGATCAAAGGGCAGAGACATCCAAGATACAACAAAATGGAGGAACAAAAGATGGACGCAAAGACAAGCTTAAAGGGAAGAAGTTTCTTAACATTAAAAGACTTTACACCAGAAGAAATTGGTTATTTTTTAGATTTAGCAGCGAAATTAAAAGCAGATAAGAAAAAAGGGATCACAGGAAACAGTCTAAAAGGGAAAAATATCGCTCTTTTATTTGAAAAACCAAGTACAAGAACAAGATGTTCATTTACGATCGGATGTGTTGATGAGGGTGCACACCCAGAATATCTAGGAAAAGATGATATTCAGTTAGGACACAAAGAATCTGTAGAAGATACAGCAAGAGTTCTTGGAAGAATGTTTGACGGGATTGAATTTCGTGGATTCTTACATGAGAACGTAGAGAAATTAGCAAAATACAGTGGAGTTCCAGTATGGAATGGTTTAACAGATGATTACCATCCAACACAGATCTTAGCGGACTTCTTAACATTAAGAGAACAGTTTGGAGAGATCAAAGGATTAAACTTCGTATTCGCTGGAGACGGAAGAAATAACATGAGCAACTCTTTAATGATCGGATGCAGTAAGATGGGATTGAATTTCACATGCTTAGCACCAAAGAGTTTATGGCCAAATGAAGAACTGGTAAAACAGTGCGAAGAGTATGCGAAAGAATCTGGAGCTAAGATCCGTTTTACAGAAGATGTGAAAGAAGCTGTGGAAGGTGCAGACTGCATTTACACAGACGTATGGGCATCTATGGGTGAAGAAGACAAGGCAGCAGAAAGAATTGCTTTATTAAGACCATATCAGGTAAATAAAGAAATGTTAGAGATGACAGGAAAAGATACTACAGTTGTTATGCATTGCCTGCCAGCAGTTAAAGGACATGAGATCACAGAAGATGTTTTTGAACATTATGCAGATGTGATTTTTGATGAAGCAGAAAATCGTATGCACACGATCAAAGCTGTTATGGTAGCGACTTTAGGAGAATATTAGGAGATAGGATATTCAATGAAAAGTAAGATTCTCAAGGAATTAAAGAATGCAGATGATTATATATCAGGACAGCAGCTTTGTGAGCGGTTGGGAGTTTCAAGGACTGCTGTCTGGAAGCATATCAAAGCATTAAGAGCAGAAGGTTACGAGATTGATTCTGTGACAAATAAAGGCTATAAACTTATGATGGAACCAGATCTTTTGACAAAAGAAGAAGTAGCATCCTGTCTTCATACCAAATGGCTTGGAAAAGATCTTCATTGTTATGAGACAATGGATTCTACAAATCTTGAGATCCGCCGTCTGGCAGAGACAGGTGCCGGTCACGGAACCGTTGCGATCACAGAAGAACAGACGATGGGAAAAGGAAGAAGAGGACGAAGCTGGTTGGCAGAAGCTGGAGCAGGGATCGCGATGAGCTTTCTTCTAAAACCTCAGATCGAAGCTCAGAATTCTTCTATGCTTACGTTAGTTACTGCATTAGCGGTAAATGAAGCAATCTGTGAGACAACAGGAATTCGGGCAAAGATCAAATGGCCAAACGATATCATTGTGAATGGAAAGAAGATCTGTGGAATCCTAACAGAGATGAGCCTTCAGATGGATGAGATCAATTACATTGTAGTGGGACTTGGTATCAATGTAAATATCGATCATTTTCCAGAAGATTTAAGTGATAAGGCAACTTCACTCCAGATCGAGGGAGGAAGAAAGATCAAGAGAGCTCCATTGGCAGCGAAAGTGTTAGAATGTTTTGAGAAATATTACGATATGTTTTTGAAGACAGAAGATCTTAGCATGTTGCAAGATGAATACAATAAACTTCTGGTACATACAGACCAGAAGATCAAGGTTGTCAGAGGTTCCAAAGAAGAGATATTCTTATCAAGAGGCATCAATCATCGTGGAGAATTACTGGTAGAGGATGAAGATGGAAAGGTATCAGAAGTTTCATCCGGAGAGGTATCAGTAAGAGGTATCTTGGGATACGTATAAGAGATTCCGAGAATATATACAAGAAACAAGGAGAAATACAAAAACATGTATCAGGATAAAGTTACATTATGCGGTTCCAATGCATATGAGAAGAAGTATTACTTAAACCCTGATTTTTCTGGATTACCAGAACAGATCAAACAGGAACTGCAGATTGCATGTGTACTATTTACAGCAGAAGTCGGCGGAGTCTTGACATTAGAGTTCGATGAAGAAGGCAAATTAAATTTTGTTACTCATGTGGAAGATAATGATTTCTTTTACGATGAGATTGGAAGTGAACTGATGATCAAGAAACTAAGACAGGAAAAACAGGATTTCTGGGAGTCCTTGGAACTATATTATAAAATATTCCTTTTGGGAGAAGATGAGGTATAAATTATGTTATTAGCACTCGATGTTGGGAATACCAATATAACGATCGGTGTATTCAAAAGAAAAGAGATTATAGAGGTATTTCGAATTACAACAAAGTTACCAAGAACATCCGATGAATTTGGAATTCTGATTTCAAATCTATTAAAGGAAAAAGGATTGGATGAAGGTGAAGTGAAGGCAGCGATCATAGGATCCGTTGTGCCAAATATCATGCATTCACTGAGTAGTGGTTTGATCAAATATTTTGATGTAAAACCGATCATTGTGGGACCTGGGATCAAGACAGGGATCAATCTTGGAAGATTTAATCCAAGAGAAGTTGGAGCAGACAGGATCGTGGATCTGGTTGCAGGATATGAAATATATGGCGGACCAGCACTCGTCATTGACTATGGAACTGCAACAACATACGATATTGTCACAGAGAATGGCGTATTCTTAGCAGGTGTGATCGCACCGGGAATTCGCACTTCAGCAAATGTACTATATAGAGATGCAGCACGTCTGCCAGAGATTGAAATCTTAAAACCAAAGACGATCCTTGCAAACAGCACGATTGACAGTATGCAGGCAGGTTTGTACTATGGAGTTGTTGGTGAGACAAAATATATGGTACAGAAGATGAAAGAAGAGACAGGCTTTGATAACATGAAAGTTATCGCAACCGGAGGCCTTGGAAATATGATCGCACAGACGGTTGATGAGATCGACTATTACGATCCAACATTAACATTGAAGGGATTACAGATCATTTATGAGAAGCAATAAATTAAAACCTCTGGTTATTGGAGATATTACAATTGAACACCCGTTAGCACTTGCACCGATGGCAGGAGTTACAGATCTACCATATCGTTTGTTATGTAAAGAACAGGGTGCTGGAATGATGTGCACTGAGATGGTAAGTGCCAAAGGATTATACTATGGGAACCGTAAATCTGAGCCATTGATGGCAACAGATCCGAAGGAAATTCCAATAGCGATCCAGATTTTTGGATCCGATCCAGAGATCATGGGTCAGATGGCAGCGAAAGTCAATGATGGGCGGTTTCAGATGATCGATATCAACATGGGATGTCCGGTTCCAAAGATCGTGAATAACGGTGATGGATCCGCATTGATGAAGAATCCGGAATTAGCAGGGAAAGTGATCAAAGCAGTTGTAGATGCTGTGGATATCCCGGTTACAGTTAAGATCCGAAAGGGATTTAACGATGAATTGATCAATGCACCAGAGATGGCACAGGTTGCACAGGAGAATGGAGCAGCAGCGATCGCAGTTCATGGAAGAACAAGAGAACAGTACTATACAGGAACAGCAGACTGGTCGATCATTCGCAAGGTAAAAGAAGCTGTTGATATTCCGGTAATTGGAAATGGTGATATCACATGTGCAAAAGATGTATTACGAATGCAGGAAGAGACAGGCTGTGACGGATTTATGATCGGAAGAAGAGCCAAAGGGAATCCATGGATCTTCAAAGAGATTTTACATTTCTTTGAGACAGGAGAAGAAATGCCAAGACCATCCTTAGAAGAAGTTGTCGCCATGATGTTGAGACATGGACAGATGATGATCGATTTTAAAGGAGAATACATCGGAGTCCGTGAGATGCGGAAACATGTCGCATGGTATACATTCGGTTTTCCAGGGGCAGCAAAACTTCGCGAGAAGGTAAATCATACAGAGACATACGAAGACTTAGAAGAATTACTGCAAAATTATCTCAAAGCCACGAATGGCAGGGATTAGGAATTGACAAAAGAAACTTAGGTAAGATATAATTAATCAGTTAACATTTAGAACGAAAGGAATAGTGTTATGGCAGAGGCAAAGAAGAATATATTAACCCCAGACGGTTTAAAAGCATTAGAAGATGAATTACAAGAATTAAAAGTCGTAAGACGTAAAGAGATCGCACAGAAGATCAAAGAAGCAAGAGAACAGGGTGACTTATCAGAGAACGCGGAATATGATGCAGCCAAAGATGAACAGCGTGACATGGAAGCACGTATCGAAGAGATCGAAAAGATCTTAAAGAACGCCGTTGTTATCGATGAGAAGTTTGAAAAAGGTGTCATCAGCCTTGGATGTCACGTATTATTAGAAGACATCACTCTTGGAAAAGAAGTAACATACCATATCGTAGGTTCTACAGAAGCAGATATCCTTCAGAACAAGATTTCCAATGAAGCACCGATCGGTAGAGCTTTACTTGGAAAGAAAATCGGAGATGTCGTATCCGTAGAAGGAATCAATCAGGTAAACGACTTCAGAGTCATTGATGTACAGAGAAAGTAAGAGGAAGTAAGAAAAGTGGCACAGCAGAATAAAGATACAAACGAACTGATCAAAGTAAGAAGACAGAAACTGGCTGACTTACAGGCAGCTGGGAAGAATCCGTTCGAGATCATGAAATATGATGTAACACATCATTCAAAAGAAATCAAAGATAATTTTGAAGAATTAGAAGGAAAAGAAGTAGCAGTTGCAGGACGTTTAATGTTCAAACGTGTGATGGGTAAAGCATCTTTCTGTAACGTACAGGACCTTCAGGGTGGAATTCAGGCATATGTAGCAAGAGATGAGATCGGTGTAGAATCTTATCAGGATTTCAAGAAGATGGATATCGGAGATATCGTAGGTATCAAAGGTAAAGTCTTTGCTACGAAGACAGGAGAGAAATCTATACATGCAGAAGAAGTGATTTTATTATCTAAGAGTTTAAAACCACTTCCAGAGAAATTCCACGGATTAACAGATACAGATACAAGATATCGCCAGAGATATGTTGACCTGATCATGAATGAAGAATCCAAAGAAGTATTCATCAAACGTTCTAAGATCATCAGCAAGATCCGTTCTTACCTAGATGGACAGGGATTCATGGAAGTAGAAACTCCGATGTTAGTATCCAATGCAGGTGGAGCATCAGCAAGACCATTTGAGACACATTACAATGCATTAAGTGAAGATGTAAAATTACGTATTTCCCTAGAGTTATACTTAAAGAGACTGATCGTTGGTGGACTTGAGAAAGTTTACGAGATCGGACGTGTATTCCGTAACGAAGGTGTTGACACACGTCATAACCCAGAGTTTACATTAATGGAATTATATCAGGCATACACAGACTATCACGGAATGATGGATCTGACAGAGAACTTATATCGTTACCTTGCAGAAGAAGTATGCGGTGGAACAAAGATTCAGTATAAAGATTTCGAGATCGATCTTGGAAAACCTTTTGAGAGAATCACAATGGTAGATGCAGTTAAGAAATACTCTGGAGTAGACTTTAAAGAGATCAAGACTTTAGAAGAAGCAAGAGCAGCTGCTGAAGAACACCATGTAGAATACGAAGAACGCCACAAACGTGGAGATATCTTAAACTTATTCTTCGAAGAATTCGTAGAAGACAAACTGATCCAGCCAACATTCGTTATGGATCACCCAGTAGAAATCTCTCCATTAACAAAGAGAAAACCAGAAGATCCAGATTATGTAGAACGTTTTGAGTTCTTTATGAATGGATGGGAAATGGCAAATGCATACTCTGAGTTAAATGATCCGATCGATCAGAGAGAACGTTTCAAAGCACAGGAAGAACTTCTTGCACAGGGTGACGAAGAAGCCAACACAACAGATGAAGACTTCTTAAATGCATTAGAGATCGGTATGCCACCTACAGGTGGTATCGGATTCGGTATCGACAGAATGGTAATGTTATTAACAAATTCTACAGCGATCAGAGACGTATTATTATTCCCGACAATGAAGAGTCTTGACTCTGACAAAAAAGCAGGAAAATCCGGAGCAGTAGAAGAAGCAACTGCAAACGACAACAACGGATTCTTCAAAGACAACGCGAAGATTGACTTCTCCAACGTAAAGGTTGAGCCTTTATTTGAAGAAGAGGTTGATTTCGATACATTCAGCAAATCTGATTTCCGTGCCGTAAAGGTTAAAGAGTGTGTAGCAGTTCCGAAGAGCAAGAAGCTCCTTCAGTTCACACTGGATGACGGAACAGGTACAGACCGCATGATCTTAAGCGGAATCCACTCTTACTATGAGCCGGAAGAATTAGTTGGTAAGACACTGATCGCAATCACCAACCTTCCGCCAAGAAAGATGATGGGAATCGAGTCTTGCGGTATGCTGCTTTCAGCAGTGAATAACCTGAAGGATTCAGAGGATGAAGAACTGCATCTTCTGATGGTTGATAACCATATTCCGGCAGGTGCTAAGCTGTACTAATCCAGAAAAAAGAGTTCAGTTTGGTAGTCATAGACGTCCAATCAGGAAAAGTGGTTCTATGGATTCCTGACTGTTTATCTTATATGTCTAAAGAACAAAATATCGATTATTTTTGAGGAGCATTTTTCGAAAATATAGTGTTAAACAAGGACACATCACTTTTGGTAGAAATACCATTTGGATGTGTCCTTTTTGTTTTTTAAGATATAATATCCTTTCACGTACCTGCCAAATAAAATGAGTATCTGGTAATATACAGATTTCTGGAAACAAGGAGTAAGCCATGAAAAAACGAAAAACACCTGACTTGGAAAAATATCTGGAAGGAAAGAAACGCAGATTTGTAAATTACACACAAGGAGCAAAGATTTACAAGATGTCCTACTGGCCTTTTGTCAGACTGGCGAAAAAAGCAGAAGCCAATTATCCGATTCGAAAGACAGCCATTGTGGATCTGAATATTCTGGATGATTTTTTAGAAGGCAATCCTGAGGTTGTATCAGAATTAAAGAAGAGAAGGAGGAAGCGTTATGGGAAATAACCGAAGCAAGGTTCCGGATTTGGAAAAGCTTGTCAAAGGAGGACGCAAGAAATTTGTCCGTTATGAGGAAGGGGCAATGCTTTATTCCATGGGAGTCCATACATTTCAACAGTTAGCAAAAGATGCCAGAGCAGTATACCATGTCAAAAGAATCGTGTTAGTTAATTTGGATCTTATTGATGAATATCTGGAAGCATTCCGTGATGAAGAATTTTGATGAAAGAATACAGGAGGAACAACATATGTGTAAAGTGATATCCATTACAAACCAGAAAGGCGGAGTCGGAAAGACCACCACAACCGAAGAGAAGGAAAAAAAGTATTATTGATCGATGCAGATCCACAGGGAAGTCTGACAGCAAGTCTTGGATATGTAGAGCCGGATGAATTGGGAGTTACTTTGGCAACCATCATGACGATATGCGACAGGTAGATGAAATTGTGAACCTGATCGTAGAGACTGTGATGTGTAAAAACGACAAGATTTTGATTGCTAGCAACTGGTATCCGGCAGCACTGGTGAAGAAAAAATCAAAAGCTCTTGACTTGGAGTTAACTTCAAGTAGTATACTAATCGAAACAGGAGGTAAAA
>OBWC01000751.1_pt1 | contig 23054 bp, 19 predicted proteins | sample 1501341 | NCBI WGS metagenome assembly OBWC01 (sample SAMEA2580033, study PRJEB22360) | human gut metagenome | biome: human gut; feature: human-associated habitat; material: faeces | place: Denmark | collected 2008/2010 | reverse complement strand
CACAGCCTCGATGGTGCCGCCCCGGATGGTGATGTTGCTGCCGGTGCTCTCGATGCCGCCGCCGATGCCTGCGCCGCCGAAGCCGCCCTCAGCGGTGAGGGAGCCGTCCTTGCCCTTGTCGTCCTTGATGGTCAGCGTTCCCTCCGACTCATGGCCGTTCTTTTCGAGGCCCGCATTGTAGTCGCCGCTCTTCAGCTCGTTGTCGCCGTCCAGCTCGATGGCCGCATCGTGGTCGCCCTGCACGGTGACGGCGGCTTTGCTCTCCTGGACAGGGCTGTCATCGCTGCCATCCCCCTCCTTCTTGCCGCTGACGTCGATCTTCAGGTCGTCGAAGGTGACGTCCACATCGCCCTTGGAGGTGTCGATGGTGACGGTGTTCTTATCCGACTCGCCGGTGATGACGGTGTTGGTGTCGTCCTTGTCGATGGTCTCGCCCTGTGAGACCTTGTTCTTTCCTTCGGCGTCGCCCGCTTTCACGGTGATGTCGCCGTTGGCGATGTCCCACCGGGCCGCATAGGCCGGGATGCCGGAACTCACCACGATGCCCGCAATGACGGCGGCGGCCACGCCCCGCCGGAGTGCGCTCTTCAGTCTCATAGTCTGTCCTCCTTTGGTCTGTTCGTCTTTTGAAGAATCAGCCTTTTTCGATACAAGCTTACCAAAAAATCCGGAGAATGTAAACAAAAACTGCGCGAATCGTGGTGTTTTCGGCGTGAGTGGCGCAAAAAAGCCCTCCCGAGCGGGGAGGGCCATAGCCTGTCTTATTCAGAGTAGTGCGCCAAAAACTGCTTGGTGCGCTCCTCCTGGGGGTGGTCGATGAGCTGGCGGGCCGGGCCTTCCTCCACCACGACGCCGCCGTCCATGAATAGGATGCGGTCGGCCACGTCGCGGGCGAAGTGCATCTCATGGGTGACGATGATCATGGTGGTCTTTCGGTCGGCGAGGTCCCGCAGGACACGGAGGACTTCGCCGGTCAGCTCCGGGTCAAGGGCGCTGGTGGGCTCATCGAAGCAGAGGATGTCCGGGTGGAGCGCCGGTGCGCGGGCGATGGCCACGCGCTGCTGCTGACCGCCGGAGAGCTGGTGAGGGTAGTGGCCTGCCCGCTCCGACAGGCCCATCTGGGCCAGCAGATCACGAGCCTGTGCTTCCAGCTGGGCGTGGATGGCCTTTTTGTTGGCCTTGTAGTCGGGCTGCTCCTTCGCCAGAAGCTCCCCCGCCAGCATCACGTTTTCCAGCGCGGTGTACTGGGGGAAGAGGTTGAAGTTCTGGAACACGAGGCCGAAGTGGAGGCGCTTTTTCCGCACCTCGCTCTCCCGCTGGGTGGCAGGGTCGGCGGCGTCCCACATGGTCTCGCCGTTCACCCTGATGACGCCGGTGTCGGGACGCTCAAGGAAATTCAGGCAGCGCAGCAGCGTCGTCTTGCCCGAGCCGGACGAGCCGATGATCGCCAGCGCCTCGCCCTGTTCCAGTGTGAGCGAGATGTCCTTGAGAACTTTCGTCTCGCCGAAATTCTTCCCGATGCCGGAGGCTTCGAGTAATGCCATAATTCAGTATCCTCCTTAGCAGCGGAAATAGTCCATCTTTTTCTCGGCCCAGTCCAGCAGCAGGGTGAGTGCGCCGACAAAGACGAGGAAGAAAATCGCGGTGGAGAACAGCGGCCAGATAAGGCCCTTGGCGCTGTACTCCTTCGCCATCATGATGATCTCCTTATTGGCGATGACATTCGCCAGCGAGGTATCCTTCACCAGCGTGATGACCTCGTTGCCCATCGGGGGCAGGATGCGCTTGACGACCTGCAGGAGCGTGACCTTGAAAAAGATCTGGCTCTTGGTCATGCCAAGCACCTGACCGGCTTCGGTCTGGCCTTTCGGCACAGCCTCGATGCCGCCGCGGTAGATCTCAGAGAAGTAGCAGGCGTAGTTGATGGCGAAAGCCACCACCGCCGCCACCAGACGGCCCGAAGAGCCGGAGGGCCAGGGGTTGGTCATGCCCAGCAGGCCGGGGCCAAGGTAGATGACGATGATCTGGAGCATCAGCGGCGTACCGCGGATGACCCACACGAAGGTCTTGACGACGCCCCGCAGCGGTGCGCACCGGCTCATGGAGCCAAAGGCCACCACAAGGCCCAGCGGCAGCGAGAACAGCAAGGTCAGAAAGAACAGCTCACAGTTGAGCGCGAATGCGCCGGTCAGACGCTCCAAAATCACAGTCACAGAATCACTACACCTATCCGTTTATAATGTAAGTTACTCAGCCAGAGTCAGGCCGTACTTGTCAGCCAGAGTCTGCATGGTGCCGTCAGCCTTCAGCTCGTCGAATGCATTGTCCACAGCCTCGGCTACGTCGCTGCCCTTGCGGAAGGCCACGCCGTACTCCTCGACGTTCAGCTCATCCACCATCTTGAGGTTTGCGTAGTCGGTACCCTCGCCGATCATGGCAGAAGCCAGAGTCAGGTCGAGGATGGCGGCGTCAGCAGTGCCAGCGGCGACTTCCATCAGGCAGTCGGTCTGAACAGCCTTGGAGATGAAATCAGCCTGAGACAGGTCGGCGTTCTCGGTGATGGTGGTCTCACCGGCAGAGCCGGCCTCGGCCACCACTGTCTTGCCGATGAGGTCGGCGGTGGAGGTATAATCGGTGCCGTCCTTCACCACGACGACCTGGGCGTTCTTGACGTAGGGCTTGGTGCAGGCCATATTCTCCTCGCGGTCATCGGTCAGGGTCAGGCCGTTCCAGATGCAGTCGATGCTCTTTGCAGCCAGCTCGGTCTCCTTGGTGTCCCAGTTGATCTCCACGAACTCCGGCTCGACACCCAGCTTCTCACAGACAGCGGTGGCCAGCTCGGTATCGAAACCGGTGAAGTTGCCGTCGGCGTCGGTGTAGTTCATCGGCTCATACACGGTGTAGCCGATGACCATCTTGCCGTTGGACTGGATGTAAGCCAGGTCGCTGTCAGCGGCCACGGAGCTTGCCGGGGCGGCAGAGGCGGCGGCAGAAGAAGCAGCCGTGGAAGTGGATGCAGAACCGCCGCAGGCGGCAAGGCTCAGTGCCATCGCACCGGCCAGAAAAGCAGATACCAGACGTTTCATGTTGTAATTTCCTCCCTCAGATTCAGCAGAAGCGACGCTTCGTTTTACCGCTTTACCATGCTAAATTGTTAAACTGTGACTATAGAATAGCGCGTTTTGCCCCGTTTTGCAAGAGGAAAACCGATTTTTTCGCGTTTTGCCCGCAGACCGCCCCTTTCCGATAGGGTTTTCGGTGTATTTGTACAAAGGACAAAAAGAAAACCGCCACCTCACGGTGACGGTCAGACTTTCCGTTCAATTTATAATGACGCATTCTCAAACGCATCCCCTGCGGCCTTTTGCAGGGCGTCGATGGAGATGGTGCAGAGGGCCGCGAGGTCGGCGTCCGAGCCGTCGGCAGGGATGTCCGCCACCTCTTTCTCAGTCTTGCCCTTGAGGTAGCTGCAATAGCCCTCGCTGTGCTCGTACCACTCCTTGCCGAGGCTGGATGCGTTCCGCATCCCGTAGCTGTCGCCCAGCTCAAGCTTGGAGCGGACGGTGTCCGGGGCGGTGACGCCGCCGTCTGCCGCGATGGTCAGCGCAGGCTCTGCCATGTCGCCGATGGCGCTGGTCACACGGCCATCGGCATCCAGAGTCAGGGCCACAACGGTAAGGTCAACTTCTGCGTTCACATCCTTGTCGTCGGTGGCAGTGATGTCCGAAGAGGCATTCTCCGCCTCCACGCCGAGGCTCACCCGGTCGCCCTTCGCCGCGCCGAGGGCGGACGCATTCGTGCAGGCTTTCGCCACGGCGTCGCGGTACTTATCCACCCGGATGGTGCAGCCGGACAGCAGGTCGGCGTCCACGGCCTTGCCGTCCTTATCCGTTTCCAGCATGGATGCCTGCTCGGGCGTCATGCCGGTGAGGTAGTCGGCGAAGTCATCGGCCTGCTCGGCCCACCCCTTTTTCAGCGAAGATGCCGCTGCCAGCGGGTAGTCGTCCCCTTTCTGGCGCTTGGTGCGGTAGTCGGTGGGCATGGTGACGACGCCTTTGCCGTCGGCGGTAACTTCCACTTCCAGCTCATCCAGCATCACGTCGGCCAGCTTGCCGTCTCCGTCCAGCAGGACGGCGGCGGCGATGGTATGGATGGTGCCGGTGCGGGCCTCGTCGGAAGCCTCGGTCAGGATGCCGAGGCCGGTCTTCCAGCCGCCGGTCTGGGTGGTGCTGGCGCTGCCGGACGAGCCGGACATGGCGTTCGAACTGCTCATGCTGCCGGAATTGCTGTTGCCTTTGCGGCAGCCGGACAGCAGCAGTGCCGCCGCCACGGCACAGCTCAGAAGAGCTTTTTGTCTCTGTGTCATAAGCGTTACGCTCCCTTTCATCTCTTTGGGAGTAGTATAGCCCGACACAGCGCCAATCATGCACATTTGCCATGAGACCGACGTGTTATCTGGCAAAGTTCCAAAATACCAGCGTGTTATCGTCACAAATCAAACTTTGCCACGTTGGCAAACTTAAGGCATGCTGGCAAAGTAGGTAGTTTGCCAATCAGGAGAACTTTGCCAGGTTGGCAAACAATCAATATTGAACGATATATCATTTGATTTATAGAACTTTGCCACTTATTCCACCGCAGTATCGCTCACATCAGCGGGCTCAGCAGGCGGAGCACACTGTCCAGCAGCGTCCCGGCCAGCGAGGTGCGGCAGTCGGCCAGCTGCACTTCCCGGCACTCTGGCAGGGTGCGAAGCACATCGTCCCGCAGAGCAATGACCTGACTGTTATAGAGCAGCAGCGCCCCGCACTCAAAGTGGAGGAAGAGGCTGCGGTAATCCATGTTGATACTGCCCACCACGGCGGCGCGGTCATCGCTGACGTAGCACTTGGCGTGGAGGAAGCCGGGCGTGAACTCGTAGATGCGCACCCCCGCCCGGAGCAGCGGCACATAATAGGAGCGGGTCAGCCGGAAGATGAGCTTCTTGTCCGGGATGCCCGGCAGCACCAGCCGGACGTCCACGCCCCGCTTTGCCGCCGCCTTGAGGGCTTCCAGCATGGTCTCGCCCACCGCGAAGTAGGGCGTATAGATATAGACGTACCGCTGGGCCTGATTGATGATATTCAGGTAGACCGTCTCGGCCAGAGCCTCTTCGTCCAGCGGGCTGTCCCCGTAGGGCTGTATCACTCCGTCCGACTGGGCAGACAGGGACTCAGCCTGAGGCATAAAGGGCGCATAATCCTCCTCGCTGGGGCGGAAGGCGTTCCAGTGGTCGAGGAACATCACCGTGAAGTTCCAGACCGCCGCGCCCTCGGTGCGGAGAGCTGCGTCCTTCCAGTAGCCGAACCTCTCTTCTTCATTGATATACTCGTCGGCCAGATTGATGCCGCCCGTATAGGCTGTATTTCCGTCCACGACCACGATCTTCCGGTGGTCGCGGTGATTCATGACCAGCGACACCAGCGGCACCACCGGGTTGAACGGGATGCAGCGGATATGCGCTCGCTCCATCTGCACCACGAAATCGGACGGCAGACCCAGCAGACTGCCGAAATCGTCGTAGATGAGCCGGACATCCACCCCCTGCGCCGCCTTGCGGACAAGGATGTCCTCTACCCCCTTCCACATCTTGCCGGTGCGGACGATGAAGAACTCGAGGAAGATGAACCGCTCTGCCTTTTCGAGGTCGGCCAGCAGGTCAGGGTACATGGCCTCACCGCAGGGGTAATATTTTGCCGTGGAGTTTTTCCATGCGGGGTACGGCCCGTACTCCGAAACATACCGGCTCAGTCCCCTGCTGGCGGGGTCGAGGGCGTCGGTCTGGCCCGGCTGCTGGGCGAGGTCGGCGGTGTGCTGGCGCTCCACCGCCTGCATCCGCTGGCGCATCCGCTTGGCAGGGGCCTTGTTGCCGAATGCCAGATAGAGCGCACCGCCCAGCAGCGGCATCATGCCGATGAGGACGAGCCAGATGATCTTATAGTCGCTGTTCTCGTCCTTCCGCACGAGGTAGAGGGTGATGAAGAGGCTGAGGACATTCAGCCCCGCATTCACCCACACCTTTCCGGCGGTGAGGGAGAAGAAGGCCCAGAGCAGCCAGCCGATCTGCAGCAAAACAAGGGCCACTGTGACCGTGGCCCTGTTGATGACACGATTGAAGAACCGTACGACCGGAAGCCGAAAGAACATCTGCGCCTCCCCCGCTGCCTTTCGGCAGCATTTTTATGGGAATAGTATAGCGCAGAGATGCGGAGATTTCAAGCTCAGGCGTCCGCGTCCTCGAAGCCCACCATGAGGCCACCCAGCTCGGCGTAGTAGCTGCACAGGCCGCCGCACTCGGTCACCCGCACCTGTGCGCCCTCGAAGACAGCCCGCACCATGTGCATCAGGCGCTCGGCGGCGGCGGGGTTGCCGCAGTGGGCAATGATGACCTTGCCGTTCGTGTAGCCGTGGCCTTTGAGCTCCAGCACGATGCGCTCGAGAGCGCCGTGCTCGCCGCGGGTCTTGCAGAGGACGTCCAGTTCGCCCACATCGCTGGCCTTGCCGATGACCCGGATGTTGAGCATCCGCGCCACAGCAGCCACAGCGGGCTTCACCCGGCCATTCCGGGCCAGATTCGCCAGCGATTCCAGCGAGAACAGCAGATGGGTGTGGTGACGGTAGCGCAGCATCTCTTCGCACACCTCGTCAAACTCCCTGCCCTCTTCGATGAGCGCACGGATATGCTCTGCCAGCAGCACCAGTTCCGGGCCGGCAGACAGGCTGTCCAGCACAAAGACCTGAGCACCCGGGTGCTCTGCCTGATACTCTTCTGCGGCCAGCTGGGCGGCGTTGCAGCTGCCCGACAGGGTGCCGGTGATGGTGATGGCATAAATTTCATCTGCGCCCTCATAAGCTTCCAGCCAGTCGCCGATGTTGGGGCAGGAGGTGCTGGTCTTGCCCTTATAGGTGCGCAGGGTAGTCGCCATTTCCACGGCGTCCAGCGTGCCGTCGTCGAGGTATTCCCTCTCGTCGGTCACGATCTTCAGAGGCACAGCAGCAAAATCAATGCCGTCCAGCTGATACAGGCTGGCAGAAGAGTCCACAACGATTCGTTTCATATCCATCTATCTCCATTCCGGCGGGTGTCCGCCGCATTTTTTACGTTCGGTGAGTCCACTATATCAGTTTTTCAAAAACCTGTCAAGCGATTCGTAAAATTCTTAATATTGTTTTCATAAACGGTTGACCCCGACTCAAAAATGCGATATACTACCACCATGAATCAGGAAATGAAACGCCGTGTCACGGCCTGCGCCGCCGGGTTTTCCCTGCCGCGCTACCGGGAGCTGCCCTCCGTGGGGCTGTATCTCGACCAGACCGTGCAGCTCGTCAACAGCTGCTTCCGGGGCTTCCCCGGGGTGGAGCTCACCCCCTCCATGGTGAGCAACTACGTCAAGAAAGGAGTCATCTCCCACCCCGTCAAAAAGAAGTATTCCCGCGAACAGCTGGCTTCTCTCATCTATATCGTATTGTCTAAAAATGTCCTCTCGCTGGAAAACATCGACACCCTCTTTCAGATGCAGCGGGCTCACTGCACCGCCGCCGAAGCCTACGACTACTTCTGCGACGAGGTGGAGAACTGCCTGCCCTACATCTTCGGTGTCAGCCGCACCATCTGCGGCCTCGACCCGGATGCCGCCGACGAAAAGCGTCTGCTGCGCGGTACCATCGTCGCTGCCGTGAACAAGATGTACCTCGACTGCTGCTTCGTCGCCATGCGGCAGGAGGAAGCGCTCTGGCCGGGGATACTCGGCGACCTCGAATAAAAAGAAAAACGTCTGTACCTCCAAACGAAGTACAGACGTTTTTATTATGCTCTGATTTTAGGTATCCTGCAGCTCACCACGGCTTGCGGCCTTGAGGTAAGCGAAGATGAAGCCGTCGAGGTCGCCGTCCATGACAGCATCCACGTTGCCGGTCTCATAGTTGGTGCGGTGGTCCTTGACCATCGTGTAGGGCATAAAGACGTAGGAGCGGATCTGGTGGCCCCATGCGATCTCGTTCTGGACGCCCTTGATGTCGTCGATCTTATCCATGTGCTGCTGCTTGGCGATCTGGTACAGCTTTGCCTTCAGCATTTCCATCGCGTAGTCGCGGTTCTGGAACTGGCTGCGCTGGGTCTGGCAGTTGACCACGATGCCGGTGGGCTTATGGATGAGTCGGACAGCGGAAGAAGTCTTGTTGATGTGCTGGCCGCCGGCACCGGAGGAGCGGTAGACCTGCATCTCAATGTCCTCGGGGCGGATGTCCACCTGGATGGTGTTGTCCAGCTCGGGCATGACTTCCAGCGAAGCAAAGCTGGTCTGACGGCGGGCGTTGGCGTCAAAGGGAGAGACGCGCACCAGACGGTGGACGCCGTTCTCGCTCTTGAGCAGGCCGTAGGCGTTGGCACCCTTGACCATCATGGAAGCACTCTTCATGCCGGCCTCGTCGCCGTCCTGATAGTCCAGGACCTCGACGGTCATGCCGTGAGCCTGCGCCCACTTGTTGTACATACGGTAGAGCATCTCGGCCCAGTCCTGTGCCTCGGTGCCGCCGGTGCCTGCGTGGAAGGTCAGGATGGCGTTGCTGTGGTCGTACTCACCGTTCAGCATGGTCATCAGCTGCAGCTCGTCCACAGCCTTGCCCACGGCGTTGACGGCCTCTTCGGCCTCCGGCACCATCTCGGGGTCGTACTCCTCGTCCAGCATGACCAGCATGGTCTCTGCGTCATCGTACAGGCCCTGCAGCTTCTCGAAGCGGGTCAGCTTGCCCTTCAGGTCGCCCACCTCGTCGAAGACCTTCTTACTCAGCTCAGCGTCGTCGTAGAAGCCGGGGCGGGACATGGTGTGCTCCAGCTCCTGCACGCGCTTGCGGGAAGCGTCGATGGCCAGCGCCTCCTCCAAGTCTTTTACAGCGGTGTGGTATTCAGCCAGCTGTACTTTCAGTTCATCAGTGGTGATCATCGTTTTATTCCTCTCGTCTCAAAGAACAGGAGCAGCCTCTTCATCATCAGCCACGCACACGGGCAGGCCCGTCTTAGTACAACCTCTCAGTCTCGCTGACGCTCGACAGCTCCCCTAGTAGGGGAGCCTCTGGCGAAACCGTTCACTTTGCGGGGACTGCCAAAGCCTCCCCTACCAGGGGAGGTGGCATGCCGTAGGCGTGACGGAGAGGTTGTACGAAGGAAAGCCTGCCCGAGGACTCGGCCAATGACGGAGAGATTTACTCCTAAAAGATACAGTTTATACACAGATACTTCATTAGTATACCCAGAATCCATGATAAAGTAAAGAGGAAAAAATACCATTGTGCTGGAAATTTGAAGATTTTCGCCTTTTCTTTTCCGCATTTTAAGTGTATAATACTGATAAACTACCATATTCATTGGAGGATGTTATGCCAAAATACTATGGCTGTCCGTGTGAGGGCTGCGGCAAGCCCCTCACACTTCAGGATGACATCGTGGTCTGCCCCGACTGCGGCGCGCCTTATCACCGCGTCTGCTACGAGAAGCTGGGCCAGTGCATCCACCGCCCCGCCCACGCCGCCGGCTACGAGTGGAAGTTCCCCTACGAGGAGAGCCAGCTCCGCACCTGTCCGTCCTGCGGCGAGCGCACCCTGCGGGACGAGGAAACGTGCCGCTGCTGCGGTGCTGTGCTGCCCCCCGAGGGGCAGGAGCCTCCTTCCTCCCGCGGCAGCGGTGAAGAGACTTTCGACTACTCCCAGATGTACCGTCAGTTCGGCACTTCCGCTGACCCGGAGAAGGAGTTTTTTGAGGACGCCTTCGGCAAAGAGGCCAAGATGGACGGCATCGACCGTCAGGACTGGCTGGACTATATCGGCCCCGCCGCTCCCGCTTACCTCGCCGCTTTCAGCCGGATGCAGCTCCAGAAGAGCAAGGTATCCATGAGCTTTTCGGCTCTGCTGTTCGGTCCCTTCTACTTCTTCTACCGCAAGGCGTGGAAGCCGGCCTTTGGCTTTCTGGCCGCTGAACTTCTGTTGGCAGCGCCCACCTTTATCGAGATGCTTCAGCTCTCCGGCAGCGCCCTCGCCCCGGCCATGAGCGCTTCAGCTCTGACGGTATTTGCCCGCGTCTGCTCTGTCCTCAGCTTCGTGCTGATGCTGGTGCGCGGTATGTACGGCAAGTGGCTCTACCGCAAGAGCGCCGCCGACCACATCCGCCGCATCCAGTCTGAGTTCCCCGATGCCCAGCAGCGTCAGGCCGTGCTCCGCGCCCAGGGCGGCGTCAGCTTCGGCGCGGTCTTTCTCTGTGTCCTGCTCCTGAGTGTCTGCGGCAGTGCGTTCACCCTGCTGCTCGGCCCGGATCTGCAGGCCATCCTCAACGCTTTCTATGGCTGATACACCCAGCCGTGACTCTATCGCAAGTCAAGAAATCAGTGCAGCATCCAAACAGCATATTTGCGATATGCAATTCAACGCTGTTGCTGTTGCATTAAAAAGTTGAATTGCTATAAATGTGAAGGAGTTTGAACCATGAAAAAAGTCACCAAGGCAGTCATCCCCGCCGCTGGTCTTGGCACCCGCGTGCTGCCCGCCACCAAGGCGATGCCCAAAGGAATGCTCCCCCTCGTGGACAAACCCGCCATCCAGTATCTGGTGGAGGAGGCTGTCCGCTCCGGTATCACCGACATCCTTATCATCGTGAGCCGCAATCAGGACATCATCCAGGACCACTTTGACCGCAGCCCCGAGCTGGAAGCAAAACTTGCTGCTCCCGGCAAGGAGAAGATGCTGGAAGAGTGCCTCGGCATCTCCAATCTGGCCAACATCTTCTTCGTCCGCCAGCAGCAGACCCTCGGCCTCGGCCACGCTGTCAGCATGGCTAAGCCCTTCACCGGCGACGACCCCTTTGTGGTCATCTATGGTGACGACGTCATCTGGGGCGAAGACCCGGTCTGCGCTCAGCTCATCCGTGCCTACGAAGAGTTTGGCCGTCCGGCTGCCGGTGTGTCCGCCGTGCCTTGGGCCGACGTGAGCCGTTATTGCAGCCTCAAGACCACCCCCATCCACGACAACTACTTCTTTGTGGACGACATGATCGAGAAGCCCAAGAAGGGTCAGGAGTTCAGCAACTACTCCATTCTGGGCCGTGTGCTGCTGACCCCGGAGATCTATGACATCCTCGCCAGGACCAAGCCCGGTGCCGGCGGCGAGATCCAGCTGACCGACGCCATGGCCGAGTATGCCCGCAACTACGGCGGCATGACGGCTGTGGAGTTCACCGGCAAGCACTACGACATGGGCAACAAGCTCAAAGTCGCTGAGGCACAGGTAGAGCTGGCCCTGCAGCACCCCGAGATCGGCGAGGCGTTCCGCGCCTACCTGAAAGAGTTCTGCAAGACGTTGTAAATAACCGCATAAAAAGCAACGCCCGGCATCTCATTGAGGTGTCGGGCGCTTTTTGCTATTTGGAGATGATACCTTGCGGAATGCCAAGGCCTCCCCTCGATAGGGGAGGTGGCATCGCGCAGCGATGACGGAGAGGTTTTGTCCCGCAGCGGCTCACGGTCAGGCTGTCCTTCGTACAACCTCTCAGTCTCATCGCAAGCTCCTCGCCAGCTCCCCTAGTAGGGGAGCCTCTGGCGAAGAGGTCAACTCTCTAAAGCAAACCAAAAAGCGCCCTCACCTTGTCATCGGTGAGGGCGCTTTGCTGATTGCTGATTATTTTGATTGGGTTGATTATCTCAGATTAGTCGCTGACGTAGGGCATCAGAGCAACGTGACGAGCACGCTTGATAGCCACGGTCAGTGCGCGCTGATGGAAAGCGCAGGTGCCGGTAACACGGCGGGGAATGATCTTTGCACGCTCAGAGACGTACTTACGCAGACGGGGAACGTCCTTGTAATCGATGGTGTCGATGCGATCGACACAGAAGCTGCAAACCTTCTTGCGGCCGCGACGCATGGGGCGTGCGGGGCGAGAGCCTTCGGTTCTTTCAAAAGCCATTGCTTATTACCTCCTGTTGGATTTTTACGGTTAAAACACCGGTTCGGGAATCAGAACGGCAGGTCGTCGCTGTCGTCGATGACGGCGAAGTCATCTGCATTGCCGGCAGAATAGCTGGGAGCTGCCTCCACAGCAGCCGGACGGGCAGGAGCTGCGTTCTGGTAGGACGGAGCAGCATTCTGATAGCTGCCGCCGCCCTGATTGCTGCCATTCGATTTGGAGCCAGCAAAGTTGACGTTGTTTGCCACGACCTCCACAGCGGTGCGGTTGTTTCCGTTCTTGTCCTGATACTGGCGGGTCTGGAGACTGCCTTCGATGGCGATCAGACTGCCCTTCTGGAAATACTTGGAGACGAACTCTGCCTGCTGGCGCCATGCGACGATGTCGATGAAATCGGCCTGACGCTGCTCGCCCTGACGGGCAAAGTTGCGGTCACACGCAATGCGGAAGCTGCACACATTGGTGCCGCTCTGGGTGGTGCGAAGCTCGGGATCCGCCACGAGACGGCCCATGATCGCTACAACATTCAACATAATACGGACTCCTTTTTCGTCACGAAAAGATTACTCCTCGTGGGCAACGATCAGGCTGCGCATAACGCCCTCAGTGATCTTGTACACACGGTCGAGCTCAGCGGGGAAGCTGGGGTCAGCAGTGAAGTTGATCACGGTGTAGACGCCTTCCTCCTCATCGTTGATGGGGTAGGCCAGACGGCGCTTGCCCCACTCATCGATGGAATCGATGGTACCGTTAGCCTCGATCAGGGACTTGAACTTACCGATGAGAGCGGAAGAAGCCTCCTCGTCGAGAGCAGCGCTGGTAATCAGCATGGTTTCGTACTTTGCCATTTTGTAGCACCTCCTTTTGGACTTAAGGGCCTCAAGAATATGAGGCCAAGGGTACACAGCCAGCGCGGCGTCGCGCGGACTGTGCGGCGTGTCTGTTCAGACAGCAATTTATTATAGCAAGCCCCGCAAAAATTGTCAAGCCCTCCCCCAGGATTTTTTTCGTATTTTTGAGCGCATGACAGCAAAATCTCCCTCATCATTCTTTTTATGTTTTTCCAGTATATCCGTCATATCTCTTTTATATGGCATTCTTAGTCATTTCCAAGCCGATTTCCCTTTGCATTCCAGCGAAAGGAGGATTATAATAAAAGATGTTCTTCTCCCCTTCTGTCTTTGTGCGCGGCGCATGGCAGAGCTTACGGGGGAGCAGGACGATTGCTAACGTCAAAGGAAGGATCGCCTATGTATTCCATCTTTCGGAATCTCGCCCTCATCCTCATCAGCGCCAAGTTCTTCGCGCTGCTCGCCCGCAAATGCCGGGCGCCGCAGGTGGTGGGCGAGATCATCGCAGGTCTTGTCATCGGTCCCTGTCTGCTAGGTCTCGTGCAGCCCAGCGACTCCATCGCCATTTTTGCTGAGATAGGCGTCGTGCTGCTGATGTTCACCACCGGCCTCGGCACCAACCTTCAGGAGCTGATGCGGGCCGGTCCCATCGCTACCCTCATCGCCTGCGTGGGCGTGGCCGTGCCTCTGGCAGGCGGCACCCTGCTTTACAGCCTGTTCTACGGCTTTTCGGCGCTGGGCAGCCCGGAGTTTTATCGGGCGCTCTTCATCGGCACCATCATGACGGCCACCAGCGTCTCCATCACCGTCGCCACCCTGCAGGAGCTGGGCAAGCTCAAGAGCTTCCTCGGCACCACCATCGTCAGCGCAGCCGTCATTGATGATGTCATCGGCATCGTGGTGCTCACCTGTGTGCTGGGTGCCAGCGGCGGCACAGACACCAGCCTCGTCGATGTGCTGATGGACACCGTCCTCTTCTTCATCGCAGCCATCGTCATCGGCCTCATCATCCACAAGGCCATGCTCTGGCTGGACCGCCGCAACCCTCACACCCAGCGCATCACCATCGTCAGCCTTGCGTTCTGCTTTGCCATGGCCTACATCGCGGAGCAGTACTTCGGCATCGCAGACATCACGGGTGCTTACATTGCCGGCATCGTGCTCTGTTCCCTCGAAGATGCGCCCTACATCGAGCGCCGTGTGGACATCAGCGGCTATATGCTGTTTTCCCCCGTCTTCTTCGTCAGTATCGGCCTGAAGACCGACATCAGCGGCCTGACGCCCACCATCCTGCTGTTCAGCGCCTGCTTCGTGATCGTCGCCCTGCTCACCAAGATCATCGGCTGCGGTCTGGCTGCGAAGCTCTGCCGGTTCAGCTGGGGCGACTCTCTCAAAGTGGGCGTCGGCATGATGACCCGCGGCGAAGTGGCCCTCATTGTGGCCCAGAAGGGCCTCGGGGCCGGTGTGGTGGACCCCGTCTACTTCACAGCCGTCATCCTGCTCATCGTCGTGTCCTCTATCGTGACGCCGCTGGCACTGAAGGGGCTGTTTGCAAAAGCATAAGTTATCAGAAAGCCCCCTCTTCCGACTGGAAGAGGGGGCTTTCTGTTTATCTTACTGATTTTCTTCTAAAACTCAAACGACCTGAATGCGGCCTGCGCCATACGGATTCTCGTAGTTCAGCAGGTAGCCCGGATAGCTTGCCAGCGGGCTGTTGGCACTGCTCAGGACAGGCACATCGTTCACAGCGTCGAAGATCATGGCGTAGGTGGACATGACGAGGTAGTCCTCAGAGACATAGTCCTTGATGAGCTCTGCGCCGTCGAACATGGCGAAGCCATCGCCCAGATTGCGCAGGGTGTAGTTCATGCCGGCCAGCGCATAGGTGCGGTTCAGGTCCAGCGGCTCGTAAGCGCCGGTCTTCTTGTTGTAGATGCGCACGTTCTGGACACGGGGCGTGCCGGTGGCGCTGCCCATCCAGACATTCTTGTCGTCGATGAGGACGGTGTTGGGGATGTCGGTGTGAATCTCGTAGGTCGCACCGGCAACATGCAGGAAACCGCCGTTCTCCTTGCCCTCCGGGCCGACGAAGCGGGCGCCGAACTCCAGAGCATCCTGGATCTGCTTGCCGGTAACAGACATCAGGCAGGCCACATTGCCGAAGGGGCTGATCTGCTTGCAGGTCTTGAAGGTCCACTTGCCGGCGTCCACATCGGTGCGGATGCCGCCGCCGTTCATCATAGCGATGTCGCAGTCCAGCTGCTCGACCTCATTGAAGTAAGTATAGATGCCGTCGGCCACGAAGTCGCCGAGGTTGGTCTCGCCCATACGGATGCGGCGCTTGCCGGTAGCGGGGTCGTTGATGTAGAATTTGATGTCCGTGGTCGCGATCTGCTCGCCCAGCATAGCGTCCACGTCGTTGATCCAGGCTTCTGCGGTAGCGGCCACAGCGGCGTCGGAGACATCAGCGGTGGAGATGAGCTCGGTGGTGATCGCGCCGTCCTCGGCGATGGTCATCTTACCGACGTTTGCCAGATAAGAGCCGGTCTGAGTCAGGGTGACAGCCTTGCCGGCTGCATCGTAGACCTGCTTGTTCTCCATGACGGTGTGAGAGTGGCCGTCGATGAAGGCGTCAAAGCCGGTGGTGTTGGCAATGACTTCCTCACTGGTCCAGGGAGAAGAGGACGGGTCAACGCCCAGATGGCCCAGACCGATGATGATGTCTGCGCCCAGGGTCTTGGCCTTGTCGATGGCCTTCTGGACGGCGTCGTACAGCTTCCTGCCGTCGTCACCGCCCAGGATGTCGTAGATGTACTTGGTCTGCTTGGCGTTCATGAAGTAAGCAGGAGTGGACTTTGTGAAGGACTCGGGGGTCGTGATGCCCACGAATGCGATCCACTTGCCGCCTGCGGGGAACAGCTTGACAGCGGGCAGGACGCGCAGACCGGTGCGCAGATCCACCCAGTTGCAGGAGACATAGGGGAAGTCCGCTTCCTTGATGATGGCTTTTGCGCGGGCCATGCCGTAGTCGAACTCGTGGTTGCCCAGAGTAGCGATGTCGTAACCAGCCTCGTTCATCAGCTCGATGATGGTAGCGCCGTCGTCCATGGAGCCGTAGGCAGTACCCTGAATATGGTCGCCTGCGTCCACCAGCAGGACGGGCTTGCCCTCATCCACGTAGCCCTGCTTCATGGCAGCGATAGCGGCATAGGTCAGTTTGGGAGACTTGTTGTCGATGTAGGTGTGGACATCGTTGGTGTACAGGATGGTGACAGCGGCATCCTTGCCCGTCAGGAAACCGGCCGAAGCCTGAGGAACGGCAGCAGCCATGGCGGAGGCAGCGGCGGTGACACCGGCAGCCTTCAGGAAATTGCGGCGAGAAATAAAGTGTTTCACGAAAAGGACCTCCTTTATGTTCCAGACCAGTTTTTGCGGCACAGCCTCTCTTCCGCTGTGCCGCATTCTTTGTTTTAAGCTTACCACAGAACCGCCGAAAGAGCAAGCACAAAGATGGTCATTCTGCATAATAGTTTTCTTTATGGGTACGACTTTTTATGAAATCTCGCGCAAATCAGCACAAAAGGCCGGGTGCTGTTTCCTGCCTCAGGCATACAGCACCCGGCCTTTTGTTTTGGGCGGTATTGTTCCGTCGTGAATATCGTCTTATCAGATAGCGTTATACTGGCGCAGGAACTTCTCGAGGTCGGTGCCTTCGATCTTCTTCAGCGCCTCCTTCAGGGCGATGCGACCCATAAGGGGCAGCTCCATGTCCGTGAGCTTCCGGCCGTCCCGCAGCTTCACCGAGGCATCCACCAGCGCCCGGACGTCATAGGTGCTGCCCCAGACCTCCGGCACACCGCGGTCAATGTTCAGCAGCCGGTACACGGCCTCCATGCCGGTGCGCATGGAGTATTCGGTGGTGAAGATGGTGTCCCGGCCGGTCTCGGCGAACTGACCGAGGAAGGCAAAATTCACGGCATCCTTCGGCACGATGTCGGGGCGGTCGCCCTTCGCGCGGGGCATGAAGAAGGCGTCGATATAGGGCATCATGACCGGCACGGTGTTGGCGCTGTGCTCGGCAAGCTCTGCGATGTCCTCCACCGGCACGCCCAGATGGTAGAGCCACTCCATGCAGATCTCCCGGCCGGTGCAGTCCCGCATGGGCTTTTTGACGTAATCGCCGGGCTTATCGCTGAACAGGCCGTACACCCAGACGCAGAGCTGGTCTTTGGGCTGTGCGCGGAACTGCTGCTGCCGGTTCAGGGTCCAGCTCATGAGCCACTTAGAGTCCTTCACTGTGACGATGCCGCCGGTGACGGTGCGGCCGCTGAAGGGGTCGCGCTTGCAGATCTTCTGGATATACTGGGGGATCTTCTCATCCAGCGTCGTGATGGTGGCGCTTTCCCAGTTGGTCAGCTCCGGCTGGCTGCAGAACTTTTCCGGGTGGCCGAAGGAGTCGTCCAGCGCGGCGATGCGCTTCCAGAGGTCCCAGCCGTTGCCCGGCTTGATGGTGGGGTCGAAGCCCGTGGCCTTGTTCTGTGCGCCGACGGTGCAGCTCTCCACGCAGCCGCCGTTGGTGATAAAGAGCAGGTCGTCCTCGGTGAGGTCGATGGTCTCCACCGCGCCCTTGTGGTCTACCGTGATGCCCACCGCCTGCTTTTTGCCCGGCTCGAGGCTGAACTGGACGTCCACGACCTTTGTGTCGTAGTAGAACTGGACGCCGTGGTCTTTCAGGTAGGTGACCATGGGCAGGATGATGGACTCGTACTGGTTATACCGGGTGAAGCGGAGGGCCGTGAAGTCGGGCAGACCGCCGATGTGGTGGATATACCGCTTGAGGTAGAGCTTCATCTCGAGGGCGCTGTGCCAGTTCTCGAAAGCGAACATGGTGCGCCAGTAGAGCCAGAAGTTGGAGTTGAGCACCTCATCGTCAAAAAAGTCGGTGATCTTTTTGTCCTCAAGCTGCTCGTCGGGGGTGAAGAACAGCTTCATGATCTCCATGGCTCCCTTATCCGACAGGCCGAATTTACCGTCGGTGTGGGCGTCCTCGCCCCGGTTCACGGTAGCGCGGCAGAGGGAATAGTTGGGGTCGGCCTTGTTCAGCCAGTAATACTCGTCCAGCACACTGGCTCCCTCCGTTTCCAGCGAAGGGATGGAGCGGAGCAGATCCCACATGACCTCGAAGTGGTTGTCCATCTCACGGCCGCCCCGCATCACATAGCCGACGTCGTACTTGTAGCCGTCGCAGGCACCGCCGGGCAGGGGGTCTTTTTCAAAAACGTGTACCCTCTCCCCCTTCATCTGGCCATCCCGCACCAGATAGCAGGCTGCCGTCAGAGCCGCCAGGCCGCTGCCGATGATATAAGCCGATTTGCGATCCACGCCTTCGGGCTTGCGGGGCCTCGCAAAGGCTTCGTAATTGCCACTGGAATAATACATAGACGTGACCTCCATTTTGTTCTGTACCGGCAGCACGTTCGGCCCCGGTTTGTTTGATTCTGGCATCAGTATACCCCGCCGCTTCCCTCCCTACAACAAACAAAACCGTCCAACTGCCGCAATTTTTGTCATACAGGCAGGTTTGCATAGAAAAAATCCGCCCCCGGCGTACCGGAGACGGATAAAAAGTTTTATGATGACTCAGAATGTCAGCCGCATCTGATGCCAGACGACATCGCCGTGGGTGGAGACGGAAACGCCCTCATCCACGAAGCCGAACTGCGCATAAAAGCCGATGAGCCGTTCCTTGCAGGTGAGCACGATGCCCTTGCGCCCGGCGGCTTTCGCGTCGGCGCAAACCTGACGCAGAACACGGGAAGCACAGCCTTCGTGTCGATGGGCCGGGGCGGTGACGACGCTGAATATCATCTGCCACCCACCCTTCGGCGTGTGAAGATGGGGGTCATCGTACATCTCATCGGTGAGGTCGGGCATATCGGTGACGAAGCCATTGACGAAAGCTTTCACCTCGCCGCCCTCGTCCAGCAGCCAGAAACAGTCCGGGTAGACAGCCACACGCCCGGCGATGCTCTGCCGGGATGCCCCCTCAGCGGACGGGTAGGACGCAGCTTCGATGTCGGCCAGTGTGTCCACATCAGCGGGCAGTGCATGACGGATGCTCATACTCTCCCCTCCTCAGGCTTTGGCGGCGGGAGCCACTTCAAAGTCGATCTTGCCCAGATTGACGTCGGCGCGGACGATGGTGATCATCATCTTGTCGCCGAGGCTCCAGGTCTTGCCGGAAGCGGGGTCAGTCAGGCGGACGCCCTCGGTCAGGCTGGTGCCGGAGGGAGTCAGGCTGGAGGCAGGCACAAAGCCCTCCACGCCGTTGTCCAGCTCGATGAAGAGGCCACGCTGGGTCACGCCGGAGATGGTACCCTCGTAGCACTCGCCCAGATGGCGGCGGGCATACTCGGCCTTATAGCAGTCCTCGGCCTTCCGCTCGATCTGCATGGCGATGACCTCACGCTCGCTGGACTGCTTGGAGGCGCGCTCTGCGAAATCGGTGTAGCGGAGGATCATGGTCTCCTTCTCGGTACCCTTGAGCATATCGGTCATGATGCGATGGATGGCCAGGTCGGGGTAACGGCGGATGGGGCTGGTGAAGTGGGCGTAATCCTTCAGCACCAGACCGTAGTGGCCCTTGGGCTTCTCTTCGTAGAGAGCCTTGGACATACAGCGGAGCATACCGGTGTTGATGATCTGCTCATAGGGGGTGCCGCGCACACCCTCGAGGATGGCGCTCAGCTCCTTGGGAGTGGGAACGTCCTTGGCGAAGTGGTCGTTGATGCCGCAGGCCTGCAGCAGAGCGTGCAGACGCTCCAGCTTCTCGGCGTTGGGCTCTTCATGGACGCGGTAGACGAAGGGGATCTGCTTGACGCGGGCAAAGTGGGCAGCGCACTGGTTGGCCAGCAGCATGAACTCCTCGATCATGCTCTCGCTCTCGCCGGAAGTGCGCTTCTTGACATCGATACAACGGCCATTCTCGTCGAGGATGAGCTTGACTTCGCCGCTCTCGATGTCCATGCAGCCGCGCTCCTTGCGCAGGCGGGCGCGGTGGCCGTACAGCTCCTTCATAGCGGGCAGCTGGTCGATGACGTCGGCATACTTTGCCTTGATCTCGGCGTCGGCAGTACCGGCCAGCAGGGCGTTGATCTCGGAGTAGACACCCTTGACGCGGCTGCGGATGATGGACTTGACAAAGCGGTAATCCGTCAGATTACCCTCCTTGTCCAGACGCATCAGGCAGGAGAAAGCCAGACGCAGCTCGTTCTCGTTCAGGCTGCAGATGCCGTTGGACAGAGCCTTAGGCAGCATCGGAACGACCTGATCTGCATAATAGACGCTGGTTGCGCGGCTGAACGCCTCGTTGTCCAGCTCGGTGCCGGGCTTGACGTAGTTGGAGACGTCTGCGATGTGGACGCCCAGCTCAAAGCCGCCGTCAGAGGTGCGGGTCAGGCTGATGGCATCGTCGATGTCCTTGGTCTCGGCACTGTCGATGGTGAAGATGGGCAGGGCGCGCAGGTCCATGCGGCCCTCGCAGTCCTTCTCAGAGACCTCTGCGCCCTCGAACTTCTTGGCCTCATCCCGGACTTTATCCGGGAAGCGGGTGTGGATGTCCTTTGCGTAAAGCAGGGCCTTGGCGCAGCGCTTGGCCTCGTCGGAGCTGCCGAAGCGCATGGCGACGCCCACGCGGTGGTCTTCCTGACGGTTGCCGCGGTTCAGGATCTCGACGGCTACCTTGTCGCCGTCCTTTGCGCCGCCCTCGCAGTCGCGGGCCAGAGGCATGGTGATGGCCGGGCAGTCGTCCGGCACGAAGCGCAGACGGCCCTCGACCCGGCGCACAGTGCCGACCAGGTCGTTTTTCTCGGTCAGGATGGCGAGGATAGCGCCCTCGTCGCTGCCCTCCACACGGGGATGCTCGAATTTCTCCACCAGCACGTCGTCGCCGGGCATTGCGCCCTTGGTGAAGCGGCCGGGGATGAAGATGTCGCTGGTGCCGTCCTCCAGCATGACGAAGGCAAAGTTCTTGCCCAGCTTGACCACCTTGCACAGCAGAGCCTTGTCGGCACGGCCGGAGCGGACGGTAAAGAACACGCCCTGACGCTGGCAGACGACAGCCTCTCGCACCAGTTCGTCCAGAGCTTCCATCACCTTGCGGTCTGCGCCGCGCTCGCCGCCGAACTTCTGCTTCAGCTCTTTGACAGTGCAGGGCTGGTTCTGGATGGCATGTTCGATTTTATCGCGCATTGACATAAATTTTCTTTCTCCTTAACTACCATAGCCCGCCCTCCACCGGGGCGCGGCTTCTTCCCTCTTATCTCTTTTATAACAACATATAGACACAAAAACAGCCCCGCTTTCATCACGGGGCTGCGGGCGCATACTCAGGCCAGACGGCTTGCGAACACGCTGGCCAGGATGGCCACCACAAAGAAGATGATACCGGCGATGCGGGTCACCTTTGCCAGCATCTGGTCCGCAGGGGTCAGACGGGCGTTGTTTGCGCCGTAAGCACTGCCGTTGATGACACCAGCCAGACCCTGACCGTGGGTATGCTGCATCAGGGTGAGGGCAAAGATGACCACCGAGACGACGAGCAGAATGACGCCGCCGACGATTTCAATGACTGCCATGGATGAAAACGCTCCTTTTATTGTTAAATTTGGATAACAAACATACAAATACAAGTATATAGTAACATACCTCGGCCAAAAAAGCAAGCAGAAAAGCAAAACCATTCACTCCCCGGCGCTCAGTGCGTCGCACAGGCGGGCAAAGACGGCTGCGCTGGACACCTCCGGCTCTGTCTGGGCGTCCTGCATCACCACGATGGTCCAGCGGGGCTTTTCTGCCGGGTAAAAACCGGCGAACCAGTAGTTTTTCAGCTCTTCGCTATCCCGGAACTGGCCGGTCTGGGCGGTGCCGGTCTTTCCGGCGGCAGTCCCCTCGGAGGGGGCGGCCTGCCGGCCCGTTCCCTCTGCCACGACGCCCGCCAGCAGCTCCTGCAGTTTTTCCGCCGTCTGCACCGAGAACACCCGCCGGGACGAACGATGTGCCAGCGGCGTGAGCTCTTCGCCCGTCGTCTCGTCCACGGTACACTCCACGAAAAGCGGGGTGTGGTAGACGCCTCCCGCCGCAATGGTGTTCATCATCCCGGCCACCTGTAAGGGCGTCGCCAGAAGCTCCCCCTGTCCGAAGCAGAAGTTGGCAAACTGCCCCTCGTTTTCGAGTGTCTCTGCTTCGGGCAGAACACCAGAAGCTGACCGGAGGCCGTCTGCAATGTCCTGTTCCTTCCCGAAGCCCAGCGCTGCCGCCATCTTCCGGACACGCTCCGGCCCCAATTCCCGCCCCAGCTCGATAAAGTAGCCGTTGCAGCTCTTTTCCAGAGCGCCGTCCAGCCCCACGAGGCCGTGAGGTACGCTTCCGGCACAGCGGTAGACCTGACCGTTCAGGGCGTCGTAGCCGGGACACTCCCGGATGAAGTCCCCTTCTCCGACTTCCAGCGCCGCTGCGGCCAGCACCGGTTTGAACACCGAGCCCACCGCATAGGCCGAAAAAGCACGGTTCAGAAGCGGGCTGTCCGGGGCAGTCAGACTCTCGCCCACATTGGCCGCATCAAAACCCGGCAGGCTCACGCAGGCCCGCACCTTGCCGCTGCTTACATCTATAATAAGGATGCACCCGGTGGCCATGCTCTCCGCCGCCACCCCTTCTGCGGCCCTCTGGATGCTGCGGGAGAGGGTCAGCCGCACACCCTGCAGGGCAGAGTCTGCTTTTTCTAAAATCGGCTCACTGCCCCGCTGCAGCCGTCCCTGCGCTGTGACCGCACAGTGCAGTGTATCCCGCTCGCCGGTGTAAAGAACATCGTCCAGCGCAGCCTCAAGGCCCGCTGCGCCGTGGCCCTCGCTGTCCAGGTAGCCGATGAGCTGTTCTGCCAGCGGGGCAGCGGCGTACCGCCGGGGAACGGCATAGCACCGCACGCCCAGTCCACTTACATCCTGCACCACGTCCAGCAGAAAGGGCCGGGAAGTATTCCGCTCCCGGTAAAGCCTGGCCTGCCCGTCGGCGTCCGCATAGGGGTAGAGCCGCGCGTAGCTGCCCTCACCCGGGAAGCAGAGGGCCAGCCAGCTCTGGGAAAGCCCCGTCAGCGGCAGGCCGTCGCAGTCGTAAAAGTTTCCCCGCGCCGCAGGCAGGCGGAGGACCGCTTCGCT
>OBWC01000729.1_pt1 | contig 23914 bp, 20 predicted proteins | sample 1501341 | NCBI WGS metagenome assembly OBWC01 (sample SAMEA2580033, study PRJEB22360) | human gut metagenome | biome: human gut; feature: human-associated habitat; material: faeces | place: Denmark | collected 2008/2010 | reverse complement strand
CAGATCAGCTCCGATGTTATATTTTCCTGCCGCTCTTTCAGCGACGTTGATTATCCTACCATAGCTGTATACAGTATGTCAACAGCTTTTTTGTCTTTTTTTCATTTTTATTAAAACTAATTTTATTCCATAGATTTTCTTGTATTTTCACGCTATAATATGATATGAAAATTTAAGATGATTCTAAATCGCATAATAGTGAACGATTTTAGAATCATCCCTATAGTGATAACACATTTTATATAAGAAAGGAAATCCATCATGGAAAAAATAGCAAGTTTTACAATTAATCATTTAAAACTGTTACCCGGTGTTTATGTTTCTCGTAAAGATGCCTTTGGTTCTGAGACTTTAACAACATTTGATCTTCGTATGACAGCCCCAAATCGTGAGCCTGTTATGAATACCGCAGAGATGCATGCGATCGAGCATCTTGCCGCTACTTATTTAAGAAATAACAAAGAATGGCAGGATAAGATCATCTATTTTGGCCCAATGGGCTGTCGTACTGGATTCTATCTTATTTTAGCTGGCGATCTTACTTCAAAGGATATATTACCTCTTATTATAAGTACCTTTGAATTTATTCGTGATTTTAAAGGTGATGTTCCTGGAGCCAGTGCTAAGGATTGTGGTAACTATCTTGATATGAATCTTCCGATGGCAAATTATCTTGCAGATCACTATCTAAAAAACGCTTTATACGTTGCAGATGATAAAAATCTGAATTATCCCGAGTAAATCTGTACATAATATAAAGGTATCAATTGTCGTACTCGCAGAATTCTTTCCAAGTGATTCTGTGAGTACTTATTATAAGGAGGCTTTTATATTATGGAAAACCAGAATAAAGTGTATCAGGAAGTTGCTGAAGAATGTAGTCAGTACTGTCCTTGTGGCTGTGACCATTCCGTAAAGAACGTCAGTACCGGAGATGACACAAAAACACCTAGCTGTTTAAACTGTAAACACTTTTCTGTGTCCGAGCAGCACTGTCAGCTTGATCTGTACGATCAGATTGTTACAAATTTATAATCACACCTATATCATATTTATATAAGATGTGAAAATTTTCTAAAAAAGAAGTCATTTTCTATGACTTCTTTTTTCATTTTATACTTGCAATATTTGAAAAGAGGTCTATTATAATAATGAGTTTATTTTTAGGAGGAAATTGTTTATGTCATTACAACAAATCATAGCGATCATCATCTTTTTATGTACGATGGGCGCTATCATCACAGGGAAGGTCCACAACACAGTTGCCTCATTAACCGGTGCTGCCTGTCTGGTCCTTACCCACATTCTTTCGATTGAAGATTGTGTTGACGCAGTCGATGTTGAAACAATCTGTATTCTAGTCGGAATGATGCTTTTGGTTGCTGTTATCAAGAATTCTGGTATTTTCGAATACATAGCGATCAAAGCTGCAAAAATCGCAAAAGGTCGTCCATGGCCAATCATGGTGATCTTTATTTTTATCACCGCCGTATGTTCTGGAATGCTTGATAACGTTACCACAGTCTTGCTAGTAGGACCAATGACTCTGGCAATCACAAATATCTTGAAAGTTGATCCCGTACCATATATCATCACACAGATCATGGCTTCCAATATCGGTGGTACCGCTACACTGATCGGTGACCCACCTAACATCATGATCGGTAGTGCGGCCAAATTAAGTTTCGTAGATTTTATTTTAAATACAGGGGTGGCCACTGTATTTGTTATCATTGTTGGTCTGATCTGTATGTATTTTATATACGGAAGAAAGTTATTTGTTACAGACGAATCAATTGTAAAGGTTATGCAGTTAGATGAAAACAAAGCGATCAAGGACCGAAAACTTATGCATGAAAGTGTTATCGTTATCATCCTAGTCGCATTATGCTTTATTTTCCATGACCAGTTAGGCGTACAATCTTGTACTGTTGCTATTGCTGCAGCATGTATCATGCTTTTGATCGGCGGTCAGGAACCTGAAGAAATCATTGCAGACGTTGAATGGCCTACCATTCTTTTCTTTATTGGATTATTTATTGTTGTCGGTGGAATGAAAAAAGTAGGTGTCATCACAATGCTTGCAAATGGATTGATTTCTATCACTCATGGTAATATGGTGGTTACAATGATGGTAATCTTATGGGTTTCCGCTATTGTATCTTCTTTCCTCGACAACATTCCATTTGTTGCAACATTAATCCCTATGATCCTTACGATGCAGTCCGAGGGAATGGATGTCACTCCAATCTGGTGGGCATTGTCACTCGGTGCTTGTTTAGGTGGAAATGGAACACTGATCGGTGCTTCTGCAAACGTTGTTTTGTCTGGTATCAGTAAAAATAACGGACATCCAATTACATTCGGTCAATATTTTAAGATTGGATTCCCAATGATGATCTTATCGATCATCGTATGTTCCGTATTTCTTTTGATTCGATTTGCTTAATAAAAAATTATGGATTATAATATTTAAGAGAGGAGCGTGATCTTATGAATCAAAATACCGTAACCGGAGATTATATTAATATCAATCTGCGTCAGTTAGGCGCTACTTCTATCAAGGAGTTTAACAGCATCATGCACATTGCTGAATTCGATCTTGGTGATGGATTAATTGTTTCTTATGTTTTTAATATTACACGACATAATAAATACTTTTTACAGCGTATGCAGCCATATGCAATGGTCCATGGTAAATTCGCCAGTGATCAGGAAATTATCGATTTTATTACAGCAGACTTAAAGCGTTTTGAAAATGCAAAGAATAGTCACAATTTTAATACTTTCCTTTTAATTTCCCATCTTGGTCATCATATTACAGAAAATATTGAACAGCTGTTTTTAAATTATAACGTTGATGCAGATAAATTAGAGTCCATTGAGGATTCTCTGGAAGAATCTCTTGTTGAAATTCAATCCTTATTTGAGAAATCTGATAAACTTGATCTGCCAGAAGATTAATATTTATAAAAATTGCCCTTGAAATGAAATGGTTTCAAGGGCTTTCTTATTTTTTCAAATTTATACATAACAAAAAGCCCACAGTTTTATACATCTTCTGTACACTTTCCTGTGAGCTTTTAATCTTCTATTGAATATCAACGACAATCTTCTTGTCACCTTTGTCAACCGAAGCCTTGACAACAGTTCTGATCGCCTTTGCAATCCTTCCCTGTTTTCCAATTACTTTCCCCATATCGCCTTCGGCAACATGAAGTTCTAATACGACTGCATCGGCAGTTTCTTTCTCTGTAACTGTCACTTTATCTGGCTGATCAACGAGGGCTTTTGCAATCACTTCTAATAAATGTTTCATGCACTGCCTCCTGTCTTAAATCTGACTATTTTTCGATTCCTGCAGCTTTTAATAATTTAGCTACTGTATCTGTAGGCTGAGCACCTGTTGCTAACCATTTCTTAGCAGCTTCTTCGTCAAATTTGATCACGCTAGGATCCTGATTTGGATCATATGTTCCGATCTCTTCAATAAATCTACCATCTCTAGGGGATCTAGCATCTGCTACTACTACTCTATAAAAAGGTGCTTTCTTCTGTCCCATTCTTTTTAATCTCATTTTTACTGCCATTTTGTTTTTACCTCCAAAAATCTTTCTTTGTAATTTAAATTAATTATTATTTTCTATAACTAAGGCCTAAAAAGGTAATTTAAATCCACCTCTTTTACCACCTTTGCCACCAAACATACCTGACATCTGCTTCATCATCTGTTTCTGATTCTGAACCTGTTTGCATAAGCGGTTAACTTCCGCGATTGGAACTCCTGCTCCTGCTGCGATTCTTCTCTTTCTTGAAGCATTGATGATCTTAGGATTAGCACGTTCTTCTTTAGTCATGGAATAAATGATCGCCGCTGTCTTATCCATCATACTATCATCAATATCAAGTCCCTGCATCTTGTTTCCGACACCAGGGATCATAGATAACAGATTGGATAATCCACCCATCTTCTTCATCTGATCCATCTGATCAAGAAAATCGTTAAAATCAAACTCAGCCTTCTTCATCTTCTCAGTCATACGAAGTGCGTCTTCCTCATTGATCGTCTGCTCTGCTTTCTCGATCAGTGACAATACATCTCCCATACCAAGGATTCGGCTTGTCATTCGGTCTGGATAGAACTGCTGAAGATCTTCCAGTTTCTCTCCCATACCTACATATAAAATCGGCTTTCCTGTTACAGAACGAATAGAAAGTGCTGCACCACCTCGGGTGTCACCATCCATCTTCGTGATGATAATTCCATCGACGCCGACTTTCTCATTAAATTCTTTCGCCACATTGACAGCATCCTGTCCTGTCATGGCATCCACAACCAGAATACTCTGGAATACATCCACATTCTCTTTGATCTCAATCAGCTCTGTCATCATATTCTCATCAATATGAAGACGTCCTGCTGTATCCAGGATCACGATATTGTTTCCATTCTTCTGTGCGTGTTCTACGGAAGCCTTTGCAATATCCACTGGATTCTGCTTATCTCCCATTGTAAATACTGGTACTCCGACCTTCTCTCCATTGACCTGAAGCTGTTTGATCGCCGCTGGGCGATATACATCACAGGCTACCAATAATGGTCGTTTTCCTTTCTTCTTATACTGTCCGGCAAGTTTTGCACATGTTGTTGTCTTACCAGCACCTTGAAGACCTGCCATCAAAATAATCGTAATTTCATTACCTGGACGAAGCTGAATCTCTGTCATCGTTGATCCCATTAATGCTTCCATCTCTTCTTTTACGATCTTGATCACCATCTGTCCCGGATTCAAACCATTCAGAACATCTTGTCCTACAGCTCTTTCCTGTACAGATTTGATAAATGTCTTTACAACTTTGAAGTTAACATCAGCTTCAAGTAAAGCTCTTTTAACTTCTCTCATTGCCGTTTTTACATCATCTTCTGTTAAACGGCCCTTACTTCTTAAGTTCTTAAATACACCCTGAAGTTTCTCGGATAAACTTTCAAATGCCATTGATTCACCTCATCTAAGTTATAAATCTTCTAAAACCTGATTACATACAGATTCTATTTGTCTGATGTCTTCTTCCATCTGCTCTTTATCTTCTTTAAGAAGCCTTCTGGATAAGGTATGGATCTCTTTGATCTTCTCCTTGGCCGTCAAAAACTTCGCTACCAGATGAAGTCTTGCTTCATAATCTGCCAAGATCTTATCACATCTTCGGATCATATCATGCACCGCCTGTCTGGTAATTCCAAACTCAGCTGCGATCTCTGTGGCTGTCATATCATTCAAAATATGTTCACCATATATCTCCTTCTGATGTGCTGTCAGCAATTCGCCGTAAAAATCATATAATAAATTCTGTTCTACGATTCGTTCCATCTGATACTCCTGTAAAGCAATTTTCCTTTACCAGATGTTAGTTTAGCGAATTTCACTGCCTTTGTCAAGTATTTTTACTTGCACAATACAAATTTTACTTGAAAAACTCTGGCTTTTCTGTAAAATGAAAAGAGCATTCTATTTAATTATAAATCAAAAAGAAAGGTTATACAATGATTCAGGCAAATAATGTAACTTTACGTTTAGGAAAACGTGCTTTATTCGAAGATGTAAATATTAAATTCACAGAAGGTAACTGCTATGGACTGATCGGTGCCAATGGAGCAGGTAAATCCACTTTCTTAAAAATTCTTTCCGGAGAGATCGAACCTTCAAAAGGAGATGTATCCATTACTTCTGGACAGCGTCTTTCTGTTTTGAAACAGGATCACTACCAGTATGATGATCATATCGTCCTTGATACGGTTATGATGGGTAATCAAAGATTATACGAGATCATGAAAGAAAAAGAAGCTTTATATGCGAAGGAAGACTTCACAGACGAAGACGGCATCCGTGCTAGTGAATTAGAAGGCGAATTTGCTGATATGAATGGATGGGAAGCAGAATCTGATGCTGCTACCTTATTAAATGGTCTTGGAATTCCTAGCGATATCCATTATACAAAGATGGCTGACTTAAACGGTTCTCAGAAAGTCAAAGTCTTACTTGCACAGGCTTTATTCGGAAATCCAGATATCCTGCTGCTTGACGAGCCTACCAACCACTTAGACTTAGACGCTATTTACTGGTTAGAAGAATTCCTGATCAACTTTGACAACACGGTCATCGTTGTATCCCATGACCGTTATTTCTTAAATAAGGTATGTACTCATATCGCAGATATCGATTATGCGAAAATTCAGTTATTCTCTGGAAACTATGATTTCTGGTATGAATCCAGCCAGCTTCTTACAAAACAGATGAAGGAAGCCAACAAGAAAAAAGAAGAAAAGATGAAGGAATTACAGGACTTTATCGCAAGATTCAGTGCCAATGCTTCCAAATCCAAACAGGCTACTTCAAGAAAGAAAGCTTTAGATAAGATCCAGCTAGATGAGTTAAAACCATCCAGCCGTAAATATCCATATATCAACTTCAAGCCAAACCGTGAAATCGGAAATGATGCTTTAGTTGTTGAAAATCTTACAAAGACGATCGATGGCGTAAAAGTCTTAGATAACATTTCTTTCTTAATGAAACCAACGGATAAGATTGCTTTCGTAGGTCCTAATACATTGGCTGCTACAACATTATTTAAGATCTTATCCGGAGAAATGGAACCTGATTCTGGTTCTTACAAATGGGGAGTGACTACAACGCAGTCTTATTTCCCAAAAGATAATACAAAAGATTTCAGTCAGGATGAAACGATTGTTGAATGGCTGACTCAGTATTCTGAAGATAAAGATGCAACATTTGTCCGTGGATTCCTTGGACGTATGTTATTCTCTGGAGAAGATGCATTAAAGAAAGTTGGTGTTTTATCTGGAGGAGAGAAAGTTCGTTGTATGCTATCTAAATTAATGATCAGCGGAGCCAACATCTTACTTCTTGATGAGCCTACCAACCACTTAGATATGGAATCTATCACTGCTTTAAATGAAGCATTAAAAGATTTCACTGGTGCATTATTGTTTACTTCTCAGGATCATCAGTTTGTACAGACAACAGCTAATCGTATCATGGAAATCACTCCGAATGGTCTGATTGACAAAGAATGTACTTACGACGAATATCTGGAAAATGACGAAGCTGCCAGAAAACGTCAGATTGTTGAGATTGAAGAAGACGACGAATAATTTCATAGTTCTAAACAAAAACACAGAGATTTTATCACCAATCTCTGTGTTTTTATTCTTATTTAATTTTACTGATCGTAAGTATCTAAGAACGAATGTTTTACTCCATCTTTCTTATATGCAATGATCGTCTTTAAATTGACATTTTCTACACTCTTGAAAATATTGGACTCTACATACGGATTGATCTCTTTCATCTTCGCGATCAACTGTTTTGTCTCCATTCTCTTGGATTTCGTAACACCGTCTGGATTACATGTTGTACAAGTATCTGTAAACTTACATGCACACTGGATAAAATGTAATCCATTGTAATCTCTCCAATGCTTGATATCATCCTCTCGGATCAGATACATCGGACGGATTAGTTCCATTCCTTCAAAGTTTGTACTGTGAAGTTTTGGCATCATCGTCTGTACCTGTGCTCCATAAAGCATTCCCATAAGGATCGTCTCAATGACATCATCATAGTGATGTCCCAACGCAATCTTATTGCATCCAAGCTCTTTAGCCTTGCTGTATAAATATCCACGACGCATTCTTGCACACAGATAACATGGCGATTTCTCAATCTCATAAACAGCATCAAAAATATCAGATTCAAAGACTGTGATCGGAATATCTAATAATTTGGCATTATTCTCTATGATCTGTCGATTCATTTCATTATATCCTGGATCCATGACTAAAAATACAAGATCAAAATGGAATTTGTTATGGCGTTTTAATTCCTGAAATAATTTCGCCATCAACATGGAATCTTTTCCCCCAGAGATACAGATAGCGATCTTATCATTCTCCTGCACTAGATCATATGTCTTGATCGCTTTTACAAACTTGGAGAATATCTGTTTGTGAAACTTCTTACGGATGCTCTTTTCAATCTCCTGTGTTCTTGTCAGTTCTTTTTTCTTGCCTTTTCCTTCGGCTTCTTTGTTATTTTGTTCTGTTTTCTGATCGTTTTCCTGTTCTTCTTTCATCAAGGATAACAACCATCCTGTGTATCCACCTTCCAAACTAAGGACATCGATTCCTTCTTCCGCTAATTTCTCTGCTGCCTCCTTGCTGAAAATTCCCTTGGTACAATATAAAATAACTTTCTTACCCTGATCAATATATTCCTTTGCCTGTGTTCCAAGCTCATCTTCACCTGCTGCCACAACAGCTCCAGGGATCATTCCATAAGATGTGTTTGATTCATCTCTCATATCAAGAAGCTGATAACTCCCTTTTTCTAACTGTTTTAATTCTTTATATGAAATATTAATATTGCTCATGCTTTCAACCTTTCTTTCGTATCCTACTATATTTGTAGGGTTCCGTTTATTTATTATAGAGAGAAAGCTTTGAAAATACAAGAGCAAATCTTTATTTTGCATCAGTTGTTGTATACATTGTTGATCATAAATCCATAACCACTCCATTCGATTGGAATGTATGTCTGTTTTTTATTTTGTATCGCATAAATACCTATTCTGCCCGAAATCTGAGAATAAGATCCCTTTGCTGACTTTGCTTTTTGGTATTGTTCTGTTACATTGACATTGCCCATCAAACGCTTCTTCAAATTATACTCTGACTGTTTCAGATTCAGATAAGACAAAAATCCAGCCGGAATATCTTCCAAATGATCTGCGATATCTTTCCAATCTTTTGTGTAATCATAAGAGTACACATCAATCGCTAAAATCTGATCCGTATACGCGTCCATAATAAGATTCACTATTTCATCCTCCGACGATTCTGGTGATAATGTAATATACCATACCAGAAGATTTTTGACATTCGAAATATTAGATACGGAACCTTCATCGATCATATCATCCTTTTTCTTGATATAAGTGTATAATTTTTTATATGTAATCTTCCAGTCTTCATCTACCCGATAAGCGATTTTCATTTTTTTTAATAATAGATTCGTCTGTTTTTTTGCAGTTTTTTCTACATCTCTTCCATCCACAGTTCTTGATGAAGGTCTTACTGCTACACTCAAAATATGATTATTGATGATCTTTAATTTTTCCAGAGTTGTCTGAGTAGCCTCTACCGAAATCTCTACTGGATTTAAGGATAGATCCTCACTCTGCCCAAACGTTTTTTTGTCCACCAGAGCTGCCTGAATATTTGGTAAAAAGTAAAACAAGACCACAAGTAATAAAGCCGCCACAACAAGAAGAGCATTCCTAATTTGTTTTTTCATAAGCTCCTCCTCCAATTGTTATGATCACAGTTGTTCCTTTCCCTTGCTGACTGATAAATCGCATCTCTCCTTGATGGATCCTCACGATTTCTTTACATATAGCAAGCCCTAAACCTACTCCACCTTGTTTTCTTGACCTTGACTTATCTATCCGGTAAAACGCTTCCGTGATCTTACTTATCTCATCCTTTGGCATTTCGCATCCAGTATCCGAAATATAAATCTTGGCTCCTTCTTGTGTTGCTCGATCCTCAACTGTTAATATTCCACCCGAATTCATTGATTTTAATGCATTATCGATCAAATTTAATATTAATGATTTCAATAAATCCGGCTCTATCTTACAAATTGCTTTTTTTAAATTTAAATTCACAAGAATATCTTGTTCTTTTAAACGATACTGCATGGATGTAACTGCTTCTTGAATCATTGGCTCTAAATCTTGTTTTTTCATCTGAAACTGTTGATTTTTCAAAACAAGAAGTTTCATTAATTTTAATGATAAATTCTGTAATCGTTTTCCTTCTGAATAAATATACCCATATGCTTCTTTTTGCTCTTCTTTCGAAAGAGCTTCCATCCGCATCAGATCTGCATACCCTATGATCGATGTAAGTGGTGTCTTCATTTCATGAGCAAAACTTCCCATAAATTCTTCCTGGTTTTTTAACAATTGATCCAATTTCATTAACTTTTCTATCAATTGTTCTGTCATATAATTAAAACTGACTGAAAGTTCTCCAATTTCATCTTCTGTATGCACTGGAACCCTGACAGAATAATCACCGTCTGCAATCTGCTTCGAAACCTGCGACAATTTCTGTAATGGTCTTGTAAGGATCATTGCCAGAAAATAGGATACTACAATCTCAATTCCTATTACTAATACAAAAATCTTACGAAAACTTACCAACTGCTGATGCCTTGTCGCATATACTTCTGAAATATCATATGCTCCCTGAAAAACCATAGTTTCCTTTCCATAAGAAATCTTACTAGTAATCTGATAATATACTTTATTTTTATTTTGGAATACCACCGCTTTTCCCTGTTTCGTTGAAAAACCATTGCTTCTCCTAAAATTATCATTTTTACGATTGTAATAAAGTGGCTGCTTCCATTGAACCTCTCCATGTTGTTCCTTTAATAATCGAACTGAACTGTCTCTTAACAAGCCCTGCCAGTTTAATCGCTTCAATACACTCGCAAATGTTTGATTCTGATACGTATCATCCATCTCATTAATTTCTTTTAACATTCTTAAGATCATTTCGTAAGAATTCCTTGCTGCTCTTTTTTCTTGTTTGATAGATACTTGATATGAATATTGAATCAGCAACATTCCTCCAAATCCAAATGAAAATGAAACGATCAACATTGTTATGATCATTAATTTCCAACGAAATTTCATCTTGGTACCTCCAGACGGTATCCCATCTTGGGCACAGTGATCAAAAAATCTTCCCAGCCAACTTTCTTTCGAACTCTCTGCACATGAAGATCTACCGTCCTGCTTCCCGCAATGTAATCTCCACCCCAAACACGTTCATAAATTATTTCCCTGAATAATACATTTCCAGGATTCCTTGCAAACAGTAATAATGTATCATATTCCTTCTTGGTCAAGTTGATTTCTTTCCCTTCTTTTTTTACGCACATTGCATCTGTGTCGATTTCTAAACCTAATATATTGATGATACGATCTAATTTGTGATATCGTCTTAATACAACCTCAATCCTTGCCAATAATTCCATAATCTCAAATGGTTTTACAATATAGTCTTCTGCTCCATATCGCAGACCATTTACTCTGTCATTAAGATCTCCTTTTGCTGTCAGGAAAATGACTGGTATCTCTAATGGTTTTACGTATTCTAAAATTTCAAACCCATCAGCCCCGGGCAGCATGATATCTAGTAAGATCAAATCTGGATAATTCTTTTCCAGCATATCAATTGCTTCTAACCCATCATAAGCACATTCACTATGATAGCCGGCTTTCTTTAAACTTAGTGCGATCAGATTTGAAATTGGCTTTTCATCTTCTACGACCATGATGTTCACCATAATTGTTCTCCTTATTGTTTTATTGATTTTCCTTATTGTTTTTGTATGCTGCCCAAAACCTTTTCTATTTTACGAATTCTTTGCATCATACTTGCATCATTTTTTTATCATTTTTTACAAACTGATTTCAATAAAAAGAGCAAAAACAAATCATCTCTGTCTGTCTTTGCCCTTTTTCTTTATTATTTTATCTTCAATTTCTTGTCCTATACATACTGAATATTCATCACACTTGTACCAACTGCATAACTTACCATATTCAGTACACTCTTCACAACGGTTGTACATGCATGTACGATATATCTAATATCTTCTTCTACTGTATGTGCAAGCTTCACATAAGAATTATGAATACTTCTAATATATGATGTCAATTCTTCCACAGAATCATATGCCGCAACATGCTCCTTGATCTGTGCTGCTTCTTCTGTCTGAAGAAATGCTCTCATTCCAAACTTCAGATCACGTTCATAATAGCAATGATCCTTTACATTGCCTGGATAATGATCATTATGTGGGAATGTAAAATAATCTGCAATGTAATGAATGATCACACCAAGACCTGCACAACGTCGCATATTCATTCCCTTATCTTTATCGTAATTGGCAATAAATTTTGAAATCTTACGTTCAATATCATCAAATGTAATATCAAACTTATGAGGTGTCGTCACAAATGATGGTCTGCAGTCTGGCCAGATACTTCCTACATAAAACGGTAATCTATAATCGAATACATTGTCAAGTTCCATAGAATCCATAATCTGCCCTGCTAATGAAATATGTGATTTCTTTCTCATATAAATGATACTCCTTATAATTGGAACCATATCCGGATCATATATTCCTTCCAGATATCGTCGTCATCTGCTTTGTTACACCCTTTGACTCAAATTATATAATTTTATCTGTCAATATGCAACCAAATGATGAATTCTTTATATTTTTTTAATATTTAGCCTTTAATTTATTTAATCTTCCATGTATTTCCGTAATAAATCTAATATTTTACCGCTATTAAATCCTTTTCTCGCAAAATATCCGTAATATTTCTGAAAATTCTCCTTAGTGACGGAACCCTTTTGCCGGATTCTCTTCTTAACCTGTTCTTCCAAGATATCATCTTCTTCGTATTCATATTCCTCAAAGACCCTCTCTAATGTCTCCGCAGTGATTCCTTTCTTCCGAAGGTCCATCTTAATCTGAATCTTACTCTTACTTCCTGACTTGTATTCCATGTAGCGGCGTACATATTCTTCATCATTGATATATCCAAATGACTCCACATACGCAACTGCCCCTTCCGTAATAAATTCTGGAAATTCGGCTCTCATAAGACGTTCTTTTAATTCCTTTTTTGTACGATCCTGATATTTTAACAATGACATAGCTTTTAACTTCGCCCGATGCAACAGTAATTTGTTTAATTCTTCAAATTCTTCCTGTCCGATCTCGTCTTGTTCATGGAATCCCAATCGTCTTATCTCATTATAGTAAAGCAGGCAGTACTTTTCTTCATCGAAGAAAAGCCTGACCTGCTTTGTTCCTACTTTATCTAGTTTCGTAATGATCATTATTCTTCAGAAACCTGAGCCTCTGCCTTAGGATCGTTGTTGGCATTCTCAGCATCTTCCTCTAACAGTCCATATTGGACACGGATTGCATGTTCCACTGTCTCTGCGATATCCGGGTGATCTTCTAAGTACTTCTTGCTGTTCTCTCTACCCTGTCCAATCTTCTCTCCGTTGTATGCATACCATGCACCACTCTTATGAATGATATCTGCATCTGCTGCAAGATCTAAAATATCTCCATACTTGGAAATTCCTTTTCCAAACATAATATCAAATTCTGCTTGTTTAAACGGAGGAGCTACCTTATTCTTCACTACTTTAATCCTTGTTCTGTTACCGATCATCTCTCCTGCCTGTTTTAATGTCTCTGTTCTTCTGACATCTAAACGGATAGATGAATAGAACTTAAGTGCACGTCCACCAGTTGTTGTCTCTGGGTTTCCAAACATGACTCCAACTTTCTCACGCAACTGATTGATAAAGATAACTGTGCAGTTAAACTTACTTACAACACCTGTTAACTTACGAAGTGCCTGTGACATCAATCTTGCCTGAAGACCTACGTGCGAATCTCCCATATCTCCATCAATCTCTGCCTTCGGTACTAATGCAGCTACAGAATCGACGATAATGATGTCGATCGCTCCAGATCTTACCATTGTCTCTGTGATTTCAAGTCCCTGCTCTCCTGTATCTGGCTGAGAGATATAAAGGTTATCAATGTCAACCCCGATATTCTTTGCATAGACCGGATCAAGGGCATGCTCTGCATCAATGAATCCTGCAATCCCGCCTCTCTTCTGGACTTCAGCTACCATATGAAGTGCTACTGTTGTCTTACCACTAGATTCAGGTCCATAAATCTCGATGATACGTCCCTTAGGTACTCCACCTACTCCTAATGCGATATCAAGACTGATAGAACCTGTTGGTGTTACTTCGATCGTACGGTCTGCCTGGTACTCTCCAAGTTTCATGACAGATCCCTTACCATAGTCTTTCTCGATCTTAACCAATGCGGCATCCAATGCCTTTAATTTTTCTTCCTGTTTCATATATGTTTACTCCTTTTAATTTCAAATATTTATCTTATATTCTTCTATCTTTTAATTTCCTGTTTAGAGTATAGCATATCCTTACACTAAAAAACAAGTGTTCGAGCGAATATTTGTTCGATTTTTATTCGTGATCCTTTTTCTTATGATGATTCTCATAGAAACTCTTCAACCAATGCATGTCTTACCATAGTTAACGCTCTGCATACAGCTGTTTCTCTGACTTTCTGTCTGTTACCGTTTAACTGGTATTTGTTTACTTTCGTCTTTCCATTAACACTGACACCGATGTAAACAAGTCCTGCCTTCTTCTCAGGTGTTTCACCGCCCGGTCCAGCAAGACCTGTGATTCCAACACCGACATTTGAACCAGCCTGTCGTGCAACACCTTCCGCCATCTGTCTGGCTGTATCTTCTGAAACTGCTCCAACGGTATTTAGAGTTTCTTCTTTTACTCCAAGATATTTCATCTTAGCTTCATTTGCATATGTAATGAAACTTTCATTTAAGACATCCGATGCTCCTGCAACATTAACTAACCTTGCTGTAAACATTCCTGCTGTACAGGATTCTGCTGCTGCGATCGTATAATGATGTTTACTTAACATATCAACCACAACATCTTCTAATGTTTCATCTTCTTTTGTCGTAAATATCTTATGACCAAATCTTCTGTATAATTCTTCTGTTATTGGTGTAACAAGCTTCTTTGCTTCATCTTCACTTACCGCTTTTGCTGTCACTCGAAGATGAACTTCTCCTAATTTGGCATATGGGGCAACTGTAGGATTCGTCTGCTTTTCGATCAAATCTTCAATCTCTGCTGCAACGCGGCTTTCTCCCATACAATCAATCTTCACAACATCGGAGTATAATACCTCTGAACTTAATTCTTTTATGATCGGTTCTACCTGATCATGGAACATTGGAAGCAGTTCATTTGGAGGTCCTGGGAGTAAAACTACTTTCTTCCCTTCTTTTGCATGAATGACCATTCCCGGTGCTGTTCCATTTTCGTTATATAAAACAGTACAATCTTCTGGCACTAATGCCTGTTTTAAATTATTCTCTGTCATGTTACGATGACTTCTCGCAAAATATTCTTTCAAGCGTCTTAGTGCTTCTTCATCTTCTACAAGCCCCTGTCCACATGCTTTCGTTGCAATTTCCTTTGTAAGATCGTCTTTCGTTGGTCCAAGTCCACCAGATAAAATCAAAATATCAGATCTTTCAAGTCCCTGTCTGATCACATTTTCTAATCTTTCTGGATTGTCTCCTACTGTCGTCTCAAAAAAAACGCTTATCCCCAATGAGGCTAAGCGTTCTGATAAGTAGGCAGCATTGGTATTCACGATGTTTCCTAATAAAATCTCTGTTCCTACGCAAATAATTTCTGCTGTCATAATTGTTGTTCCTTTCTGGATCTAATTTCCTTCAGATAATACCTGTTTATTCTTCACCAAATAATCAACTAAAGAAATGATTGTCAGGGCTGTTGCAATGACGATCAAAATATTCTCGATCATCACAGCTGTGCTTGTTCCAAGATCAATGATCAGCATAATGATCATAAACATCTGAAAGTTTGTCTTAAATTTTCCCCAGTAGCTGGCTGCGATAACGATTCCATTATCAGAGGCGATCAGGCGGAATCCACTAATGATAAATTCTCTTGCAATAATAATGATCGCTACGATAGATGATAAACGGTGCATTCCAACTAATGCGATCATTGCAGAACAAACTAATAATTTGTCTGCCAATGGATCCATAAATTTTCCGAAGTTTGTTACCAGATTGTATTTTCTTGCAATATGTCCATCTAAAAAGTCTGTAAGACTCGCTAGAATAAATACAACAACTGCGATCCACTTGCTATAATCCCCTGCACAATCTGTCAGCAAGAAAAATAAGAATACCGGGATCATAAGTGTTCTTAAAATTGTTAACTTATTTGGTAAATTCATAATCTACTTCTCCTATCACATCATATTCTCTACCCTGAGTAATTTTAACATAAACAAAGTCTCCTGTCATCAATTCTTCTGGAGAATTTATAAAAACACATCCATCTACCTTTGGTGCATCCATATAAGAACGTCCAACGTAGATATCATCTTCAAATAAATATCCTTCTACCATAACTTTGATCGTTTTACCGACTAACTGCTGGGTATGTTCATAGGAAATCTCCTGCTGAAGACTCATCAGTTCATCTCTTCGTTCTTCTTTGACTTCTTCGTCGATCTGATCCTCAAATGTTGCTGCCAGTGTATCTTCTTCCGGTGAATAAGTAAAGACTCCTAAACGATCAAATTGACATTCTTCTACAAAGTTCATTAATCCTTCATGATCTTCTTGGCTTTCTCCTGGAAATCCAGTGATCAGTGTTGTACGGATCGTAATATCAGGAATCTCTTTACGAAGTTTCTTGATCACTGCTACAAGATCTTCTCTTGATGTTCTTCTTCCCATTCTCTGTAAGATACGATTCTCACTATGCTGAATCGGCATGTCAATGTAATTGCAGACTTTCTCTTCTGTCTTGATCACTTTGATCAGCTCATCTGTGATCTCTTCTGGGTAGCAGTATAACAGGCGGATCCATTCAATCCCTTCGATCTTGCAAAGTTCATGAAGTAATAACGGAAGCTGTTTTTCTCCTGTCAGGTCTTTGCCATACAGTGTTGTTTCCTGAGCTACCAGTACTAATTCTTTCACTCCTTCAGATGCTAAACGCTTTGCCTCATTCAACAGTTCTTGCATTGGAACACTTCTGAAACGTCCGCGGATCTTTGGAATGATACAATAGCTGCATCGCTTGTCACAACCTTCAGCAATTTTTAAATATGCCATGTGATTTCCTGTTGTTACAACACGTTCTACTTCAGAATTATCTGGAAGATAATCAATACTTTCGTAATGTTCAAAATGTTCCCCTGTATTTTCTTCTAATGCGGTATTCACTGCTTCTACGATAGAATCATAACTTGTTGTTCCAAGAACTGCATCAATCTCTGGAATCTCTTTTAAGATCTCGTCTTTATAACGTTCTGCGAGGCATCCAGCAACAACCAATGCCTTCAGATTCTGTTCTTTGTACTGTGCCATCTCTAAGATCGTATTGATACTTTCTTCTTTGGCATCATGGATGAAACAGCATGTATTAATTACAATAACATCTGCCTGTGTCTCATCGTCGGTCAAAGTGTAGCCATGCTTGGTCAAAAGGCCAAGCATAACTTCACTGTCTACTAAGTTTTTATCACATCCAAGCGAAATAAATAATATCTTCATTTCTCTTACTCTCCAAACAATTTCTTAGATTCTACACAGTTTTTCATTAACATTGCGATCGTCATTGGTCCAACTCCACCTGGAACTGGTGTGATCGCAGATGTCTTTGGTGCAACTTTGTCATAATCTACGTCACCACAAAGTTTGTTATTTTCATTTCTGTGGATTCCAACATCAATGACAACTGCTCCATCTTTTACATAAGAATCATCAATAAATTTTGGTTTACCAATTGCTACAACCAAGATATCTGCACGTTTGCAGACTTCTTTTAAGTCTTTTGTATGAGAATGGCAGACAGTCACTGTTCCGTTCTCACGTAATAATAACATTGCCATAGGTTTTCCTACAATGTTACTTCTTCCGACTACCACACATTCTTTCCCATCAATTTCGACACCAGAACGTTTTAATAACTGGATCACTCCGGCTGGTGTGCATGGTAAGAATCCTTTTTCTCCGATCACCATATTTCCAACACTGACTGGATGGAATCCGTCAACATCTTTCTTAGGATCGATTGCTAATAATACTTCATCTTCATCCAAATGTTTTGGAAGTGGAAGCTGTACTAGGATTCCGTTGATCTTAGGATCCTTATTGCATTTATCCACGATCGCCATTAATTCTTCCTGTGTTGTCTCTTCTGGAAGCTCATAGCTTACAGACTCGATTCCTACATACTCGCAGGCACGTTTTTTATTGCGTACGTAAACACTTGATGCAGGATCTGCTCCTACCTGAATAACAGCAAGCGCAATATCTTTTCCCTCTGCTTTCAGCTGCGCTACTTCTTCTTTTACTTCATCTTTGATTTCCTGAGAAATCTTCTTTCCATCAATAATCTGCATTGTATTTCCTCGTCATTTCTTTTAAGTATATATTGGCTTTATTTTTGTTGATTAGAATAATCCTGTGATAACTCCATCGTCATTTACATCGATTCCTTCTGCTGCTGGTTTCTTTGGAAGTCCAGGCATTGTCATGACATCACCTGTCAAGGCTACTAAGAATCCTGCACCTGCATTGACATAGATCTCACGGATCGTAATATCAAATCCTTCTGGGCGTCCAAGCTTCTTAGGATCATCAGATAAAGAATACTGGTTCTTCGCCATACAGATTGGAAGATTTCCATACCCAAGTTCAGTCAGTCTCTTCTTCTGACGTGCTGCAGCTGCTGTGTATACTACTTTATCTGCTCCATAAATCTTAGTTGCGATCGTTTCGATCTTTTCTTCTATCGTTGTATCATCATATGTATATAATGGTTTGTAATTGCTTTCTTTATTATCTAATGTACGAAGGATTGCTTTAGCAAGTTCGATTCCACCTTCTCCACCTTTTTCCCATACCTGAGATAATGCAAAATCACAATCTCTTTCTTCACAGAAATTCTTGATAAATGTAAGTTCTGCCTCTGTATCTGTTGCAAACTGGTTTAATGTTACAACAACAGGAACTCCAAACAATTTTAAGTTCTCGATATGTTTTTCAAGATTTACGATACCTTTGCTTAACGCATCGATATTTTCTTCTGCCAGATTGTCTTTTGGGACTCCACCATTATATTTTAAAGCACGTACAGTTGCTACTAACACAACTGCATCTGGGTGAAGATCAGCCATCTGACACTTAATATCCATAAATTTCTCTGCACCAAGGTCAGCACCGAATCCTGCTTCTGTAATTGCGATATCTGCTAATTTTAATGCTAATTTTGTAGCCTGTACGCTATTACATCCATGTGCGATATTGGCAAATGGTCCACCATGTACGAATGCTGGTGTATGCTCTAATGTCTGGATCATATTTGGTTTAATAGCATCTTTTAATAATGCCGCCATAGCTCCAACTGCATTCAAGTCTTTGGCTGTGACTGGTTCACGGTCCATGTTGTATGCAACGATGATCTTTCCTAAACGTTCTTTTAAATCTGCCATATCATTTGCAAGGCAAAGAATTGCCATGATCTCAGATGCTACTGTGATGACAAAATGATCCTCACGGACAACACCATCCACACGACGTCCAAGTCCGATGACTGTATTTCTTAATGCACGATCATTCATATCAATACATCTCTTCCATACAACATCTCTTGTATCAATATTTAATTTGTTTCCCTGCTGAATGTGATTATCAAGCATTGCTGCTAATAAGTTGTTTGCAGATGTGATCGCATGAAAATCCCCTGTAAAATGAAGGTTTAAATCTTCCATTGGTACAACCTGTGCATATCCACCACCGGCTGCTCCACCTTTGATACCAAAACATGGTCCAAGAGATGGCTCACGAAGAGCACAGATTGTTTTCTTTCCAAGTTTGTTTAACGCCTGGGATACTCCGACACTTGTTGTTGTCTTTCCTTCACCTGCTGGAGTTGGGTTGATCGCTGTCACAAGAACAAGTTTCCCATCTTCGTTATTCTTAACTTCATCCATGAAATGAGAATCAAATTTGGCCTTGTATTTTCCATATAATTCAAGGTCGTCTTCTTTGATCCCGATATTCGCTGCAACTTCTTTGATCGGTAATAATGTGGCTTCCTGTGCGATTTCAATATCTGTTTTCATAATAGTTTCCTTTCTATAGATAATCTTCTTTGTATTGTTCAAATTGTTCTTCGCTCATAAGAACTTTCCTTGGCTTGGTTCCTTCTTCTTCTCCAACGATTCCCGCTTCGCATAACTGATCCATTAGTCTTGCTGCACGGTTAAATCCAATCTTAAAGACTCTTTGAAGACTTGCGATCGAAGCCTTGTCTTTGTCAATAATAAACTCAGCTGCTTTTTCAAAATATTCATCCCTTTCCTGCGATGTTGCTGCTTTGACCGCAGCTGTCTGAATCTTTTCCTGAATGTCTGCACCATAGCTGTCTTCGGCATTATTTTCTTCCTTTAAGAATTCTACAACCTTGCTGACTTCTTCATCACTGACAAATGCACCTTGTACACGGATTGGTTTCTGATATCCAGATGGATAGAACAGCATATCACCTTTTCCTAATAACTTTTCTGCACCATTCATATCGATAATTGTTCTTGAATCGACTCCTGATGATACTGAAAATGCAATTCTTGAAGGTACATTCGCTTTGATCAGGCCTGTAATGACGTTAACAGATGGTCTCTGTGTTGCGATCACCAGATGAATTCCTGCTGCCCTGGCAAGCTGTGACAGGCGCACGATCGCATCTTCTACTTCACCCGGTGCAACCATCATAAGGTCTGCAAGCTCATCTACAATGATAACGATCTGCGGAAGTTTCTTAAAATCTTCCCCTTCCATACCATTCTTGATCGATTCCTCGACCTTCTCATTATATCCAGTTAAGTTTCTTACATTCACTTCTGCAAACTTCTTATATCGCTCTCCCATCTCCATCACAGCCCAGTTTAACGCACTGGATGCCTGCTTCGGATCTGTAACGACCGGAATCAGCAAGTGTGGAATTCCCTGATATGCACTTAATTCTACGACCTTTGGATCGATCATGATCAGTTTCACTTCATCTGGCGTTGCCTTGTATAAAATACTCATGATCAATGTATTAATACAAACTGACTTACCAGAACCTGTTGCTCCTGCGATCAAAAGATGCGGCATCTTGGCAATATCTGACACGATCACCTGTCCAGCAAGGTTCTTTCCTACTGCAAATGCAATCTTTGATCTTGCCTGTGCAAATTCCTGATTCTCGATCAGTTCCCTGAACATTACCATCTGGTTTGTCTTATTCGGAACTTCGATTCCAATTGCTGATTTACCTGGAATCGGTGCTTCAATTCGAATATCTGCTGCTGCAAGGTTTAACTTAATATCATCCGCAAGATTTACGATCTTGCTGACTTTCACACCTTGTTCTGGATGTAATTCAAACTGTGTAACGGATGGTCCACAGCTAATATTGGTAATTGTAACATGAACTCCGAAATCTTCCAATGTTTTTTGCAGTTTTTGTGCAGTCTGACGAAGTTCTTCTTTGTTATTTCCCGCTGTTTTCTTTCCTTTCTCCAATAAAGATACTGGTGGAAACTTATAATCTCCTTCTTTGGTCCGAACCTGCGGAAGAATCTCCACTGGTTTCGATGGTGTATTCTTATCCTTATTCACAAAAGATTTCTTCGATGCATTCGGCTGTACTGGTTCAAATATTTCTTTTGGTTCTTTGTCTGTTTCTTCTTGAACGATCAGATCATCAAAATCCTTCTGTATCGGTGTTTGTTTTGTTTTCTCTTCTGGTTCCATAGGAGGCATTGGAGATGCCTGTGATGGTTTCGGTCTTCCAGATCGCAAATCCGGAATATGCATCGATCGTTTCTTTCTCGGTGCTGTTTCTTTATCCTCTTTGGACACCTCTTTTGCTTTTCGTTTCTTCTTCGCTAGTCGTTCTTCTATATCTTCTTCATATCCTTCTACTGTAAAGAAATCAACTGCTTTCTTAAGGAAAGAAAGTAAAGATCTCTCTGTTACAAGGATCAATGAAATTACAGAAATCAATAAAACAACCAAAACACTTCCTGCCCCTCCCAGTTCCTTATAAAGGATTGAACAGATCAATGCACCCAGATACCCGCCTCCTCTGTGGGTTCTTCCACTAAATACAAAGGCTGAATAAGCATCTCTTACTTCTATATTATATATCATCTGAAAAATTGTGGATACCATACATAACAGCAGGATCGCAAAACATGTCTTCTTCACTGCAAGACTGCTGTAATCATTGGAGATCAATAAAATTGCCAGAATAAAGCTTACCGCCGGAATGATGTAATGAGTCGTTCCAAACGCTCCAAAGAAAAATGTACTGATGCTGTTTCCTATGTATCCGCATATTCCAAAATTACTTAAAAATAAAAAAATGAAAAGAGCAAAAACAACTAATACTGCAATCTCTTTATAAAACGGTGCAAAATCTTTTTGTCTTGTACGTGTCCGTTTCTTTGCAGAAGATGTCTTCCTCTTTCTTGTCTTCTTTGCTGCCATAGAAATTGTTACCTCTCTTTGTATACATTTTGTATACATAATCTGCGTATTTTCTTATTTTACAATTAATTATCAAAATACGCAAGTCCCACCGTGAAAAAGGGAAATGTATTTATCTCCCGTACATTTCCCTTTTCTTTTAACCTTTTAATATTGTGCAGTTTCTGGAGGTACAAAATCTTCCGCTTCTTCTACAAATTTCTTAACCTGAATTTGTGCTTTCACAACTGGTATATTGGTTCCGGCTCCTGCAACACATCCACCTGGACATCCCATTCCTTCGATCAGATATCCCTTTTTCTTTCCTGATTTCGCCTGTAGAAGCATCTTCTTACACTCCGCAAGGCCTTCCACATGATCGATCTTTACTTCTGTTTCAGGATAGTATTCATCAATACATGCCTTGATCGCTCCGGCTACTCCACTTGCAACTGCATACCCACGTCCTGCTCCAAAGGCATCATTTAACTCTTCTTCTTTTTCATATGTGTTAAAATCAATTTCTTTCGCATCAAACATTCCAGCCAGTTCTTCAAATGTGATCACAAAATCGACCTCACTTCGCACTGTCCGTCTGGATGCTTCTAACTTTTTGGCAACACATGGCCCTACAAAAACAATTTTTGCATTTGGAGATGTAATCCTTGCCGCTCTTGCCGTTGCTACCATTGGTGTTAGTGCATTAGAAATTTCATCGATCACCTCTGGAAAATATTTCTTTCCAAGCATAGACCATGATGGGCAGCATGATGTCAGCAAGAATGGTAGTTTCCCTGTAGCTACACTTTGAACATAATGCTTTGCCTCTTCTAGTGCCCCTGCGTCTGCTCCAACTGCAACTTCCCACACATCTGCAAACCCAATATCAAGAAGTGCAGCTTTAATCTTATTTGGCGTTGCTTTTGGTCCAAATTGTCCGACAAATGCAGGTGCTAAGATCGCGATCACTTCCGCACCTGCATTCATTGCCTTGATCAACTGGTAAATCTGAGATTTATCTGCAATTGCTCCAAACGGACAATTTACCATACACATACCACAAGAAACACATTTATCTGGATTGATCTTAGCTCTTCCTGCATAATCTGTTTCAATCGCTCCAACCCCACAGGCATTTGCACAAGGACGTTTTCTTTCATAAATCGCACCATATGGACAAACCTTTTTACATTGTCCACATTTGATACATTTTTCCTGATTGATATAAGAATATCCATCCTTAAAACTAATTGCCTTCTTCGGACAAACTTCCATACACGGATGTGCCATGCATCCCTGGCACTGCTCTCCTACAATAAATGCCTTCTCCTTACATTCATTGCATGCAGATGGAATTACCTGAAGAAGTGGCGGCTCATAATATTTCTCTGAAATATTGCTCTCATCAATTCCTTTCGTAATTCTTGTTGGTTTATCCGCTGGATTTAATGACATTCCCATGGCAAGCCTCAATCTCTCACCTACGATCGCTCGTTCTCTGTAAATGCTATCTCGATATTTTGCAACTTCTCCAGGTATGATCTCGTATGGAAGATCTTCAAGATCCTGTAGGTTCCTTTGT
>OBWC01000688.1_pt1 | contig 25174 bp, 23 predicted proteins | sample 1501341 | NCBI WGS metagenome assembly OBWC01 (sample SAMEA2580033, study PRJEB22360) | human gut metagenome | biome: human gut; feature: human-associated habitat; material: faeces | place: Denmark | collected 2008/2010 | reverse complement strand
CACAAGCCCAACATCATGCCTGCGCCGCTTCCGTATAACGGCAGCATCGGCAGCCGCAGAAAGCCGCGGTTCACGAAGCGCTTCTGTTTTAAGGAAACATAGGTGGACTCGAAGATCCATCCAAAGAAACAGTATAGATAAAAAAACGTAAGCCATTGATACCAGGTGTAAGTATACATAAGTCTCCTCTCGGTTGTAAATTCAGCTTATCCATATCATACGACAGGAACAGGGAAATAACAAGGTGTAACGAAAGAACAGGCCTGGAAAAAGAAAACAGATGTGAAAACAGCCGCCTGGATATGACCGGGGCGGCTGTTTTGTCAATTGATTTATTGTAAAAGTATCTGGTTGTCTGCTGTATTCTTAACACGGACGGTCAGGCATTGGGAAAATTACTGGAGGTTTTTATAAACCTCAAAGCTCGGCTTCTTATTTCCGTTCACATTGATGAGGCCGAACGCATAATGGGCACCCAGAAGTCCCTGCTCATCCTTCATACGGTTCAATAGGAAGGCTTCCACATACGGATTTGCCTTTGCGGTCTCATAAGCTTCCTTAATGCACTGGGCCTGGAGATCGAGGCACTGACCGCCGTGGACCGGGGAATCGGAAGTGAATCCCTGCTCGGAGAGGATCAGGTGGCGGACCTTTCCGGACGGGGAAAGCATGTCGGCCTGCTGCATATAATCGGTCAGAATATGAAGATTTTTCAGGTTGATGATATAAGTATTTGCTTTTTCCAGTGTATATTTGTCATCGGAGAAGACCGGATCCTCGAAGGTCTCCGGATATGCGTGCCATGCGATACCGTAGTCGGTATCTTTCAGGCGGCTGTTTAACCGCGGGATCATGTCCATAGCGCCATACTTGAAGCCCTCGACCTGTCCGCAGTTCCAGCGGAAGTCAAACGGAATATAGACGTTTGCCAGCTTGTTGGAACCTTTGATGGTGTCGTACCAGGTGCGGAATCCGGTCGCGTAGTTGGAACAGTAGGTGTCGATATCCATCTGTCCGATATAGTTCCATGCCTGACCGTCATTGACTTCGTTGCCGATGACCCAGTTGGAGACACAATCCCTAAATGCCTCAGTAACACGCTTTGCGGCATCTCTTGTGGCCTGGACGCCTGCATCGTTTAAGGTGTTGAACGCGTAGTAGCTTGCGCCGGTTGGCTGGGATACCGGAAGAAGGGACGGGCTGTAGCTCGCTGCCGCCCAGTCGTTTAAGACGATCAGTGTCACGGTGACACCCGCCTGGTCAAGCTTTGTGTAGAGATCCTGGCAGACAGATAACTGGCTGCTGAATGCCCAGGACATTGGAAAGTTTAAAACGACCTGAGATGCGCCCACCTCGAGGACATCCGGGATCTGGGCGTGCTCGTTGATCAGAACGCCCTTGATGGACTTCGGGGTCTGATAGTGGTCGGCATAGGCCGGAACAGCCATGGAAAAACAGAGAGCTGCGGACAGCGCGGCAGCTGCGATGCGTTTTAGCGAATTCATAAAATATCCTCCTGTGGAATGAGCCACTTTTGCGGAGTTTTGATTTCTGAAAATAATGCCTCCGCGTTGCTGGCAATGTTAATATATTTACTATACCGTGAGGGAAAATAGAAGTCAATGGAAAAGAACATAAAACTGGTGAAAAGGGAAGGATGTCGAAAGTTGAAGTTGAAATCAATAGCTGGAAGGATTATGTCCGGAAATACAAGTTAAAAAACAAGAATATAGGAAACAAGGACTTTGGTAAATTAGCTGAGCAAAAAAATAGGAACCGCAGCCGTTCCTGCAGTCCCTAAGGGGAGTATGGAAAGTATCAATTTTTTAGGGGGACCTGCCAGAGTTGCCTCTGACAGGTATGAGTATGAAAAAGCTTTGTGTGTTCAAGTGTAACACTTGAAACAAAGGCAGGTTATCCTTTCGGATAACGTAATTATATTATATAGACAAAATGTGTCTAAACTGTGAGTAAAAAATTAAAAGAAAGTAAAATTACTTAACGAATAATGAAGAGCCGTATCGAAATATGGCGAAAATTGGCACAGAGACAGACAACAAATCCTGCGCCGAGGATTTCCCGGAGATCTGCCGCATTTTTGCCGAAGTTTGGCAGGAAATTTGAACATAAATTGTCCATAAATATCTGATATACTATATAATAAATTGGTATCAGAGAGGCCAAAAGCTTTTGATCCCAACATCTTGAGATAAGAGAAAAAGAAAACGGGGAGGTTCACAATGAAGAAAGAAAAAATGATATTAGTACCCGCAGCGTTTCTTATGACAGCAATGCTGGCATTTCCGGTTATGGCATCGGAAAAGATCGAGGAGGTCACGATCGATATCAGTGCGGTCCTGACAGATTCCGACAACCTTGAAGTCGAGGCGGAAGTGTCGGATGACGGCTGTTATGTGGATGAGGTGACAGTCACAAATACACCGAGCGGAGACTGGAACGACAGCACAAAGCCGAAGGTAAAAGTTACTCTTGGCGCGGAGAGCGGATATACGTTCTCCACCGGACTCGGTAGATCCGATGTATATCTCGGAAATGATGATCAGACGGTGACATCTGTTTCGAGAAGTACTTCAAAGCTGTCTGTCTATGTGACACTCCCGAAGATCGAAGATATCGACACGGACTATGATTCTGATGATGATTTGGAAGTATATGATCTTTTCTGGGATGACAGCTACGGCGGGGTCGCATGCTGGGAGGGATCTGATTCCGCAAAGAAATATCAGGTCCGTTTATATAGGGACGGAAGCGCAGTGGGTTCCACATATACGACAACGAATGATTACTACAACTTCTGCGGTTCCTTCACAAAGAGCGGAAGTTATACGTTTAAGGTAAAAGCGATCCGGGGAAACAACGAGACAAGCTGGCAGGAGTCTGACTCCAAAGATGTCAACAACAGCGAGGCATCCGCAATCTACGCGAACCGCACAGCAGCAGCGAAGTATTACGGCAGCGGTTCCTCGGAATACAACAATCAGACAAGCTCCAGTTCCTCTAACACCGCAGGCGGCGCATGGCTCCGCGATAACAACGGCTGGTGGTGGTGCAACCCGGATAAGACTTACCCGGTTGCGAACTGGAAGCTGATCAACAATGTATGGTATTATTTCAACCAGTCCGGATATATGACAGAGAACCAGTGGGTAATGAACAACAACCGGTGGTATTACTGCGGAGTGTCCGGCGCGCTGGTCAAGAGCCAGTGGGTACAGACGAACGGCGCATGGTACTACTGCGGAGCTGACGGCGCAATGCTCACGAGCCAGATGATCGGCGGACAGTATTATGTTGATAAAAATGGCGTCTGGGTGCAGTAGAATAAAAATTTCAAAAACCCCTTTAAAAACAAAGGTCTTTCGTATATAATAAAAACTGATATTTCGCGCCCTGAATAAAGCAGGGTTTTCTGATAGAGAGATAAGCGAGGCACATCCCACCGATGGGATGTGGAAATGGATTCAGGAGATTTTCAGTTAGAGAGACAGGAGGAAGACGACAATGATGATGTCCAACGACATTGGAATTGACTTAGGTACCGCCAGCATCCTTGTATACATTAAGGGAAAAGGCGTTGTTTTAAAGGAGCCGTCCGTAGTAGCACTGGACAGAGAGACGAATAAAGTAATTACCTTCGGTGAGGAGGCGCGTCTGATGATCGGACGTACTCCGGGTAATATCGTTGCGGTAAGACCTCTCCGTAAAGGTGTAATTTCCGATTATACCGTAACCGAAAAAATGTTAAAATATTTCATTAACAAAGCGGTCGGAAAGAGAACCTTAAGAAAACCGCGTATCGCTGTCTGCATCCCGAGCGGTGCGACAGAGGTTGAGAGAAAGGCTGTTGAGGACGCAACTTACCAGGCAGGTGCCCGCGAGGTCTGCATCATCGAGGAGCCGGTTGCCGCAGCGATCGGTGCCGGAATCGATATTTCCAAGGCATGCGGAAACATGATCGTAGATATCGGAGGCGGTACTGCGGATATCGCGGTGATCTCCCTCGGCGGTACGGTCGTAAGTACATCCATCAAGACGGCCGGAGATGACTTCGATGAAGCTCTCGTCCGCTATATGAGAAAGAAACATAATCTCCTGATCGGTGAGAGAACCGCCGAGGAGATCAAGATCAATATCGGCGCGGCTTACCGACGTCCGGAGCTTGTGACGATGGAAGTCCGCGGAAGAAACCTTGTGACAGGTCTCCCGAAGACCATCGTTGTCACATCCGACGAGACACTTGAGGCGTTAAGAGAGCCGGCTATGCAGATCGTAGACGCTGTACACAATGTATTGGAGCGTACACCACCGGAGCTCGCGGCTGATATTTTCGACCGCGGAATCGTTCTTACCGGCGGTGGATCCCTGATCTCCGGACTTGATGCCCTGATCGAGGAGAAGACCGGGATCACGACAATGATCGCGGAGGAGCCGCTTACAGCGGTTGCGATCGGAACCGGTAAGTTTATCGAGTTCGCACACGGCGGAAAAGGCGCAGAAAAATAAAAATGGCAACTGTAACAGGCTATGTGGAAAGAATCAAATACCGCAACGAGGATAACGGTTACTCGGTCTTAAGCGTGGCGGACGGGGGAGAAGAATATATCCTCGTCGGCACATTTCCCTACATCAGTGAGGGAGAGCGGATCGAGGCGACGGGCCGGATGGTGGAACACTCCATCTACGGTGAACAGCTTGCGGTGGAGAGCTATGAGATAAAAGCTCCCGAGGACACACTGGCAATTGAACGGTATCTCGGCTCCGGTGCTATCAAAGGCATCGGAGCTGCTTTAGCTAAAAGGATCGTAAAGAAGTTCAAGGCGGACACCTTCCGGATCATGGAGGAGGAGCCGGAACGTCTCGCCGAGGTCAAGGGCGTCAGCGAGCGCATGGCGATGGAGATCAGCAGTCAGGTGGAGGAAAAAAGAGATATGCGTCAGGCCATGGTGTTCCTTCAGCAGTACGGGATCTCCATGAACCTTGCAGTGAAGATCTATCAGCATTACGGTCCGGGAATGTACTCGGTGATCCAGGAAAATCCGTATCAGCTGGCGGACGATATCCAGGGTGTGGGATTTAAGATCGCGGACGAGATCGCGGCGAAGGTCGGGATCTTCACGGATTCCGATTACCGGATCCGCAGCGGACTTTTCTATGCCCTGCTCCAGGCGACGGGAAACGGCCATACATATCTGCCGGAGGAGGAGCTGTTTGCCAATGCGTCGGCACTCTTGAACGTTGAACCGGAGCACATGGAAAAGCATCTGGTGGATCTCCAGATGGAGAAGAAGCTGGTGGTGAAGGAAAAGGATGGGAAACGGATCGTTTACCCGGCACAGTTCTATTATATGGAACTCAATACGGCGAGAATGCTGCATGACCTGAATCTCCACTCGAAGATCGATGAGGACGACGTGAAAAAGCGCCTGAAAAAGATCACGGAGGCGGAGAAGATCGAGCTGGACGAGCTTCAGGAGCAGGCGGTCATGGAAGCTGTGGGTAACGGTCTCCTTATCATCACCGGAGGTCCGGGAACCGGTAAGACGACAACCATCAACACGATCATCCACTATTTCGACCAGGAAGACATGGACATTCTTCTGGCTGCTCCGACGGGCCGTGCGGCGAAGCGCATGACGGAGGCGACGGGATACGAGGCGAAGACGATCCACAGACTTCTGGAGCTTACGGGCGCTCCGACAGTTGATCGGAAAAACAACGGCAATTCCGGCGAGAACCGGCTGGAGGGCATGCATTTTGAGCGGAACGAGGAAAATCCTCTGGACGCGGATGTGATCATCATCGATGAAATGTCCATGGTGGATATCAGCCTGATCCACTCACTCTTAAAGGCGGTGAATGTAGGAACGAGGCTGATCCTTGTGGGTGATGTAAACCAGCTTCCCAGCGTGGGGCCGGGAAATGTTCTCCGGGACATGATCGCGTCGGAGGCGTTCCCTGTGGTGAAGCTCACAAAGATCTTCCGTCAGGCGGCCCAGAGCGACATTATCGTCAATGCCCATAAGATCAACGACGGGGAAACAGTTCCTTTAAATAAGAAGAGCCGTGACTTTCTGTTTATCCGGCGCGATTATCCGGCGGATATTGTGAAGGATATGATGGTCCTCGTGCAGGACAAGCTTCCGAACTATGTCCATGCCGAGATGTCAGATATCCAGATCATGACACCGATGCGGAAAGGCGCTCTCGGAGTCGAGGCGTTAAATAAGCAGCTTCAGGAGAAGTTTAACCCGCCTGCGGCGAATAAGCAGGAGAAAGAGTCCGGCGGGACGATCTTCCGTGTGGGCGATAAGGTCATGCAGATCAAGAACAACTATCAGATCGAGTGGGAGGTCCGCAACCGCTACGGAATCCCGGTGGATAAGGGCGAAGGCGTTTTCAACGGGGATACGGGGATCATCCGCTCCATCAACAGCTTCGCGGAGACCATGGAGGTGGAATTTGATGAGCGGCGGATGGTGGAGTACAGCTTTAAGCAGTTGGAGGAGCTGGAGCTTGCCTACGCGATCACGATCCACAAATCCCAGGGAAGCGAATATCCGGCAGTGGTGATCCCGGTCCATTCGGGACCACGGATGCTGATGACGAGAAACCTGATCTACACGGCGGTCACAAGGGCGAAAGCCTGCGTCTGCCTCGTGGGAATCCCGGAGGTGTTTCAGGCGATGGTGGATAATGAGGTGGAACAGAAACGGTATTCGGGGCTGAAAGATCGGATTCTGGAGATAACATGAAATTCAATAAAATTCTTGATGTTCTATATCCCCGCCGCTGTCCGGTATGCGGGGATATCACTGGCGGTTCCGGGCGGATGATCTGTCCGGACTGCCTTCATAAACTATCGTTTGTAAGATCGCCGGTATGTAAAAAATGCGGAAAAGAGATTGAAGACGGGAGTCTGGAGTTCTGCCCGGACTGCATGCGCCATCCGCGTGCCTTTGAGTACGGGATCGCCTTATTAAATTACGATGAGGCGGCGAGGCATTCCATGGCGCAGATCAAGTACAATAATAAGAGAGAGTACCTGGATTTTTACGGGACAGCTCTGGCGGCACGGTACGGACGGACAATCCGCCGGATGCAGGCAGATGCCCTGGTCCCAGTGCCGGTCCATGCCACGAGGAAAAAGACCCGGGGATTCAATCAGGCAGAGATCCTGGCACGGGTCATCGGAAAGAAGCTGGGGATTCCGGTGATACCGGAAATGCTGGTGAGAAATAAGAAGACGCTGCCGCAGAAGGATCTTTCGGCAGCGGAGCGGCTTAAGAACCTTTCCGGTGCCTTTGCGGCGGGGGAGATCCCGGAGGGGATCAGGAGTGTGATCCTTGTGGACGACATTTATACAACGGGCAGTACCATCGAGGCGTGCGCGAGAGCCCTGCGGGCATCGGGGATCAGCCGGATCTATTTCGTTGTGATCTGCATGACCGGGGGCAGATAGGACAGGGAAAAGTGATATGCATACAGGTTATAGAATGAGAGATACTGCATAAATATGCAAAAGCATATGCATAAACACTTGCTTTTTGTATAGGCCTGTGGTATAGTGGGTTCCGTCGAAAAAGTTGCAAATCCGTATTGGGTTAGAGGAGGAAAATATTATGAAAAAGGCGATTGCATTATGTTTAACTGCTGCGATGGCAGCATCACTTCTTACAGGCTGCGGCGGCAAGACTACAGAGACAACGGCAGCAGCAGAGAACAAGACAGAGACAACAGCAGGTGAGGCTGCGGCAGAAAAGAAAGATGAGGCAGCTGGGGTTGTTAAGGTGATCGAATATGATCTTACAGATGAGCAGTATGCATTCGGCGTGGATAAAGACCAGCCGGAGCTGCTTGAGCAGGTAAATGCATTTATCGCAAAGATCCAGGGGGACGGAACCTTCAATGAGATCTGTGATAAATATTTCAGTGACGGCGAGCCGGCTGCAGTAGAATCCGCAGAGTATGATGCTTCTAAGGATCAGCTGGTTGTTGCGACAAACGCGTCCTTTGAGCCGTTTGAGTATGTTGACGGCGACAGCTACAAGGGAATCGATATGGAAATCGCAGCTTTGTTCGCACAGGAGCTTGGCAAGGAGCTTGTAATTGAAAACATGGACTTTGATGCAGTATGCTTATCTGTTGGTCAGCACAAATGCGACATCGCAATGGCCGGCTTAACGATCAACGAGGAGAGAGAAGAATATGTAACTTTCTCCGATCCGTATTATAAAGCATCCCAGAGACTGGTTACACTGGCAGATGATACGGCTTTTGATGACTGTAAGGATGCAGCTTCCGTAGAAGAGGTTCTTAAGGGCTTAAGCGCGAGCGACAAGATTGGCGGACAGCAGGGAACCACAGCACAGTACTTTGTTGAGGGCAGTGATGACTGGGGCTTTGAAGGACTCCCGGCAGAGTGGGTACCGTATAAGAGTGCATCTCTTGCAGTTCAGGATATGATCAACGGCAACGTGAAGTACGTGATCATTGATGCGGCTCCGGCGGAAAGCATCACAAAGGCGATCAACGCAATGCAGTAAAAATATTGGAAACACCGGTCAGAAAAGCGGGGGCAGGATACGGTTCGCTCCCGCTTTTTGACTGTATTGGAACATGGCAGGAAACGCTGTGTTTTTGCTATCTGGAGGTATTATGGGAAACTTCGGGAACAAATGGAACAAGTTTGTACAGATATTTATTGAGAAAAACGGTTACGTCAAAGTTGTGCAGGGTCTGCAGAATACGCTTCTGATCGCGGTAGTCGGCATGATTATCGGTGTTTTGATCGGTACCATCATCGCGACGGTCCGCGTCCTGCCGAAATATAAGACACTTCCGCGGGCGTTGAACGCGGTTTGCAGCTTCTACGTAGGTCTCTTCCGCGGAACCCCGATGGTCGTGCAGCTTCTGATCTTCTACTACGTTATGCTGCCCCTTATGGGGATCAAGCTGCCGGGTGTCCGTGTTGCCATGGTGGTCTTTGGATTGAACAGCGGCGCGTATATTTCCGAGATCATGCGAAGCGGTATCCAGTCCGTTGATCCGGGACAGCTTGAGGCGGGACGTGCAGTCGGTCTTGGCTTTGGCCCTGCGATGATCCGGATCGTGATCCCGCAGGCAGTAAAAAATATTCTTCCGACTCTGGGCAATGAGTTTATCGCCCTGATCAAGGAAACCTCCGTTGTCAGCTTCGTCGGCGCGGCGGATCTTTATGTTGCCTTCAACTATATCGGAAGCAACAGCTACGAGTTTATGGTCCCGTATCTTGTCATGGCGGCGATCTACATCGTTCTCGTGCTGGTGATTTCAATTCTTGTTAAACTGATGGAAAGGAGCCTGAAGAAGAGTGATAGACGTCATTGATCTGAAAAAAACATTTGGTGATCTGGAAGTCCTGAAGGGAATCAATGTGACCATCAATAAAGGCGACATCGTTGTAGTCATTGGCCCGTCCGGCTCCGGAAAAAGTACATTTTTAAGATGCTTAAACTGTATGGAGGATCCGACCTCCGGCAGCATCATTTTTAACGGCGTAGATATCGCCGATATGCGCGTGGACATCAATATCCACCGCCGCCATATGGGCATGGTATTCCAGCACTTCAACCTGTTCAACAATATGACTGTGATCGAGAATATCATGATGGCACCGGTCTATGTGCGCTGTAAAGAGTTAAAGAAGGCAAAGAGAAAAGGAACGTTGGCACCTGACGCGCCGAAAACGAAGGCAGAGATCAAGGCACAGGCGAGAGAGGAAGCCCTTGAGCTGTTACGCCGCATCGGCCTTGAGGATAAAGCAGACGTTTATCCGTCCACGCTTTCCGGCGGACAGAAGCAGCGTGTGGCCATCGTGCGTGCTCTGGCAATGAAGCCGGATGTGATCCTCTTCGATGAGCCGACGAGTGCTCTCGATCCGGAGATGGTAGGCGAGGTACTGGATCTCATGAAGGAGCTTGCAAACGAAGGAATGACCATGGTCGTCGTCACCCACGAGATGGGCTTTGCTAGAGAGGTTGCAAACCGCGTGCTGTTCATGGACCAGGGAAGGATCCTCGAAGAAGCTCCACCGGAGGAGTTCTTCGCACATCCGAAGAATGAGAGAACGAAGGAATTTTTATCGAAGGTCCTGTAAATATTAGATAATGAAAAGCTTCTTGTTGCCTGAAAGATGGAAACGAGAGGCTTTTTTATTTACGCGACAACTGACCAAAGTCCGCTCTTGCGCAAAATCTTGTTCCCAATAGTGCCCCTTCTCTTGGCGTGCCAGCTACACAGCAGCAGGGAACTTTCAGAAAGCAGTGCCTGGATACAGGGATCTGGTTCCTCTTGGCTCGCAGGTGAATGCGTTGGAAAAAAGATGATGCTTGTCTGAGCGAAGCGAGTTGCATCATCTTTTTTTCGTCCCTAGCAGTCGCCTGCAAGCCTAGAGGAACCTTCCCTGAATCCCACAAGCACTGCTTTCTGAAAGTTCCCTGCCCCGCCAATCAACTAAAACTCCACGAAAACTCTTATTTCTCAAGGAAATGCTTGACGCGCCGCAATTCTTATGTTACAATGTTCGGGCGAATGGAAGATATAGGTCTTTTTTTTATGCTCAAAAAACGATAGCAATCAGATAGAAAAAGGACCGCCTTACAAAGAATTTAAACGGAGGTGGAAGTCGTGCGCACTAAGATTACACTGGCATGCACAGAATGCAAACAGCGCAACTACAACATGACGAAGGATAAGAAGACTCATCCGGACCGCATGGAGACAAAGAAGTACTGCAGATTCTGCAAGAGACATACGATGCACAAAGAAACTAAGTAATCCGGTTTGCAAGAAGGACGTGAATTTATGGGAGAAACGGCAAGTAATGAGAAAGCCCCTAAAACGGACTTTATCAAAGGCTTAAAAGCTGAATTCAATAAGATCATCTGGCCGGATAAGGATACGCTTACGAAAGAGACCGTTGTAGTAGTCGTATCAACAGTAATTCTGGGGATTGTTATCGCAGCCCTTGACCTGATCATCAAATTTGGTCTCAATATTGTACTTGGTTAAGGATGAGGTGAAGATATGTCAGAAGCACAATGGTATGTTGTACACACTTATTCCGGATATGAGAATAAGGTAAAGGTTGACATTGAGAAAACAATCGAAAACAGAGGTCTTCAGGATCAGATCTTAGAGGTCTCCGTCCCGCTGGAAGAAGTCATCGAGCTTAAAAACGGTGCTCAGAAGCAGGTCGAGCGTAAGATGTTCCCGGGCTATGTGCTGATTCATATGATCATGAATGATGATACATGGTACGTTGTACGGAACACCAGAGGTGTGACCGGATTCGTAGGACCGGGATCCAAGCCGGTGCCGCTTTCAGAAGAAGAGATGATGAGCCTTGGCTTTAAGGCACCGGATGTCGTTGTAGATTTCGCCGTCGGAGATACCGTCGTTGTTACGGCCGGCGCATGGAAGGATACCGTCGGTGTCATTAGAACCGTCAATGAGTCCAAGCAGTCCATTACAATCAACGTCGAGATGTTCGGCCGTGAAACACCGGTGGAACTGAGCTTTTCTGAAATCAAGAAGATGTGACCGTAAACGGACTAAGATCCGGACCGGTCGTCCGTACCTTTTTTTAGGAAAACGGACTTTGTGCCCGCGTGGGAGGGAAATCCCCGACATTACCACATTATTTAGGAGGTGCCTAATTATGGCAAAGAAAGTTACAGGTTATATTAAATTACAGATTCCTGCCGGCAAGGCAACACCGGCTCCGCCAGTTGGACCGGCTCTTGGACAGCACGGTGTTAACATCGTACAGTTCACAAAGGAGTTCAACGCTAAAACTGCTGACCAGGGCGATATGATCATCCCGGTTGTTATCACAGTTTACGCTGACAGAAGCTTCAGCTTCATCACAAAGACTCCGCCGGCTGCTGTATTATTAAAGAAGGCTGCAAAGATCAAATCCGGTTCCGCAACACCGAACAAAGCAAAGGTAGCTACTCTTACAAGAGCTGAAGTACAGAAGATCGCTGAGCTCAAGATGCCAGACTTAAACGCTGCAAGCATCGAGGCTGCTACAAGCATGATCGCTGGTACTGCTCGTTCCATGGGTATCACCGTAACAGACTGATCGTAAGCAACTGAATGGAGGACGGACCTCCATATACAGCAACAATCACGTGGGAGGGAGGACTCCCGACACTACCACAGGAGGTTTTTTATAATGAAAAGAGGAAAAAGATACGTAGAAGCGGCAAAAGCTATCGACCGCGCTACTCTTTATGATACAGCAGATGCAATCGCATTAGTTAAAAAGTCTGCTGTTGCTAAATTTGATGAAACAATCGAGGCTCACTTAAGAACAGGCTGTGATGGCCGTCATGCTGATCAGCAGATCCGTGGTGCAGTAGTTCTGCCGCACGGAACAGGTAAGACTGTTCGTATCCTTGTATTCGCAAAAGGACCGAAGGCTGATGAGGCTCAGGCTGCAGGCGCTGACTTCGTTGGAGCAGAGGATTTAATTCCGAAGATCCAGAACGAAGGCTGGTTAGATTTTGATGTAGTTGTTGCTACACCGGATATGATGGGCGTTGTTGGACGTCTTGGCCGTGTACTCGGACCGAAGGGCTTAATGCCGAACCCGAAGGCTGGTACAGTAACAATGGACGTTACAAAGGCTATCAAAGAGATCAAAGCTGGTAAGATTGAGTACAGACTCGATAAGACAAACATCATTCACGTGCCAGTAGGTAAGGCTTCTTTCACAGAAGAACAGTTAGCGGACAACTTCCAGACGCTTATGGATGCAATCAACAAAGCAAAACCGAGCACAGTAAAGGGCGCTTACTTAAAGAGCGTTACTCTTACTTCCACAATGGGACCGGGCGTTAAGTTAAACGTAGCTAAGTTAACAAACTAAGCGGAAATGTCACCTGACGGTGACATCCCCCTATTGATAAAAAAGACAACACTTTTTTGCAAAAATTGATTGACAATCCGAATATATTATGATAAAGTATTCGAGTATTGAATGCCGAAGACAGCAGGTGCCGTAAGGCGTAAGGTAAAAACACCTGCCGAGGAACGTACAAAACTCACACAGAATTTTGTAAACCTCTCTGTCTGCGGACGGAGAGGTTTTTTTCCGAAAAGCGATATAAAATGCTGTGACGGCGAATCCAATACTAAAATAAAACAGGAGGTAAACCATTCATGGCAAAAGTTGAATTAAAGCAGCCGGTAGTTGCTGAGATCGCTGAAGTCCTCAACGGAGCAAAGTCTGCTGTAGTCGTTGACTACCGTGGATTAACTGTTGAGCAGGATACTGCTCTTCGTAAACAGTTAAGAGAAGCTGGTGTTTCTTATAAAGTATATAAGAACACAATGATCCGCTTCGCTGCAAAGGGAACTGAGTTCGAAGCACTTGAGCCGCATCTTGAAGGACCGACAGCACTTGCTGTTTCTAAAGAAGATGCAACAGCTCCGGCAAGAGTATTAGCTGAGTTCGCAAAGAAAGCTGACAAGCTTGAATTAAAAGGCGGCGTTGTAGAGGGAACATACTACGATGCAGCAGGTATCGGTGTAATCGCAAGCATCCCGTCCAGAGATGTTCTTCTTGGAAGACTTCTTGGAAGCATGCAGTCTCCGATCACAAACTTCGCTCGTGTTCTCAACCAGATCGCAGAGAAGAACGGCGAGGGTGCAGAGGCTCCGGCAGAGGCTTAATCGCCATCCCGGATCTGCAAACAGAAAAACGCATTGCGTGATTCTGTTTCAGGCAGCATGAATATGCTGTTATATCAATTGTGAAAACAAACGTGAATATAAAATTATATGGAGGTAAATTATAATGGCAAAGTTAACAACCGCTGAGTTTATCGAAGCTATCAAGGAATTATCCGTATTAGAGTTAAACGAATTAGTAAAGGCTTGTGAGGAAGAGTTCGGTGTATCCGCAGCAGCAGGCGTAGTAGTTGCAGCAGCAGGCGCTGGCGCAGCAGCAGAGGAAGAGAAGACTGAGTTCGACGTTGAGCTTACAGAGGTAGGCCCGAACAAGGTTAAAGTTATCAAAGTTGTTCGTGAAGTAACAGGTCTTGGCCTCAAGGAAGCTAAGGACGTTGTAGACGGCGCTCCGAAGGTTCTTAAGCAGGGTGCATCCAAAGACGAAGCTAACGACATCAAGACAAAACTTGAGGCTGAAGGCGCTAAGATTACTCTTAAGTAATCAACTTTTATACTTTGAATGTTTTGATCCGCAGGAAGGTGACTTCCTGCGGATTTTTTCATGTAGCAGGAAATTCCGAGGAATTCCCCGTTACATAAAAAGGCACTGACGTGCCAAAGATGCGCACTCGCGCAAAGCTGTAGATTGTCGCAAGCGGCCGCGCGAGGCGCGAGAATGTGCTAAGGCACATTCTTTTCATTTTGGGGCGATTGTAAGTAATTTGGCGGTGGAAAGACAGGCGCTTATGTGTTAAAATGGATAGCATGAAAATGGCATTGCCTGCCCATTATGCGTATCAATGATCGGGCAGGACAAAAAGGAGAAAAAATGATTGAGGAATTAGTAAAGAGATATCCGGTCCTGGAATCCGTAAAGGGCCAGATCGAGGATGCATACAAGATCTTGGAGACATGCTATGAGAACGGAGGAAAGCTTCTGATCGCCGGAAACGGCGGAAGCGCCGCAGACTCTGACCATATCGTCGGGGAGCTGATGAAAGGTTTTGTAAAGCGCCGCCCGGTATCCGCGGAACTCGCCGAGGCGTTAAAGCAGGCGGACCCGGAGAGAGGGGAAGAACTGGCGAAAAAGCTTCAGGGCGGGCTCCCAGCCATCGCCCTCACAAATCATACGGCTCTCTCCTCCGCATTCGCAAACGATGTGGATGGAATGCTCTCTTACGCACAGCAGGTAAACGGCTACGGAAAAGCAGGGGATGCGTTCCTCGGAATCAGCACCTCCGGAAACTCTGAGAATGTGATGTACGCCGCAGTGACCGCAAAGGCGAAGGGACTTAAAGTTATCGGTCTCACAGGAAAGACAGGCGGAAAGCTCGCGAAGCTCGCAGATGTCGCTATTATCGTGCCGGAGCAGGAGACCTACAAGATCCAGGAACTCCACCTGCCGATCTACCATGTGCTCTGCCTGATGTTAGAAGATAAGTTTTATGCGGAATAAAAAGACCATGACCTGGGGGGAATTATGAAGAGACGGGAATGTGCCTCGTTAATTATTCTGGCATTGGCGGCGGTACCCGCACTGTTAGTTGCCATCGGACAGGTTTATGTGACAGGCGTAGACGGGATCAGGCTCAGAAGAACGGAGACCATCGACCTTCTGACGGAGATCGCGGTGCTGTTCTTTTTATATCTGTTCACGATCTGGAAAATTGAATCGAACCGGATCCGGACAGGTGCGGTACTTCTCATCACAGCCGGATTTCTCTGGATCCATCAGGCATTCACGGCGATGATCCTGTCCGGCGCGTATGTGCTGGTGCTTTTGATGCTCGGCGCACGGATCCGCAGAGGGATGGACCGTGAGCACAGATGGAGGGAGTACCATGTGATCACAGGGCTGGCGGACTTCCTTCTTGGAAGTGGATTTATGATATGCCTGTTCTGCCTGGGATCCCTGTTTTTCGGATGTGGGATCACAAGCTTCCGGTTTCTCACAGTGGTCATCGCTGGACTTCTGGCTGGGTACCGGATGATGGAATTGAGGGCGGCGGGAGATAGCGGAATGCCGTGGAAACGCGTGCCGCAGAGAACCAGGATCTCCCTGGAGATGTCCATCTGTATCGCGCTCATGTTCGCCATGATCCTTTTGCAGGCGGGACGAATGAATATCTGTGCCGACTACGATTCCCTCCATTACGGACTGCGGAATGAGTATGTTCTGGACAACGGCGGCGGAATCTATGAAAATCTCGGAATGGTCAATGTGGTGTACACCTATTCGAAAGGCCTTGAGACATTGCTTTTACCGATCTCCGGGCTGCCGTCCTACGGATTTTTCCTGAGCTTCCAGATCTGGATGACTGTCGGCACTCTGATCGCGGCGGGACAGATCGTGGAGCTGTTTGTCGGAAGAAGGTATGCGGTGAGATGCATGACACTTCTCTCCTGCATTCCGGGAATCATGAACATGTCCATCACGGCAAAGACGGATTCCATGACGGTGTTTATGCAGCTTGTGATGCTGCTGTTTCTTCTGCTCTATATCCGCAGACAGAGGAGCGCGTATCTTGTGCTGGCGGTGGATGCCTACCTGATGACGCTTGTGTTAAAGCCAACGGCACTTGTATTTTCAACGGTGGCCGCTGGAACGGCGGGGCTTTATATCCTGCTCACGAGACAGCTGAAATTTCGACTGAAGGGAAGTTTTCTTCCTTCCTGTATTTATATGATCCCGATGTGGCTTCTCATCTGGTACCGGACATGGCTGCATACGGGACTTCCGCTGACATCCGTGTTCAACTCGATCTGGGCGGCCCTCGGATTTACCGTGAGGTACCCGTATCGGTTTGAAAGTCTGCCGTCGAACGGCGGATCCATGATCTCAATCGGGGGACTAAAGCACATTTTAAAGAGAATTTATGGTGTCCTCATGGCCCCTGTGGGCGAGGACATGGCCCATGTGCGGATTGCCTGGGGCACACCGCTGCTTCTGCTCTTTCTTCTTCTCGTCTGTCTGCCGGTGCTGGCGGATGTGAGAAGATCGAGGCAGAAAGAGAAAAATACCTTGATCTGTCTGGCCTTGGTATTTGTGACGAACGGACTCATGAGTCTCATGGCTCTTTACCTGTTATGGCAGGTGGACGGCAACTATTTCCTGCTTCTCTATGCGCTGTCAGCGATCATGGCGGTGATCGTGGTAGGAAAATTAAAGAGCGGTTTCCTGCGCGGGTCCATATGCAGGATGCTGGTACCGTTTATTCTCTTTAATGTGACCATCACGGCGGTCAGCAACTGGGGCGGAACCCTGGGACTGACACCGGTGAAGTTCATCCACAAGGGATATTATGATCATATGGAAGAGTCCCATGAACTGCTTGCTTTCTACGGAAATGAGAAGATATGGGATATCCTGGCGGAGAACCCGAGAAACCGCGTCGTCGTATTCGGTGAGCAGCCGGAAATGCTGAGGTTCCCGTGCAGCACCCAGAGTTACACGGACATTGAGGGAAGCGGCGGAAACTTTAATCTCTCATCCAGCCCGGAGGCGCTGGCGGACTTCTTTACATTCGCGGGAGTAGATTACATCTATCTCGGAAGCGGATACTTAAAGCCTGGAACGGATGGATTCCGGAACGTGACAGGTCTCTTAAAACAGGGGTATCTTATGGATCTCCTGTATGAAAACGGAAACGGGCTTGCGGTATTCTCGTCTGATCCGAAGAACCTCACCGAGGAGGAGAGTGAGGCGCTTTTAGCGGAGTTTACTGAAAAATACTGGCCCGGAGAACAGCAGTAAGGGGATAAGACATGAATTTACAGGAGAAGATCCTGAAAGTGTGGAGGAGGTGGAGCCCGGAGCTCCTCATCTTTGCGATCTTTCTGGGATTTGGATTTTGGATCAACCGGGGAGTGGAATTAAAGGGACTTTACATGGATGACCTGTATCTCTGGTCCTGCTACGGGAACCAGTCATTTACGGAGTATGTATTCCCAATGGGCAGCAGCCGCTTCCGCTTCCTGTTTTATCTGGCGTCCTGGCTGGAGCTTTTCTTCATCGGGGGACATGTGGAATGGATGGTTCCATTCAACATCATCCTGAACGCGGGAATCGCATACAGCATTTACAGGATGGCGGTGTCATTCAGCGACGGGCGAAGGATCATAAGCTTCGCTGTGGGGATTCTCTACCTGTCATCCAGAATGGCATATTATCAGATCGGCCAGTTTTACGGTCTGATGGAGAGCCTGGCGCTCTGGGCAGCGCTGGGGATACTGTGGTTTCTGTACCGGTATGTGAATGAGAAAAAAACGGGGGCCTTTCTCATGGCAAACCTCCTGTATTTCGTGGTCAGCTTCATTCACGAACGGTATATGGCGCTTCTTCCATTGTTGCTTCTGGCAGTAGCCCTCGGATTTGGAAAGGGACTGGCGCCGGAGACTGTGACAGCGGAGACAGGGAGAAATAGTGAACCGAACCGCGCCGCGGAGCCGAGACGAAGCCGAAGAAGAGGACAGAGCCGCGGGGCGCAGAATAAAAAAGAGGCGGCGGCCCGCACAGCAGCGGCTGAGGAGAAGGTTGGTTTCCATCTCCCGAAGTTCCTGCTTTTCGTGATCACGCTTTTCGTGTTCGGCGCGATCCAGATGATCCGCCTTTACACTATCGGAACGCTTTCACCGGCGGGAACCGGCGGAACTGACGTGGCAGATACTTTTAAGTTCACGGACGCCATTGGACAGGCACTGAACCAGGTGGGACTCGTGTTTGGGAGAAACTCCGGACCGCTCCACCTCTGTATCGAACCGTTTGCGGACAGCCCGGATAGAATCAAAAATCTAATCCTGGCGGCGGAGGCAATTCTGGGTGTCGGCGTTCTGGCGGCTGTGATCGGTATGATCCGGGCGCTGGATGAGATCGTCTGCCATTTAAAGAACGCGGTGCTGTTCCTTGTGTTTATCACACTCTGCATCGGCAGCTCCAGCGTGACGATCCGTGTGGAGATGCGCTGGGTCTATGTGGCTTACGCGGCGGCGCTTCTGTTCTTTGCCTACCTGTCACGGGTGATGGGGAAGGCGGGGATCCTGGTGCTGTTGTACGGCTGCCTGATCTTCCCGGTGGAGACATATTACCGGGACAACTGGGACAACCTGTATCTGTGGGCGCCCCAGAGCCAGTATAATTCCCTGGCGGAGAAGACATACGGAACATACGGGGACGATATCTTCGACAAGGAGATCTACATCATCGGGAAGGATTTTGAGATCAGTGATTTTAATGCTGAAACATTCCTGAAAGTATATGCAAAAGATAAAACAAATGTTCCGAAGCTCCAGCTTATCGACAGTGACATGGATCTCAAGGAGATCACGGATGACATGGTGATCCTGTGTGAGGATCCGGAGCACAACGCATACAACGATGTGACGGAGATCGTGAAGAGGCAGAGGTTCGACACGCCTTTCGGCAGCTATTCGGACGGATGGATCGATGAGCACGCGAAGATCGTTCTGACAAACGGGGAGAGCAGCAAGCTGACCTTAAAGTGCTACTACCCGGGCAGGCTTACAGGCGGTGAGACCTGTAAGATCAAGGTGAACGGACGGCAGATGGCTGATCTTGTATTTACGGACAACACGATGTACTACGAGATCCCGGCTGCGCCGTATCAGAGATTTACCGTGGAATTTTCCTGCAATTTCTATGTGAAAGGGGCGAAGGAACACCGCGGGGAGGAAAATCTGGCGATGGTCGTGAAGGTGGTAGACCAGTAAAAGAGGCAGGTCCGCAGAAATTTTTGCGGACCACCGGGAAAACGCAGGAATGAAATTTTCTGCAAAAGGGCAGCCGGAGAAGGCTGCGACAGTAAAAAAGGAGAATCAGAAGAATGAATGGACAGCAGTGGGCTCCAATGTGCGCGGGCTTTGCCGTTGCTGTGGTCCTGTTCCTTGTACTCGGGTATTTCCTGAGGAAGAGGGACATGACTGCCCATCTTGCTCCCGTAAAGCGGGAACTCAAGAAGGAAAAGCAATGGCTGCGGCGCGGGGAGTATAATGCGGCTATGGTAAAGGGCCGCCAGAATCTGGAACTGTTTCTGAAGCTGGTGGCGGAATTTAATGGGATCAAGCTCGACAATTCTGCCCAGGCGATGGCGAACGCCAAGAGCGGTCCGGATGGAAGAGGACAGCGCGAAACTTACCGGATGAACGGGAGAAAGCGTCAGAGAGTCATGACATTCCAGCAGTTTGGATGGTGGCTCGACGAGAACGGGTATCTGGACCGGGTCGGAAAGTGGGAACTGAACGAGATCCGCGTGATCGGAAACAAGGCGGTTCATGAGAACTATGTTTCTAAGGAAGATGCCTGGAATCAGTACAATTATATGGAAGATGTTTTGCGGATCGTCGCTGACCACCACGCAAACCGGCGGAAACAGAGAGGACCGGCGGTTAAAAAGAGCCAGACGGGGTGCCATGGGGCGAGCGTGAAGAAGACGTCCGTGGCACAGATGAAAGAACGCGGACAGGGGCAGTCAAAGAGTGGAGGACAGAGTCAGGCAGGAAAAAGCCAGGCGAAGAACAGCGGACAGGGACATGCCCGGAAGCGTGAAGGCGGAAAGCAGACCAGTGGCGGGAACGCGAGGCAGGACGCAAAGGTAAGCGGCAATCAGAGAGTGGTTCAGAAGACCGAGGGAAAGAAAACGGCGGAACAGAAAAGCACTGAGAATAAGCAGACATTGAGAAAGCCGCAGAACGGCAGCAATGGGAAGGCAGCTGGAAAGAATGAGACGTCGGAGAGAACTCAGCAGAAGAGAGAAGTAAAAACAGCGGTCAATAAAGCCCAGCAGAGCAGGGAGGTAAAGATTGTAGAGAAGACCGCAGAGAATGCCCAGCCGGAGAAGCTGAGTTCTTCCGCAAAGAGGCGTCAGAGAAGAAAGCGCGCGAAAGCAGCCAGAGAGCAGGCTGAGGCAGCAGGAATGGTTCGCGGGACTGCACCGCAGAGTAAGGCAGCAAAGCCGACAGAAAAAATAGCAGAGCCGACAGAAAAAACGGTAAAGCCGACAGAAAAACGCACTGTGTGTCATGGGAAAGAGACAGATCGCCAACCGCGCCAGGTACAGCCCCAGACTTCCATGAGGATCGTGACACTCAGTCAGCCAACCGGCGGATGGACAGCGGGAACTGATAAGAAAGAGACAGTGAAGTCAGAAAAGTCAAAGAGGAACACAGCACCGCAATTGAAGCGGAAGAGTGGAGAAGCGGAAAAGCGGACGCAGGGGAATATTGCAGCAAGGCAGACACAGAATGAAGGCACAGCAGATCCGACAGCGAGACGCCGCCGCAGACCGAAAAGAAGACCGGCAGCGGAACATGCAGGAAATAACGTAGGAAGAACCGCAGCAGGCGGAGGAGATCATGAAGAATAAGAAAAGCTATGTCTATATCGGACTTCCAGTTCTGGGGATGATTTTTTATCTGGCATATATCAGGCGCTCCGCCATTGACATGGTGTATTCCGATTATATCCGGCTCATCAATTCCTATCTGCCGGACGTGTGGAACCCGGATAAGTTTTTTGTGGCGGATCTGCTCACAAGAATTCCGGTGAACTTCTTAGAGCGCGGACTGAATGTCATGATCTTTGGATACAGCGTCACTGTGGACCGGATCATGGGCATCCTTGGATTTGGACTCTCCGCCCTGGTCATCGGCCGGTACAGCAGGAAAAAGGAACTCTGCCCGGTCTGGTACGCGGCGATGATGATCGTCATGTTCAGCCTCAATAAGTGGGAGATGCTGTACAACGGAACCGGGTGGGCGCATTTTTTGGCATTCGGATTGTTTTTCTGGAATTACGCCCTGCTGGATCAGGTGTACGAAAAGGGATTCCGAAACGCGAAGAAATCGGAGCTTGTACTTCTCTTTGTACTGCCGTTTGTGATCACCATAGGGGCGGCGGGACCGTACTGCGCGATCTACACGGTGACGATCGTGATGGCGTACCTGTTTATTTACGTGCGCGATATTGTAATTGCAAAGAGTTTATCTGGAAAATATCAGGCAAAGGCCGACAGACAGAATTTAAGCAGTACGGATAGGAAAAACGTATCGGGCAAAGGCAGGGAAAACGCTGGCGTGATCGGTGTAATTTCAGATGATCTTGCTGGAATCGGAACCGCCCGCGTGATCGCCCTGATTGCAGTGGCAGTCATTCCGTTTCTCATTTACCTCTGGAGCAACTCCCAGGCGGTTTACGAGTATTCGGGGGCGGTAAATGTGCCGCTCTTTACGGCTTTCCGACAGGATCCGAAATTTTTTATTAAATTTCTTCTTAAGTCTTTTGCTTCCATGGTTTTTGGAGTAGAATTGATTGACAGGAGCTTTGCAGGGATTCCGGGGAAGGTCTGGTGCGCGGTCGGCGTGATCGTCCTGTTTGCGTATTTCTTTGCGCTGTGGATGAATTTTTATTACCGGATCGAGGAACAGACGATCCTGCCGCTGATGCTCCTGGCAGGCGGTGGTATGAACCACCTGATGGTGCTTGTGAGCCGGTATATCTTTATGCCGAATGACAAGTATGGGATGAGTTCCCGGTATGCGCTGCAGTATCAGATCGGTGTGATCGGAATCTTTCTTACGTTCGCTCTGGCTGCGAAGTGCGGATTCTGTAAAAAGGAAGAATGCAGGGAAAGCAGAGGCACAGAGCCGAAAGGGGCACAGCATATCAGCAGGACTGAAAAGGATCCTTTGCCAAAGCTGGTAAAGAGATTATCGATCGCCCTCGCCGCCATGTTCCTCATCGGAAACGTGATGACGACGGCGGAGGAATTCCGCTTCGGAAAGTACCGGAAAGAACATAACCGGGACGAAGTAAAACAGATCTTATTAAATTTTGAAAACGAGTCAGACAAAACACTGGAGGACGCGCTGGAGTATCACAAACCGGGATGCCGAGAAGCACTTACGGTCCTCAAAGAAAACGGTTGGAATATATGGAGGTAAACCTATGAAAGTAGTAATCCTGGCAGGAGGATTCGGAACAAGGATCAGCGAGGAGAGTCATTTAAAACCAAAGCCGATGATCGAGATCGGTGATAAGCCGATCATGTGGCATATCATGAAATATTATTCCCAGTTCGGGTATAACGAATTTATTATCTGTCTGGGATACAAACAGTATGTGGTAAAGGAGTTCTTTGCGGATTACTTCCTTCACACATCTGATGTGACCTTCGATCTTGCGAACAACAGCATGAAGGTCCACAACAACTATGCGGAGCCGTGGAAGGTGACTCTGATCGACACAGGACTCAACACCATGACCGGCGGACGCGTAAAGAGGATCAAAGATTATGTGGGAAATGAGCCGTTTATGCTGACCTACGGTGACGGTCTCGCAAACATCGACTTAAAGGCACTGGAAGAGTTCCACAGAAGCCATGGAAAGCTCGCAACCATCACGGCAGTCAATATCGGACAGCGCTTCGGTGTCCTCGACCTCGAGGATAACGGAAAGATCAATTCCTTCCGCGAGAAGAATGACGATGACGGCAGCCTGATCAACGGCGGTTACATGGTATTAAATCCGGGCGTATTCGACTACATTGAGGGCGATTCCACCGTATTCGAGCAGGCACCGTTAAGAAACCTCGCAAAGGACGGCGAGCTCATGGCATACCGCCACGAGGGATTCTGGAAGTGCATGGATACCCAGCGCGAGAAACAGCAGTTAGAGGCGATGTGGCAGTCAGGAAACGCGCCGTGGAAGATCTGGGAATAGGTTCACACGCCTGCTTTCCGGAAGCCGCTGTGAGGATCGCAGAAAACGGCTGCGCGGAGAACAAAAATCCGTAAATGGAGATACGAAAATGAATTTGGAAGAAGTATTTAACTTTTATAAAGGAAAGAAGGTCCTCGTAACCGGACATACCGGCTTTAAGGGAACCTGGCTTTCCAGGATCCTTGTAAACGCGGGGGCGGAGGTCACAGGATATTCCTTAAACCCGCCGACAGACCCGGCACTGTTCAACATGGCAGGTCTTGAGGGTAAGATGAATTCTGTCATCGGTGACATCAGGGACCTCGCCCATTTAAAGCAGGTATTCGAGGATACAAAACCGGAGATCGTCTTACATCTGGCGGCACAGCCTATCGTGCGGGACTCCTATAAGGATCCGGTCTACACCTACGAGACGAACGTCATTGGCACCGTCAATATTTTGGAGTGTGTCCGCCTGAATCCGTGCGTGAAGTCCTTCTTAAACGTGACGACGGATAAGGTCTACGAGAACAGGGAGTGGGAGTACGGCTACCGCGAGGTGGACCGCCTGGACGGCTATGATCCGTATTCCAACAGCAAATCATGTTCTGAGCTTGTGACACACAGCTACAGGAAGTCCTTCTTTGCGGACGGACACTGCGCGATCTCAACCTGCCGTGCGGGAAATGTCATCGGCGGCGGCGACTTCGCGAATGACCGTATCGTTCCGGACTGCGTCCGCGCGGCGATGGCGAAAAAGCCGATCGTTGTTCGCAATCCGCATTCTACCCGCCCGTACCAGCATGTGCTGGAGCCGTTAGCGGCATATCTCATGGTTGCGAAGGCCCAGTATGAGGACGGAAAATACGCCGGATACTACAACGTGGGACCGGATGACAAGGACTGCGTGACCACGGGTGAGCTTGTGGACATGTTCTGCAGCGCCTGGGGAAATGGACTTTCCTGGGAAAACAAGAGCGACGGAGGTCCTCACGAGGCAAACTTCTTAAAACTCGACTGCTCCAAGTTGAAGACCACATTTGGATGGCATCCGCGTTATGGCGTGAAGGAAGCCATCGGACTCACTGTTGAGTGGTGCCAGGAGTATGAGAAGAACGGCGATGTTGTGGCTGTCATGGACAGACAGATCAAGAAGATGTTCCAGTAGAACAGAAGAAAATAATCCACTATTTGAAAAAGACAGGAAACCTGGAGGTGCGTGCAGAAACTTCCCGGCAAATGAAACATTGTATACAGCAGGAACGAGTTCAGAAATTGGTCTGCTGTATCATCAGGAAAGGAAAAAGTTATGTTTGAAAACAAGACAGAGGCGGAGGCAAGAAAAGAGATCCTTGACCTCGTAGCCGAATATGCCGATAAATTCCATAATCAGAAAAAGGAATTCCATGAGGGAGACCGTATTCCGTACGCGTCCCGTGTGTACGACAGCAGGGAGATGGTAAACCTTGTGGACAGCTCCCTGGAGTTCTGGCTTACATCCGGACGTTACACGGATGAGTTCGAGAAGAAGCTCGCGGAGTACCTTCATGTGCGCTACTGCGCCCTCGTAAACTCCGGTTCCTCCGCAAATCTGATCGCATTCATGACACTTACATCCCCGCTTCTCGGCGGGCGTCGTGTAAAGCGTGGGGACGAGATCATCACTGTTGCGGCAGGTTTCCCGACCCCCCAAAATCCCGGGATCCCGAATGGGCTGAATTTCTC
>OBWC01000649.1_pt1 | contig 26518 bp, 19 predicted proteins | sample 1501341 | NCBI WGS metagenome assembly OBWC01 (sample SAMEA2580033, study PRJEB22360) | human gut metagenome | biome: human gut; feature: human-associated habitat; material: faeces | place: Denmark | collected 2008/2010 | reverse complement strand
CCGTCAACGCGCAGAAAAAGAAATGCCCGTTTATCAAAACTAAAACAAAAGTAAATATTGAAATGTATTTAACGTGCAACGGGTATACCTTTAATTGCCGGTATTCATTTACATTGTGTAATCTTAACGTTTATAAAATAGGTTTTAAAAAGCACATAAAAATAAGTAGGAGATTTGATATTATTAAAGTAAACAAATAAAGCAATCTGAGAGAAGTCATTCGGTTCGACAGGAGTACATCAGAACCTGACTTCGATGACCCCGAAGAGAAAACACAGAATTCGCCATGCCTACCACCAACACTGCACATCTCGATCTTGACCGGATCGATCTGCGCATACTGCGTTTAGTCCTCATTCTGAGCAATACACAGTCCCTCACGAAGACTGCAGCAGCGATGAAACTCTCCGTTTCGCAGGCCTCCCGACTGCTTGCTGATGCGAGGGCTATTTTCGGAACCGAAATTTTCAGCCGGCATGGCCCGCAGATGGTGCCGTCTCCTCAGCTTCTGGAGCTGCTGCCGCGCCTGCAAAATGTTTTCAAAGCGCTGGATTCACTTCTAGGCGGTGCATCCACACTCAATATTCTTGAAAGCAGTGAAGTCATCCGCATTGCTGCCGTCGACAACACGGCCATGGTCTTTATCATGCCGTTCCTCAAGGAACTTCATCAGCGCGCGCCGAAGCTCGGCATCGAAATCGTGCCGTTGGGCAGTCAGTCCGCTGCCGGATTGGGATCCGGTGCGGTTGACTTCATGTATGCCTGCGATCCGCATCTGCCTGCAGATCCCTCGCTGCGTCAGCGTCTGCTGCTTGCTGCTCCTCACTGTGTTCTGGTTCGCAAAGATCACCCGCTTTGCGAGGTGCCTGACGGCATCGTCGGTCCAGAGGAGCTGGCTCGATATCCGATGGTGATTCCTACAGTAAGTCAGCCGTCGGGCCTCAACGCCATGATCATGCCGTTTCACGAAATTTCTTCACAGCGTTTTCTCCAATCGCCGTTCTTTTTGGCCAACGCATGGTCGCTTTTAGATTCTGACGGCTACACCATTCATCCCATTCCGCTCGCAGAAATTTTGACGGAACGGCTGCCCCTCGCTGCATTGAAGCCAAAAGATATTGTGATTCCGCCGTGGGTGCCGCACCTCTATTGGAGCGTGCGCACCGATGCGGATCCGCTCCGGCAGTGGGTGCGTTCTTTCCTGATTAGCTGCGCCGGACGGCGATGGAGCCGGTATTGCTCTGACGATGAAGCGGGGTGGCGCGAAGCCATGGCGTCGCTTGAAGCCGCTTCAATCTGCTCGGTGTGCAGCGAGTAGGGTGAAGACGCCATTCTAAAAAATACGCGGTTCATAAAGGGACAGCACCGCCGTTCGCCGATCAGCAGCGTCTTTCTAAACATGAAAGCCGATGTTGCAAGCCGTGCGTGTCGATAGCGGAAATTCGACAATTTTTACACTTCGTTTGGTTTTCTAAACTTTGATTCATTCCGGAACATTGTTTCCGGCAGCGTTATCGGATCAATTAAAGAGAAACAAATGAAGAAGATTGTCCCAATCTGTGCAGCCGTCGCAGCGGCTGCCATGATGCTGTCCATTTCAACCCCCGCCATGGCTATGGGCGGCCCATCGGGTCCTCACGTTACGTATCCGGTGCAGGGCAACATTGGCGAAGTGATTGTCAATCCGTACAAAGTGGCACCGCTCACTGCAGTCATCCGTGACGCTGGATACGATCTTTCGGATGTCACCGTCCGCATCGTGCCGAAGACGAACGGTCAGGAGATTACTTATAAAGTTTCCCGCACAGAATTGAAGACACACGCCGGCATTCCGGTTTTCGGTCTCTATCCGGATTGGCAGAACACCGTCGAAGTGAGCTACACGCGCACGTTCCAGGGCAAGTCTGAAAAGTTCAAAGATACCTATCGGTTTTATGTGCCGAGTGTGTACACGGTTTCAACGGGCATGCCCAATCAGGTAAAGCCATTTGAAGTCAAGCCCGTCCATGTTGATCCGGATTTTTCCGATCGCCTCTACCTCATCAATTCGCAGCTCATGAGCACCATGCCTGTTGGCAGCCGCTTCGTTTGGAACAACCCGTCCGGCGGCGCGGTGGAATGGGCCTTTAATTCCAATATCGGCATCATCGACACGAAGGGCGAAGTCCGCTGGTGGCTCCTGGATCAGGAGATCGGCGACAATGAGAATCCCTGGAAATCGGGATACTTCATGGGGTTCCAGCAGACCAAGGATGGCGCGCTCACCTGGGGCTACGGCCAGAACTACTGCAAGTACGATCTCATCGGCCGCAAGGTATATGACCGTCGTCTGCCGTCGGGTTATTCGGATTTCTCGCATTCCTTTGACAACGCACAGAACGGACATTCCTTCCTGCGCGTCGGCTCCGCGGACTACCGTCGTGCCGACGGCCGTCGCGTTCATACGGTTCGCGACGTTATCGTAGAAATTGATCAGGACGGCCGCGTCGTTGACGATTTCCGCCTGATGGAAATTCTGGATCCGTACCGCGACAACGTCATCAAGACGCTCGATCAGGGCGCAGTGTGTCTCAATATTGATGCCTCCAAGGCCGGTCAGACCATCAGCGCCGCTGAACTTGCCGAAATGGATAAAAGCGACAACTTCGGTGACGTTGTGGGTGTCGGCGCAGGCCGCAACTGGGCCCACGTCAATTCCGTCGATTACGATCCGACGGATGACTCGATCATCATTTCGTCCCGCCACCAGTCCGCCGCCATCAAGATTGGCCGCGATAAGAAAGTGAAGTGGATTCTCGGCGCCCCGGACGGCTGGAAGAAGGGCTGGGCAGAAAAAGTTCTGCAGCCTGTTGATAAAGACGGCAAGCCTATCAAGTGCGAGAACGGTAAGTGCGAAGGCAACTTTGACTGGACATGGACGCAGCACACGGCCTACCGCATCGACGAAATGTCTGATGCGGATACCCTGATTCTGTCGGTCTTCGACAACGGCGACGGCCGTGGTCTGGAGCAGCCCGCACTCGCCGAAGAGAAATACACCCGCGGAGTGATCTACAAGATCGATCAGAAGAAGATGACCGTGCAGCAGCTCTGGGAAGTGGGCAAGGACCTTGGCCACGAATATTTCAGCCCGGTGACCGGCATCACGAAGTACATGGCCGACAAGAACTCCGTCGTAGTGTTCTATTCCACCGCTGGTCTGCTCGGCCCGTCCGCCGGTCCCAACGTTAAGGAAGAACCGGCTCATCCGTATCTCACGGAATACCGCTGGGGTGAAACGAAGCCGGCTGTTGAACTGAAAATCAACTCGGTCATGGGCTACCAGGCATTCCCGATCAGCGTTGAACAAGCCTTCACGCACTAATCCGCCGTCGCGCTGAGACGCTCGATCCTCAACACATTTCGTTTCGAGAAATCGCAAGAGGGTCGACGCGTTTTCGCATAACCGCATCTGAAGCCGCAAGCTGATGAATTCACCAGCATCACTCGGCTTCAGATGAACAGCCTCATTTTTTTTTGCAGCCTGCGGACAAGACCAATTCCGCAGGGAATAAAGGAGCTCACAAATGAAACTCAAGCCTATCAGCAAGGCCATTCTGGCCGCCGCTGCCGCAGCCAGCATCATGCCGTTTGCCGCTCAAGCAGCCGACGTCAATGTGTACGGCCTGGTTGCCACCGGTCTTTACTACCAAAAGACTGAAGGAGCCGACAACGGCAATGTCGGTATGGCGCAATACAAGCAGACGCCGACCGATTCGCACTTCGGCATAACCGGCCGCGAAGATTTGGGCAACGGTCTTTATGTAGGTTTTCAGCTCGAAAGCGGCTACAGCACGGATTCGGGCGCCATGTGGGAAGACGGCCGGCTCTTCAATCGCGTAGCGCGTCTTTATGCGGGCAACAGTCAGATTGAAGTTTCAATGGGCCGAATTTCAACCTTCACGTGTGCTTCCGACCCGTATTCGGTCTTCCGCAAGCTCCGCGCGAATATGACGGCGTCCGGACTGCCCGGCATGGCACCGGCCACCATGGTCTTCAACGTGGGTGAAATGGACAATGCCATCGCCTTCCGTACGAACGGCGACGACGGATTCTTCGTTCAGGGCTTCTATTCCAATGGTTCGAGCAGCGAAGAAACTAAATACGGCTGGTCCAACAACAATCATGTGATTCAAGCCGCCTTCGGGTGGACGGGTCAGTCACTTCGTATCGGCACGGTGCTCAACTGGGAGCGTCCCAGCCATACTGACGGCACGAAACCTCGCAAAAACGAAACGACCGGCATTCATATCCTCGGGAGCTACGATTTCGGCGGTCCGGCTGTTTCAGCCATTTTCTATAAAGGCAGCAATGATTGGCGAATCGGCGGCGCGCCGGACATGGACAATATGATTAAAGGCGTCGGCGGATTGACGAATTACGCAGATTCCGAAGACGGCATGGACCTGACTGTCGGTTTCGTGAGCGTGGGTTATCCCATGGGAGCGCATTTTTTCAGCGCAGGTCTGGGCATCATTAACGCAGATTGGAAGGGCATTTCAACCAACATGAAGGAAACGAAGGGCACGGCTTATCAGGCTTCGCTCATGTACTACTACAACCTTTCCAAGCGCACGCAACTTTATTCGGGCGTCTCATATTCTGACGGCGACAAGCTGCTCGATACGGTTGACCGCTTCAATCAGATCTTCGGAACGGTCGGTCTGCAGCACCGCTTCTAATTGTTTTTTGCGGGAGAGAGCCAAGGCGCTTTTGCGGTGTTTGGCTCTTTCGCCTTAGAAACCTTGGGAGGGAAGGCTGCGCATAAAAAGGCGTTGACGGTTTAAAGGGACTGATGAGATTTCAGAGCATTTCGTCATTTCCGAGCATGATCTTTGAGCCGCCAACGCCGTTATCTTTCACGAACTGGGCTGATGCACCGCAGCGATGCATCAGCCCATTTTTCATACAGCAATCTGCTTTAAGCTGCCCGGCGCTTCCATTTGAGCAGGAAGGCCGAGTTGATAATGACAAGCACCGAGCCGGCATTGTGCACCAGTGCGCCGAAGACCGGATTGAGAATGCCCAGCATCGCCAGAATGATCGCGATGAAGTTCAAAATCATCGAGAAACTCATGTTCACCTTGATGGTTGTCAGCATGCGCTTAGAGAGCGCAATGAGGTGCGGCAGCTCTTTGACATCGTCATCGACGAGCACAATGTCAGCAGCATCCACGGCAATGTCGCTCCCAATACCGCCCATGGCAACGCCGACATTGGCTTTCTTCAGAGCAGGGGCATCATTGATGCCGTCGCCGATCATGCAGACGTTTTCCAGACGCTTTTGATAGGTGCTGATCCAGTTCAATTTGTCTGCAGGACGGCAGTTGGCGTGTACGTCGCGAATGCCGAGTTCCCCGGCAATGGCTTGTGCGGCGCTGTGATGATCGCCGGTCAAGAGCACGGGCGAAACGTGGAGCCCTTCAAGAGCTCTAATCATTTGAGCCGCTTCATTTCGAACGGTATCGGCGAGCGCTGCGTAGCCGACCATTTTCTGATCGACGGCAATATAAACAATCGTGTGGCCCTGACTGAGATGTGTTTGAACAGCAGCTTCAGCTTCTTCGGGCACTGCAGCACCGTGTTCAGCAAGGAGCTCCCGGCTGCCGGCCAATACGGCATGACCATTAACTGAAGCACTGACGCCTCGGCCCGGCAGCATTTCAAAAGCTTCACACGGATCAATGGCGGCTCTGACATCGCTCTTAAAGCACCGCACTACCGCTTTGCCGAGCGGGTGTTCGGAGAATTGTTCTGCAGCAGCACAGACGGCATAAAGGTCATCCGCAGTGAAATCTGCCGAAATCGATTCAACATGCACCACTTTGGGCGCTCCGTAAGTGAGCGTCCCTGTTTTATCGAAAGTAATCTTGGTAACTGCAGCCAGACGTTCGAGCGCGTCGCCTTCACGGACGAGAAAACCGTGTTTCGTTGCGTTCCCAATGGCAGCCATGATGGCCGTCGGCGTCGCCAAAACCAATGCGCAAGGACAAAAAACGACGAGAATCGTCACCGCTCGGATAATTTCGCCGGTGAAAAACCAAGTCAGAGCGGCAGAGGTTAGAGCGATGACGACGATCCAAGTGGCCCAGCGATCCGCAATGCCGACAATCTTGGCTTTGCCGGCATCGGCCGACTGAACCAAACGAATCATGCGCTGAATGGAGCTGTCTTCGCCCACTTTGGCAGCACGCATGTCAAAAGCACCGAATTGATTGACTGTACCGCTCGAGACTTCGTCGCCGGGCTCTTTGTCAACAGGAAGCGATTCACCGGTCATAACGGCTTGGTTTACGGATGTATGACCGGAAATGATCACGCCGTCAACCGGAATCATCTCCCCGGGCAGAACACGGAGGAGGTCCCCCACTTTAACGGCTTCGGCCGGCACGATCTGCTCGTTCTTCGGGGTGATTAACCGAGCTTTCTGAGGTGTGAGATGCACGAGCTTTTCAATGCCGGCACGAGCTTTGGCAACTGTGAGTTCTTCGAGGAGGGTCCCGAGCTGCATAATGAACGCCACTTCGCCTGCAGCGAAATCTTCTCCAATGATGACCGAGGCGATTAGGGCAAGGGACACCAAAAGGTCCGCTTTGATATCGAATTTCGTAATGATGCCGATGAAGGCTTCGGTGACAATCGGCGCGCCGCAGAGGATGATGGCAACCCAGGCAGCGGAGAAGGGAAGCGGAGCGTCAAAGAGACTTAGTAAGAGGGCAGCGCCCGAAATAATGAGAAAGACGATGTCGCGTTTCATGCTGCCGAGCCCGAGAAGATATTCAAGGCCATCGACGAGTTTGCTGACGAAGTATTTCATGACTGCAGACAGATGTGGTTTGCCGCGTTTTCGACCTCGTTTAGGCTGACCGAAAACCGTTTCGATATACCCCCACGGGTATCCGTTTGGTACGCATGATACCCATAGGGGTACTGGTACGCAAGTGAAATCGAGCGGTTCCTATCTGCAAATCCGGCAGCTGCCAAAAAAAAGAGCGGCAAATTGTCGCTCATTTCATCGGGAGGTGTGTCCGTCAAACCAACATGCCGTTAAGTCATGTTGGCGAAGCGTTCAACCGCCTTGGTAAAACTGTCAATGGTTTTGTCGGCATCACCATGTTCAATGCCGTCACGCACACAGTGTTTGATATGTCCCTCAAGAACAACGCGGCCGCAGCCGTGCAGAGCTGACTTGGCAGCATTGATTTGGGCGAGGACATCTTCGCAGGGGACATCTTCATCAATCATGCGGTCAATGGCCTGGACTTGACCCAGAATTTTTTTCAGGCGGCGATGCAGATTTTCTGCATCCATACACTGACGCATCGAAGCTCTCCGTTTTATTTGAAAAAAATGAAGCTGTATGAGCACCGTAAGGACGACAGTATAAATCTTCATACGGATGAGAAAATCGGATGAAATCTTCATTATTCAACATAACGACTATTATGTTGAATAATATTTGGAGCAAATCACCGGTATTGAACGCCTGTCGAAAACCTCAGGTATGACGAGTCCGCTTGCCCCGCAAACGGCGGCGCGCCATGCGCATCGTATAAACTTACGTTTTTTGCAGTTTGGATCAGTTTTGCGCGGCTTATAGCGCAGAACTGAGGTGCTTCATCGTTGGGTTTCAACCCGACTCCGCTGCTTCAAACACCTGCCGGCATCCGTATGGAATGACGGCAGGCATATGCGGGATGCGGATACCCTCGACATCCATCCTGCAGAAACAATTAAAAGGATACGGCATGGAACAACGACAAACCTGGAGCAGTCGTCTGACCTATATTCTGACCGTAGCGGGCGCTACGATTGGATTCGGCGCAACTTGGCGCTTCCCCTATCTCGTTGGTCAGAACGGCGGCGGTGCCTACGTCCTGATGTTCATTTTGGTGATGCTTTTTGTGGGCATTCCCATCATCCTCGTCGAAAATGTCATTGGCCGCCGCGGGCAGGCCAACAGTATCGACGCCTTTCTGCCTGATGGCTCTAAATACTCTCCGCTCTGGAAGTTCTTCGGCTACACAGGCATTCTGGGTGCATTCGGCATCTTGTCCTACTACATGCCGTTAGGCGGCTGGGTCATAACCTATATCTACCACCTGATCCTTGGACTTTTTGGCATAGAGGGCGGTCTTGACCTTTCCTCCCCAGTCACCAAAGAGCTGACGAGCACCTTCTACCACGCCAATATTGAGCAAGCCCCTCTCATGATCACCATCTGCACAGCCGTCTTTGTGCTGATCAACTGGGTGATTCTCCGCAAGGGCATTATCGCGGGCATTGAAAGATCGGTGAAATTCTTAATGCCGCTGCTTTTTCTCTGCCTCATCGTGATGGTTGCCCGCAATCTAACGCTTGACGGCGCTTGGGAAGGCGTTCGCTTTTATCTGATGCCCGACTTCAGCAAGCTTTCGGGCAAGCTCCTCCTTGACGTGCTCGGGCAGGTGTTCTTTGCACTCTCCCTTGGTTTCGGCGTCATGATCACCCTTTCGAGTCATCTCAAGAAAGATGAAAGCATGGTGAAGACCGCCGTCATTACCGGCATCATCAACACGCTGATCGCCATTCTGGCTGGCTTCATGATTTTCCCGTCGCTTTTCAGCGCCGGCCTGAGCCCGGATTCCGGTCCTTCGCTCGTCTTTAAGACGCTTCCCATTGCCTTCTCGCACATGGCTTTTGGGAATTTCTTCGCTATTGTGTTCTTCCTGCTGCTCGTCGTTGCCGCCCTGACTACCTCCATTACCATCTATCAGGTCATCATCTCGGTGCTGCATGAAAAGTTCGGCTTCCTCTACGTCAATGCCATCAACACTGCATTGATCTTCACTTTCATCTTCGGCAACCTTCCCTGCATTCTGAGCGACGGACCGCTCGCCGATGTTCGAATACTGAATCGCTCCGTCTTCGATGCCTATGACTTCATTTCCGGCAACATCTGTTTTGTCGTGACAGCACTCGGCGCTGCGGTTTATGTCGGCTGGGTCATGAAGAATCGGGCGCTCGATGAAATTACCAACGGCGGGAAGCTCCATGGTTCCGTTTACAATATTTGGTACCAGTTTGTCCGCTTTGTGATTCCGGTGGTCATTCTTGCGATCTTCATTTACGGCTTGATTCCGCTCTTCTCATAAAGAGATTGGGACCCGCGCTGCTGATAAAGCATGCAGCTTGTTCCTTAACAGCTTCTCAGAGCTCGTTTGCTTTGCGGCAGACGAGCTCTTTAGTTTGTGATGCCGGGAGCGCATAGCGGATGGTGAAAGAGCTGGGCACATTTGCGGCATGCGGGCATAGAGCCATTCTGTGCATTAAGTCGTTGCATTTCTCATGAACTTAGGCACTACGCCTTAGCTCATCAGCAGATATGATTCTGCGCCAGCCGAACAGCTGTTCCAATGATCAAAACAAACATTGCGCCGCGAGCCTATGCCCTTAAGCGGCCGCTGAAGACCATGACCCCGATGACCGCCGCCAGCCGCCCCAAATTATGGAGAAACGACATTACAGGACTGCGCGCGCTGGCGGTTCTGCCTGTACTGATCTTCCACGCTTTTCCGTCTCTGATACCCGGGGGCTTCTTTGGTGTGGATGTCTTTTTTGTCATCTCCGGCTATCTGATTTCCGGAATCATTTTCCGCGGCATAGCGAGCAGCTCATTTAGCTACCTTGAGTTCTATGAGAAGCGCATCAAGCGCATTATTCCCAACCTCATTTTGCTGCTCACTTTTGTGGCTGCAGCGGGCTGGTTCATTCTTCTCCCAGATGAATATGCCAATTTGGGGATGCACATTGATGCAAGCACTCTCTTCATTCAAAATTTCCAGCTTCTCAGTGAAATTGGCTATTTCACGGAAGATGCACTTCGCAAACCCCTGCTCCACCTTTGGAGCCTGGCCATTGAAGAACAGTTCTACATTGTTTTTCCGCTCATCTGTACGCTGATCTGGCGCTTAAGCCGTTCTGTGAAGATGATTGGCATCGCTGCTGCTCTCATTGCATTGGGTTCACTCGCAGCCTGCCTCTCCTCTTCGGATCGCAATTTTGCCTTCTACTTCCCATTGACTCGCTTTTGGGAATTAGGTGCCGGCATTCTTTTGTCTTATTCTGAAACCTTCATTGGGTTCAGTACGTCGCGTTTTTCCCAAAATGTCCGCAATGGGCTGTCCATCGCCGGCATCCTGATGATCGTCCTTCCGATGGCGTTCGTTACTGAGAGCGCAGCGCATCCCGGACTTATCACGCTGATTCCGGTTCTCGGTGCTGTTCTGATCATCGCGGCTGAACCCGATGCCTTTTTCAACCGTACGCTTCTTTGCTGGCGTCCGATGACCTTTGTTGGGCTAATCAGCTATTCACTTTATCTCTGGCACTGGCCGCTCTTGGCTTATCTCTTTATCGCCGTGCCGGATGCAACGCCCTCCGTATTGATTGCCGCATTGGCGCTGAGTTTTGTCATTGCCGCACTCGTATATTTTTATGTCGAAAATCCTATTCGCCGATACCGCAATTCCGGCAAAGCTGTTCTTCTCCTATTGGCTGGCTTAGTCTTAATGCTGGCACTCGGAGAGACTATTCGCCAAACTGACGGATTCCCTCAGCGCCCGCTTAAATTTGAGGACAAGGTGATCTCTGTTCGTGCAGAGAATGAATGGGATGGCTTTGAAAAGGCCCCCAGATTCAAATATGAGGGTGTGGATATTGCCACCCCCAACCCCAATGCATTCCCGTCATTGATTTTCATTGGCGACTCTCATATGGCGCAGTACTATCTGCGCGCTCAGCGGCTTAGTGAACGCGAGCATGTCAACTTCGGCATGATTGCCAAAGCCGGATGGTTCCTCTTCAATGACCAGCGCATGGGGGACTATGCCCGTGCAGTGAAAGCGATTGTTGCAGACAAGCGTGTACACACGCTCGTCATCGGCAGCATGTGGGGCGGAAAAATTAAGGAGGAAGAGTTTTACCAGGTGGCCGCAACGGTCCGTCCGCTGCTCGAGACCCGGAAAGACCTGAAGGTCTATGTAATGCTGGATTACCCTTGGACGCCAAATGTCGGCGGCCAGCAAGGCATCTACGATCCTTTGAAGCACGTCAACCGTATTACGGGCGACGCCGTCGGTATGGTGCAGCCATTCCCAGCAGCCGATGACTGGAAGCGCGGCAATGAAGAAATCCAAAGAATTCTTGGTGACGCTGCTGAATATATAGACCCCACCCCTATTGTCTGCCCAGGTCAGAAATGCAATCTGCAGGCTTGGTATCGGGATGACGATCACCTGCAGCCCAAACGCATCGAAGCCGACGGCATCTGGGTAGACCGCATCTTTGAGCATGCTGCGGCTGCCGAATCCAAAGAACGGAGCCGATGATTCAGGCCGAAGGCTGTGCGGCCATCCCTTGATCTGACATCTGCCAGTCTTCATTACTCCTATAAACAACATCGTACTGCGGATAATCCACCATTTGGAATTTCCTTTTTAATTCCTAAAATGAAAACAATTTGAGTTTTCATGGGAGTATGGAAATGAATATTCCAAACTTCAAAAATGGCGTGATTCGCGAAAGCTCCTCTCGTTCGATTGGCGCTGGAACGTGTATCGGAAATTTGTATAGAGATGCCATAAGAGAGGGTGGCACCAGCGCCGGCACTGGCCGCGTCGTCGGCAATACCAAGGACGGCGTTATTTACGAAAGTTCAATTTCCTCACCGGGAAGCGGAGCTGTGATTGGCAATGTGAAGGACGGCTGGGTGTATAAGTCGTCAACACGAGGTCCGGGAACGGGCAAAAAAATCGGAAGGGTTAAAGACTTCACTATTTTCGGCATGGAACGCGAAAAGGATGAGAACATCGTCGCTGCCTGGCATTTTCTTGTTAAAAAGATCTTCTGACTATGGCAGCCAAAGAAATCACCACTTCAAACATAACGGATATCCCGCTTTCACCTGCCGGCAGCGATCAACTCGGACAATTGAGCTACATCGAAGCGCTGAGCAACTTTATTGTACGAGCCGAAACACCGATGACTATTGCGGTGCAAGGCGAATGGGGATGCGGGAAAACTTCGCTCATGAATGCCATAGCAGGTCGTGTCTGTGCGAACTTCCAAAATTTCTGTGCGGAAGAACCACCAGGAGACACTCCGATTCGAGCGGATAAGAAAAGCGGCAACTACCTTGGGGTTTGGGTCAATACCTGGCAGTATTCCATTCTCAAAAGTGACATTGCGGCACAGCTTGCCGTCATCCAAGGTTTAACAAAGGAACTCAGCGCTCAGATGGATGAGCTCATGGGTTCTTCGTCAAAAGTACGGGATGCCGGCCGTCGGCTTCGAGGAACCCTTGGTGCACTCGCACTGACAGCCGCCAAAGTCGGGGCAAGTGCTGCAGGAATCAATCCGGAGAGTTTCAATAATTTGGATGGTTTACTGTCGCCGGCTGAAGCTGCCGGTCCGGAATACTTCCGAGACAAGTTAGCCGATTCCGTCGCAATGTACCTTGAACAGTACAACGAAAACAGAAAAGCGAAACAGAAAGTCAAAGGCATTATCTTTTTTGTTGATGATTTGGATCGACTCGATCCGCCGGTTGCTGTTCAAGTGCTGTCGCTGCTCAAGAATCTCTTTGAGGTGCCAAACTGCATTTTCATGCTGGCAATCGACTACGAAGTCGTTGTTGAAGGCCTCTCAAGCCGCTTCGGCGTTAGGACAGAGAAAAACGAGCGAGAGTTCCGTTCTTTCTTTGACAAAATTATTCAGCTCACTTTCCGAGTACCGATTGAAGGCTATGCAATCAACCAATTTATCCACGATCTGTTGATTCGAATTGAATATTGCGATACCAATTGGTTGTCCAGTGAAGACTTTATGAAATCAATCGAGGTTTTCACCATCACCTCGTGTGGACGTAATCCGCGCTCCATTAAGCGCATGATTAATACGCTTTCACTGGTTCGCGAAATCCATCGGTTAAGTAAGTGCCGTTTAGAATCAGAGAATCCGCAGCTATTCTCAAAACTCCTGTATGGGATAGTTTGTATTCAGTCAGCCTATCCTAGACTTTACGACGAAATCCTGCGCCGACCGAATCTTTGGAGTTGGTTCGAACAAACGTCCGAAAGTACCGAGAACAGTAACAATGCCGTCAGAAGCACCGAGGCGGAGCTTGAGGAGTTAACCCCCGATGATATTGTTCTTGAAGATGCGCTGCTTACAGATCCATGGATTCGAAAAAGAAGCAAATCCATTCAGCGACTTCTATTTATGCTTTTTGACCTCATTATGCGGTCAAAGATTATAGCGAGTGCGAAATCTCCGGAATCTGTGGACAATATCCGCAATACGAAAGACTACATGGATCAGATCCTTTCGGCTTCTCGGTTCACTACAGCATCTGATGATTCTGACGACAACATCGTTTTCAATTCACTTGATGAATGCTGCAGTTTCTGGATCGATCAAGGCATGCATGAATCGATTCTTAAAGAGCTTCAAGAGTTCAACCGACGCTTGCAACTATTATTCGACGGGAACATTGACTGCCTCTGCCAAGGGGACATTGTCACTATTCGTGCTGTCAAAGAGACCGGCGGTACTCATCAGCTCGTACGCATTCAAGTAACTGAACAAGGCCTTGTTATGCGTGTCGGCATGAGTTATCGCATCGCCGTGGGTAATTTTGAATGCTCAAACGGTCGCTTCTCTCTCGTTGTCCGAACGATAGCTGATATCAAAGAAGCTGACACCACACCCATCAAAGCGCGATACAAAGCGTTTATGCGCATTCGGCGATTAACCAATAGCTGGAGTAAAACAGCACAAGATGAATCTGATTCAGAAGAATCCTCTGATGAAGATTCAGATGATTTGCAAAAATCAGGGGAACCTCTTCGCGCTTGAGTGATCACATACCTTGACGGAACGCATACTCACTTGTTCTGCGTTCCGTCCATTTCTGCAGAAACTTGAGGAGCTACGGCCTGCCATAGAACCGCTTCTCATCAAACCTTCACTTCATCAGAAATTGCAGGCATCCAAGCGGCAGCCTCAACCCCGTGCCGCCCGATCGAGCTGTCGAAGGGGCTTAAGACCGGATTTTGATTAGCCAACAATCCTGCATTAATGCGCTAAGCACAAACCCTGATTAGGCGATGCCAAAATGAAAGCGCCATGAAATGGCGCATAACACATCAATCGTTTACTCCATTCAACACGATAAAGAGTCACGTTACCTTATTGGTTTACCGATTAAAGATGTACAACGCTTGATTTTTAACAAAGGTGCGCAGGTAAGTAAACGTTAACCAATTTACGAATCTAAACATACAAAGTTCTTTCCGTATAATCGATAACAATTCTCGTTCTAATTCTCAACGAAAGGACCTTGCTAATGAAGCCCTTCCGCCTTACCCGCCGTGCGCTTGGCAGCGCTGTCTGCATGACGCTCCTCGCTGGTACTGTTCTTTTTACTTCGCCGACGCCTGTTCACGCAGCAGCTCAGGGTAAAGACACTCTGGTATTCGTCAATTACCGTGATCTTCGCGATCTGAATCCGCACCTCTATGCCGGCGAAATGTTCGCTCAGGAAATGGTGTTTGAAGGGCTCGTCACCCTTGGCAATGACGGCAAGTATCACGGAGCAGTAGCCGAAAGCTGGGACATCTCGCCCGACGGCCGCGTGTACACCTTCAAAATTCGCCCGAATCTGAAGTTCACCGACGGCCACGTGCTTGACGCCTATGCTGTCAAGGCGAACTTTGATGCGCTGATTGACAACAAAACGCGTCACTCCTGGCTTGAAATGATGCGTCTTCTTGAAGGCGTAGAAGCGCCGGATGCCAACACGTTCGTTATTAAGATGAAGGAAGCCTACTACCCGATGCTCACGGAGCTTGCGGTTACACGCCCCTTTGCTTTTGTTTCGCCCAACGTCATGAAGGACGGCAAGACCAAGAACGGTCTTACCGCCTTTATCGGTTCCGGTCCCTATGTGCTGAAGGAGCATGTGGTTGACGAATACTCCGTCTTTGAAGCCAATCCGGACTACTGGGGCAAAAAACCCGCCATTAAGCGCATCGTCGTGAAGGTCATTCCGGACAATCAGACGCGTATTCTGGCGCTGGAAAAAGGCGAAATCGACCTCATCTGGGGCAAGAACATGATCGATGCTGACGCGCTCAACAAGTACCGCGACAGCAAGAAGTTCTCGATTGCCGTTTCTTCGCCCACTTCAACCCGTCAGATCGTTCTCAATACCACCAACGATATCCTCAAGGACAAGAAGATCCGCACGGCCATTCAGCATGCGACGAACAAGTCGGTGATCTCACAGGGCGTCTTCCACGGCTTTGAGCCGGGCGCTGACACGCTCTATTCGACTTCGATTCCGTACTGCGATATCGATCTGAAGCCCTATAAGTACGACATGAAGGAAGCGGCCAAACTGATTGAAGAAGCCGGCTACAAGCGTGACGGCAAGCGCGCGCCTGCCGTCAAAGACGGGAAGCCCTTGGCGCTTGGGCTGCTTTACAACTCCAATTCGGTTTCTGAAAAGACGATTGCTGAATACCTCCAGAGCGAATTCGGCAAGCTCGGCATGCAGATCTCAATCCGCGGCGAAGAAGAACAGTCCTATCGCGACAACATGAAGAACGGCAAGTTCGACATGGTCTTCAATATCTGCTGGGGAACGCCCTATGATCCGCAGTCTTCGCTCGCTGCAATGCGTCAGCGTGTCTACGGCGACTATGAGGCTCAGCTCGGTCTCCCTGACAAGCATGAAATCGACGCAGCCATCACCAAGATCCTGACGAGTACGGATGAAAAAGAGCGCCGCGAACTCTATCGCTACGTGCTCACGCATTTGCACGAGGACGCGGTCTATCTGCCGATTTCATTCGAAACCAACAAAGCGCTTTTCAATGCTGAACTGGGCGGCGTCGGCTTCCTCTCGAACCAATACGAGATTCCTTTCGCCGACATGTATTGGAAGTAACCGCTTCTGATGCCGCAGGGGCTCGAACGCATGCATGCAGGGTCGAGCCCCTATTCGACTGCGCCGTTCCATTTATGGAAGTTTGGCGCCGGGGATTTGTCTTTCTATGCGCCAATACATCATCCGACGACTGCTGGCAACGATTCCGCTGCTCTTCGTCATCTCGTTTTTCTGCTTCATCTTTATCAATCTCATCCCGTCAGATCCGGCGGAAGTTGCGCTCCGCGTAAGACAGACGCCCGTCATTACGCCCGAAGCCATCGCGCAGGTCCGTGCGGAATTGGGCCTGGACCGGCCGTTTTTCGTGCGTTATGTCGACTGGGTTTGGAATTGCCTTCAGGGCGATTTCGGCGTGAGCTACACCAATCCGTCCCGCACAGTGCTGGGCGAACTCGGCCGCTGTCTGCCGGCCACTCTGTCACTTGCGGGCCTTTCCTTGGTCTATGTGATCGTGCTGAGCCTCCCCATCGGCTTTCTTTCTGCCGTCTATAAAGACAGCTGGTTTGACCGCATCATGCGCGGCATCGTCTTTGCGACAACGGCCATGCCCGCTTACTGGGTGGGTCTGCTCCTTATCTGGTTCGTCTCCATCAAGCTCGATTTGCTGCCGACGAGCGGCTCGGGCACTTTTGCCCATTTGATCCTGCCTGCCTTTACGGTGGCGCTAACCTACATTTCGACCTATATCCGCCTGATCCGCAACAACATGCTCGAAAACATGCGTGAAGACTATGTGCTTTACGCACGCGTCCGCGGACTCAAGGAAGGTTCGATTCTCGTCAAACACGTGCTCAAGAATTCGCTCCAGTCGTGCGTGACCGCCATCGGCATGTCGATACCGCAGCTGATTGCCGGCACGATCGTTGTGGAAAACGTATTTGCCTGGCCCGGTCTCGGCAAACTCTGCATCACGTCGATCTTCAATCGCGACTACCCGGTCATTCAAGCCTATGTGCTCATGATGGGCGTGCTCTTCGTGATCTTCAACCTTCTCTTCGACATCATCCAGTGCGCGGTCGATCCGCGTCTGCGCAAACAGGAGACGGCCTGAAATGCTTAGAGTTTTTCTGCGCAATCCGGTCACGCAGTTCTGCCTGGTCGTGATTCTGCTTACGGTCTTTGCGGGCGTCTTCGCGCCATTGCTTGCGCCGCATGACCCGTATGAAAACAATATTCTGATGAAGTTCGCTTCACCTTCATGGGAATATCCGCTCGGCACCGATCAGCTCGGCCGCTGCGTTTTCTCACGCATGCTTTACGGTATTCGTCCGACCTTTTTCCTGTCGCTCCTCACCATGGCCGGCACGATTGGGCTGGGACTGCTGATGGGGGTTTTGGCAGGCTACTTCCGCGGACCGATTGATGAATTCATCATGCGCGTGGTCGACGTGATGCTCTCCTTCCCGTCGCAAATCATGATTCTCGCCGTGGTGGCGCTCATGGGCGTGAACATCGAGAACGTCATCATCGCCAATATTTTCATCAAATGGGCTTGGTACGCCCGAATGATCCGAACGGCCGTCGTGAAGTACACCGAATCGAACTTCATTTTGTACTCCAAGTCCATCGGTTCAGGGAATTACTTCATTCTCACGCATCACATGCTGCCCTGCATTGCTGCCGAACTTGCCGTTCTCGCAAGTCTCGACACGGGCTGGGCCATTCTGAACATCTCCACGCTCTCCTTCCTCGGTCTCGGCGTTCAGGCACCGATGCCGGAATGGGGCGCGATGCTCAACGAAGCCAAGAACGTCATGATCTCCAATCCCGAACAGATGCTCGTTCCGGGCATTGCCGTCGTCGTGCTCGTCGGCGCCTTCAACCTCTTGGGCGACAGCCTTCGCGACGCCCTTGATCCCAAGGAGGTACGTCTCTGATGTCTCAGCAGTCTGTACTTGACGTACAGGATCTGTACGTCACCTTCCATCAGGATAAGAAGTCCGCCGAACTCGTCAAAGGCGTCAGTTTTTCCGTAGCGCCCGGGGAGTGTCTCGGCATTCTCGGTGAATCGGGCTCAGGCAAATCCATGACCGCCAAGGCCATGCTGGGACTTCTCGATCGTTCGTTTGAAGTTCGCGGCAAGGTGTTCTTTCAGGGAGAAAGCCTTCTGGAGAAAGATGCCGATGCACTGCGCCGTCTTCGCGGCTCACGGATCTGCATGGTGCTCCAGAACCCCATGAGCTGCTTTGATCCGCTCTACCGCATCGGCGCTCAGATGGCAGAAACCTTTCAGGAACATACGGACTGGAGCAGCGCCGAAATTCGGGCCAAATCGATCGAAGTGCTTAAACTCATGAAGATCCGTGACCCGGAGGATGTGCTGCGCAAATATCCGCATCAAATGTCGGGCGGCATGCTCCAGCGCGTGATGATCGGTCTCGCGCTTGCCCTGAAGCCGTCCCTCATCATCTGCGACGAGCCGACAACGGCCATCGATTCCATCAGTCAGTACGCCATCATGCAGGAGTTTCTGCGCATTAAAACGTCCCGCAGTGCTGCGATGATCTTCATCTCGCATGATCTCGGCGTGCTCTCGCTCATTTCGGACAAGCTCGTCGTCATGCATCGCGGCCTTGCCGTTGAGCGCGGTCTGCCCGAAGAAATCTTTGAGCATGCGAAGGACCCCTATACGCGCGAACTCATCGATCGGCATCTCTCAGTCATGTCGACCTTCAGCCGGGCTATTCGAGGAGAAAAAGTTCATGCTGCTTGAAGCAAAAGACATCCGCGTTTCATTCCGCAAGGAAAATCAGACGCGGCTCTTCGGCCGTGAACGTCAGGAAGTGCTCCACGGCCTTTCGATCGACCTCAAGGAAGGTGAATGCCTTGGCATCATCGGCGAATCGGGTTCGGGCAAATCAACTTTCGGACGTGTCCTCTGCGGACTGCTTGCGCCCGACTCCGGCACGGTTCGTCTCGACGGGCTCGATCTCTACGGCCGCCTGCCGCGTGTCGACAAAGCGCGCATTCAGTCGAGCATTTCCATTGTTTTTCAGGATTACACCACTTCGGCCAATCCGCGCTTTCGCGTACAGGGCATTATTGGGGAATCCTTCCGCGCCCTGCGCCTGAAGGGTGCAAACATCAGCCGAGAAACTCAGCGCAAGGAAACCATTGAACTCCTTGAACGCGTCGGTCTCGACGAAAGCTTTCTCACCCGCTATCCGCATGAGCTTTCGGGCGGCCAGCTCCAGCGCGTGTGCATTGCCCGCGCCGTCGCTCTGAAGCCCCGCTTCATTCTGCTCGATGAAGCAATTAGTTCTCTCGATGCGGCAACGCAGATTCAAGTAATGGACCTTCTGAAGGATCTGCGGCGTGAACTGAATCTCAGCTACGTCTTCATTACCCACGACTTGACCGCCATTACCTATTTTTGCGACCGCGTGCGGTTCCTGCACAACGGCAGCTTTGTAGAAGCCGTTGATGATATGAGCAGAATCGGCGACATCCGCAATGCTTACGCCCGCGATCTGCTGCGCGCTGTGATGGGCATCGGCATTCACGGCGCTCCGGATCCGGAAGCCGAAGCCCGCATGGAGCGAGATGAAGAAATCGGCACGCCGCACGGTGATGTGATGCACGTTCAGGGACAAGTTCTTTATTGACCATTGCGAGGAAAAACCCACAATGATTGAATCGTTTGAAATCGAGGGCGGCGTCACGCTGCGCGGATACCGTACATCGGGGAGCCGCCCGGGACCTCATGTGCTGATCACGGCCGGCATACACGGCAGTGAATATCCCGGCATTTTGGCCGCCAGAAAACTCAGAGCCTTTCTGTCGCAGGCCGATATTGCCGGGACAGTCACGGTCCTACCGCTCTGCAATCCAACTGCTTTAAAGGAACGCGCCAAAGCGATCTTCCCCGAAGACGGGAAGAACCTTAACCGCATGTTCCCCGGTAACCCGGAAGGTTCTGCGTCGGAAAAGACGGCTTGGGCGATCACCCAGCTCCAAGACGAAGCAGACTTCTACATTGACCTGCACGGCGGGGATCTCTTTGAAAAACTCACTCCCTATGTTTACGTGCCCGGCAATTGTGCGCCTGAGGTGACCACAACGGCTCGTGCCGCAGCCCAGGTGCTCAGTGTACCGGTCCGGGTTTTGTCACAGGCATCCACCGGCGCCTACAACAGTGCTGCGCTTCGCGGCACGCCGTCCATTCTCATCGAGCGCGGCGCCTGCGGGCTCTGGGAGCCCGAAGAAGTCGAAGCCTACTTTGAAGATCTCAAGGCGCTCTTCGCGCACCTTGGCATTATTGACGGCAAAGCGCCGGTTAATACTGCCCAGCGTGAGGCACCGTTTGCGACCTATCTGTCGCATTCGGAGTTTGGTCTTTGGTTCCCGCGCGTCAAGGCGGGCGATGATGTCCTCAAGGGTGACCTGCTTGGGCATCTCGAGGATTTCGATGGCGCGGTGCTCGCGCAGATTCATGCCCCGCATGACGGACGCATTCTCTATATGACTGCAACGCTTTCTGCTCCGGCCGGCTGCGATTTGGTCGCCCTGGGATAAAGCATTCCGTCTGAAAATACCTCTGCGCGGTACTTCAGTCCGCGGAGAAACCCCAAATGCCGTCGTCAGCCAAACGTTCAAACCGCTGACGACGGCGTTTCGTTCTTATGGGCAAACACCCCTGCCGGTCTCTGCGTCATTCGTCAAAGCTTTGCATAGTCTTCGTCTGAAACGGGTTCGAGCCATTCGTTTGACGAGCCTTCGGCCGGAACTTCAATGGCAATATGGGCGAAAGACGAATCTTTTGCCGCACCGTGCCAGTGCTTTACTTCCGGCGGAATATTGACAACATCGCCCGGCTTCAGTGAGCGGGGAGGTTCGCCGTACGCCTGATACCAGCCGCGGCCGGCCGTAACGAGCAGAATTTGTCCGCCTTTATGATGCACGTGCCAGTTGTTGCGGCAGCCCGGCTCGAAAGTGACATTAGCCGTCACTAAACGCTCGACGGTGAGCATTTTGAGCCAGCTGCGGCCGGAGAAATATTGACTGTAGGCATTATTGGGATTGCCGAGCCCAAAGATACCCGGATTGATATTTTGTTCGTTCATGGCGTAACCAGAAGATTTTCGCAATTAGCAATAGATCTGCAGGGTAAAGAGCGGCTTTGGCGCAAACTGCAGAAGTGATCCCGCGATCTGAATGATCGGATGCGCTTCATGCTGATTTTTGATCAAATCTTTCAGAACGACTGCTCAATTCCGAGCAAGGTATTGCCTATTACGATCAGAACTTGGAATGCGATGATTCATCTCTTCGCCGCTCAGCCGATCATCCGTTATTGATAAAAGGTTGATTTTGATTGAACAACTGATCATTCATCCTTTCCGTTTCGAGTTTGCGGACGGCTTGCCATGAGGCCGGAAACCTCGCCTAAATGCTTATGCCGATGAAGCGGCGCATCCTATTTCTTTAAACCGACATCCCCCTTCTCTAACGCCGTCGCGGTTCAGTCATTAGTAAATCTGAGAAGGAGTGCCGAGGTTCATTCCTCGGCAAAACCAGTTGCCAAATCGTATCGAGAGACAGTTTGAGCGTGCCGTGAACAGGAATAAAAAAAGCGGAACTTCACCCAAGGAAGTTCCGCTTTTGGTCATGCTGCAGAAAATCAGAGTTCTTCAGCAGAGCGATCCGCATAGGTGCGGAAATCATCAAGCTTGGCGCCGGCGTTGATGGCGGCGATGAGCCACTTCGGCTTGCGGCCGCGGCCCGTCCAGGTATTGCCGTCGGCATCGCGGTACTTGACCATACGGCCGTCGTCGTCCTGTTCGCCCGGAGCGGGGACGGTGATGTCGTCCGTCGTAAGATGGTACGTGCGGATCATGACCTTAACGCGTTCCACAACCTGCTTCTTAATCGCAGCGCGGCGAGCATCCAGAGCACGCTGTTCTTCTTCAATCTGGGTCAGTTCATTTACGAATTTATCATCGGACATATTATTCTCCGAAAAAATGGGAAAAAGTCTTGTTGGAACGAATAATACCAAATTTAATCTCAAAAGCAATATCTGACTTGAGAAAAAAGTTATTCAAACTCGTGTTCGATCAGACTGTTTAGACATATCGAGAAAGAGAATATTGTGATGCAATGGGATGAAGAATTCTTATTGAGCAGGTTTTGTAAGCAAGAATACTAAGATCAAAGCTGAAGACGGCGCAGAGAACCGCAAGCGATTGAACTATTGTGAGCTGCAGAAAGATTCAATCTGAAGTACTTGGCCGAATGAATGCCTTATGCCGCGCTGCGTTTGACTTAAAGTTCCTTTTGCCCTGAATATTTACGTTGTTACTGCCGCACAACAAGACTTAGCGGGAGTACTTGCTCTCAAAGCAAGACTTTTCGTGCCGCAATTGCATACAATTTCATAAAACGAAAGTTGTATTTGCCGTCAATGCATCTCGATTGGTATCGAAAAACATGCCGCTTCACTATGAACTCTCTGATCTGCGCCTTCTTTTGATTCTCATGCGTACGCGCAGTTTGTCAGCGAGCGGAGAAGCGGCACATTTGACAACTTCAGCCGTCAGTCTTCGCCTCCGGAAACTCGAAGACGGCATCGGCGCGCAGCTTTTCACGCGGACCGGGAAAGGACTCGTGCCGACTGAAGCCGGAACCGCATTGGCCGAAGCTGCAGTGCCCATTCTTGCAGAAGCGGCGGCGCTCGACGCGCGATTAAATCCCTTTTCAAAGCATGATCCGGAGCCACTTCGCATCTTTTCGAACAGCACGGGGCTCCAGAATTTTCTCTGCCGAATCGCGGCCGATTATCTGCGCGAAAATTCAAGTTTCCGCGCCGTATTAACTGAACACCGAAGTTCATTGACGCCTGAGGCAGTGCTCACCGGCGAAGCCGATTTGGGACTTATCGGCGGTATTCGGGAACTTTCGCCGGCATATCGGACGAAGCTCGAACTTGTTCCATTTGTCGAAGATCGCCATGTGGTGATTCTCCCGAGAGACTCCTGCGCCGCTCAGCAGTTTAAAAATCGGCCGCTTCAATTTGCGGAGCTCCTCAATCTTCGTTTTGGTGCACTCACCGAGGCCAGTCCAATGACCGCAGCCATGAAAGAGCGTGCATTGGCCGCAGGCTTTCGCTTTGAACCGATTATTGAGGCCCCTTCCTTTAGTCTGCTGGTTGAACTGGTGGCTCGAGGACCGCTCGCGGCAGTCGTTCCTGCGTCGGCTGTTCCGCCAAACGCACCGGTAGAAGTGCGCGAGCTGGAGGACAGCTGGGCGGCACGCCCGCTTGCTTTCGTATTGCCTAAAGCGCGCCCAGCTTTGCCTTCAGCAATTGATTTTGTCGAATTCGCATTGCGTACTCAAAAAAGATAAGCATCATTGCGTCACCATTTGTATACCAATAAGGGCATAAAGAATACCTCAACGCGCCATTGAGTATCTCTCAACGCATCTGACGCTCGCGAGGCGGATACTATCGGGCAGATTCAATGCATCCAACACCGCCCTATGACCGAGTGCGGCCGCGGATGCAGCATTTCGACAAAATGCTCGGCCACATTCCGAGCACACCCTCAAGGAGAAATTCTTTATGAAGCGCACTTTCATTGCCGCCGCCCTGGCACTTTCCGTCGGCGCAGCTTTTGCCAATCCCGATGCCGTTGTGATTGGTGCCGGCGGAGCTGGACTTTCCGCAGCCGTTACGCTCCACGACCTTGGGCGCGAAGTGGTGGTTTTGGAAAAGATGCCGATGATCGGCGGCAATACAGTGCGTGCCGAGGGCGGCATCAATGCCGCGGAAACGCCGCAGCAGAAAAAGGCCGGCATCCCCGACACGATCGATCAGTTCTATGCCGATACGATGAAGGGCGGCCACAACCTCAATGACCCTGCGCTGGTGCGCACGCTGACGACGCATGCGAAGGACGCCGTCGCTTGGCTCGTTTCACTGGGTGCTGACCTCAATACCGTTGGGCGCGCGGGCGGCGCCAAGTATCCCCGCGCTCACCGTCCGACAGACGGCTCCGCCATCGGCCCGGAAGTCATCCGTGTGCTCTGGAAGGCCGCCAAAGACCGCAAGATGGACGTCCGCACGCAGACGCGAGCTACCGAAATCATTATGAAGGACGGCCGCGTAGCGGGCGTCAAAGCCACGACCAAGGACGGCAAGGTCTATACGATTGATGCCAAGGCCGTGGTGCTCGCCACCGGCGGCTTCGGCGCCAATCAGGATATGCTCGTCAAGTATCAGCCCAAACTCAAGGGTTATGCGACGACCAATCAGCCCGGCGCAACGGGCGACGGCATTATCCTGGCCGAACATGCCGGCGCAGCGCTCGTCGATATGAAGCAGATTCAGGCGCATCCGACGGCTGCGCCGGACGGCACGCTGATTTCTGAAAGCGTGCGCGGCGACGGCGGCATTTTGATCAACGCCGAAGGCAAGCGCTTCACCAATGAGCTCCTCACGCGCGATGTGGTTTCGGCCGCTGAACTTAAGCAGCCCGGCCGCTTCGCCTGGGTCTTCTGGGATGATGCTACCCGCAAGTCCGCCAAGCTCATGGACTCCTACATTTCGATGGGTCTGGCCGTCAAGGGCAATACCGTCGCCGAAATCGCCAAGGCGATGAACGTGCCGGCGGTAGAGCTAGAAGCCACGCTCAAGGCTTATGCGGCCGGGAAAGCTGCGGGCAAGGATGCGTTCGGCCGTGCTGATATGCCGCAGGCTATGCAGACCGCCCCGTTCTTTGCCGTCAAGGTTCAGCCGGCCGTTCACCACACGATGGGCGGCGTGAAGATCGATACCAAGGCCGAGGTGCTTAATCCTGCCGGTCACACGATCCCGGGTCTCTTTGCGGCCGGTGAAGTCACGGGCGGCGTCCATGGCGGCAACCGCCTCGGCGGCAACGCTCAGGCTGATATTGTGACGTTCGGCCGCATCGCCGGTCAGTCCGCTGACGCTTATCTGAAGACGGCCAAGTAATAAAAAGTAATGCTCGCCCCCTGACGCTCAGCCCGAGGGCGGCTGAAACTAAAGAAAAAGCTTCCCGACGCACGTGAGCATTGGGAAGCTTTTTATATTGCGGTCGACGGAGAGGAAAAACCGCCGCAGTCGGGTGCGGAGATCTGCATAGAGGCGGTGACTGCGGCGGCAGGAAATCTTTCTCCATCGCCTCCGCGAGCGTCTCAGCTCGCTGCCGCTGCAGCCTCGCGAATCTTGGGCGCCGGCGCAGCCGAAGGCGTGAATTCGGCTGGACAAAGGAGCGATACGGAATAATCCTCAAAAAGTGAGAGTCGAGCTGCCCGCTCAGCGAGCAGTGCGCCGTTGGTACGGTTCCACGCTTGAGCCGAGGCCGAGTCGCGCCAGATGGACTTCACCATAATGCGGCGAGCCTCATCGACAGCCATGAGCTGTTCGGTGGAAAGGCATCCGTCAGCCGCAGCCAAATCCCTTTGAGCTTCAAGCGCATAATGGACGTAAGCTTCAAGGCGCCCGGGCTGAACCTGAGCTTCAAACAGCAAGACGACTGACATGCAACCTCCGATGAGGAATAACCTCATTCGGATGCTAAAACGCGGTGCAAACAATGCCTATTCACCAAAAGAACTCCGCCAAAGTAATTAGATGCTGAGCGGTATGCCCTCGGCTCGATCGGCAGACGGCCAGATGGTGTTGGGTCAGCTATTACCTCATTTGTCTGATGCACTAATGGGAATGCCTGAGCCGCATGCACTTTTTCGGTGCGCAGAAGTCCTAGAATCGATCTTCCAGCGAATCAAACTCCCATTTTGCCCTATGACAAAACCTACTGAAGGCGCCTTGTCCGCCAAAGACGGTACGTCTTCCGAGCGCGTTCAAACGGACGCAGAATCGGCCGGTTCTGAAGCTCTCTCCTCTTCCAAAGCCGTGAGCCAATCGGACCATGAGGATGCCTGGTCCGACTTTTGGGCCGGCGCACGCTCAACCCTGCCGATCATGATCGGTATTTTGCCGCTCGGCTTTATTCTCGGCACGCAAGGCGCGCAGCACGGGCTCTCGGCCATCGGCATGGCCATCATGTGTGCCTTCAACTTTGCGGGCGGCAGTGAATTTGCCGCTGTGGCGCTCTGGAGCTCGGCACCGAGCTTTATTGTTATTGTCTGCGCGACTTGGCTGATCAACTGCCGGCATATTGTGCTGGGCGCTGCGCTCACGCCTTTTATGCAGAGCGCGAAAGTGTCAACGCCAAGGAGCCTCCTCGCCTTTTTCGTCATGTGCGATGAAACGTGGGCACTGTCCATGCAGGAAGTGCATCGCCGCCGCAAGGCGGGGCGCCCTGCTGCTGAGCTCTTCTCCTTTTCCTACCACATGGGCGTCGGCGTAACGCTTTGGACCTCGTGGTTCATGGTCGCTGCGATTGGCGCCGCTGTCGGCGGGTCGCTCGGCGACCTGACCCGCTGGGGGTTCCTGATGGCTTTCCCGGCCACCTTCATCGGTCTCGTGGCGGCGATGCGGCCGGCGCTTTCCAAATCCGGCCC
>OBWC01000647.1_pt1 | contig 26533 bp, 28 predicted proteins | sample 1501341 | NCBI WGS metagenome assembly OBWC01 (sample SAMEA2580033, study PRJEB22360) | human gut metagenome | biome: human gut; feature: human-associated habitat; material: faeces | place: Denmark | collected 2008/2010 | reverse complement strand
CGAGATCATGTCCGACCTCAGAAAGAACGGTCCGAAGGCTATCGGCGGTCTGAGCGTAGTTGCAACCGCTGACTACGAAGCTTCCGTAAAGACCTCCGCTGACGGCAAGACTGAACAGATCACCCTGCCGAAGTCCAATGTTATCACTTTCTTCCTCCAGGATAACGCAAGCGTTGTTATCAGACCCTCCGGCACCGAGCCCAAGATCAAGGTTTACTACACCACCACTGGCGCTAAGAAGGCTGACGCTGTGGCTCTCCAGGAGAAGCTCTCCGCTGACTTCACAAAGATCCTCGGCTTCTGATTTCTGATGTAGTTTCACAATTTCCGAAATTTTTTCAAAAAATTTTGAAAAACCTATTGCAATTTCGGAAGAGTTGTGATATACTATATAATTGTTAATGACTATGCCATAGTCTGAACCGCTGATGGTAAGCAAACCAGGGTTTGGCATATACGGATTGAGGTGAAAATCAATGAAGGAAGGTATTCATCCCGCATACGAAGCTACTGTTATCAGATGCGCTTGCGGTAATGAGATCCCGACACGTTCTACCAAGAAGGACATCAGAGTAGAAATCTGCTCCAAGTGCCATCCGTTCTTCACAGGTAAGCAGAAGCTGGTTGACTCCGGCGGACGTGTTGACAGATTCAAGAAGCGCTACAACATGGGCAAGTAATTGCACAGTAACAGGTAGTACTAATGTAGTAAAAAACACACGCTCGATTTTCCTGCGTGTGTTTTTGCGTTTATGGAGGACTCATGGAATATAAGACCATCGCGCGCCGCTGCGAAGCCAGATTCATTGAAAAGAAGTCCGAATTCATCGGCTACCTCTGCCCTGTACAGACCGAGGAACAGGCGGTCGCGTTCATTGAGGAGATACGCGCGATGCACCGAAAGGCTACGCACAACTGCTACGCCTATATTCTGCGTGAGAACAACGCCGCGCGCCACTCCGACGACGGCGAACCCGGCGGCACGGCAGGAGTCCCGATTTACGAAGTGCTCCGCAAGGAGGGGCTGACCGACGTATGCTGCGTTGTCACGCGGTACTTCGGCGGCGTGCTTCTCGGAGCCGGGGGCCTCGTCCGCGCCTACACCAAGGGTGCCAAGGACGCCGTTGACGCGGCGCAGATAAAGTGCATGGCCGAGGCAGTCAAGCTAGCCGTTACTGTGGATTACGGGCTGTACGGCAGACTTGCCCAGGTGTTCGCCGATTTCGACGCCCGCGTCGAGGACGAGCGGTTCGCGGATAACGTGCGGATCGTTCTCCATATACGCGCGGAAAACTCGCAGAAACTCACTGACAAGCTCGTTGACGTGTGCAATGGCGCGGTTTCTGTCGAGGAGATTGAGAAGCTCAACTTTGATTTTGCTTAAAGTAATTCTGCACAATTGTTTTTCTTTTTATTGTGCAGATGTCACAAATTGACGTTTTTTTTAAAGGAACAGGAAGCTTTAATCTGTATATATTAATGAGGGTAGTTATGCCCTTTTTACGTTTTGGCATTCTGCGAAAGGAACCGCTATGCTTCCGAGAGAACGTATCATGCAGAACGAGGCTCTTATCCTCAGCGAATTTGCCTGCAAGGCAGCCGACACCCGCGGCCGCGAGCTTCCGGAGGCTCCGGACGATATCCGCACGGACTTCCAGCGCGACAGGGACAGGATAATCCACTGCCGGGCGTTCCGCAGGCTGAAGCACAAGACGCAGGTGTTCCTTATCCCGCACTCCGACCACTACCGCACGCGGCTCACGCACACGCTGGAGGTCAGCCAGATCTCCCGCACTGTTGCACGCGCGCTCGGGCTGAACGAGGATCTCACCGAGGCTATCGCGCTCGGGCACGACCTCGGGCATACTCCTTTCGGGCACGACGGCGAACGCGCTCTGAATGAGATCATGCCCGGCGGATTCTCCCACAACATGCAGGGAAAGCGCGTCGTACAGGTCATCGAGAAGGACGGCAGAGGGCTGAACCTCACCGCCGAGGTCATCGACGGGATCCAGGGGCACTCCACTTCCGGAGGCGCTTCCCTGCCCTTCACGCGGGAAGGCATGGTCGTAAGGCTCTGCGACAAGATCGCATACATCAATCACGACATTGAGGACGCTATCCGCGGCGGCGTGTTAAGCCAGAACGACCTTCCGGAATTCCCGGTGAAGGTCCTCGGCGCTACCAAATCCGCCAGGATAACCACGATGGTGCGCTCCATCATCGACAACGGCGCGGAAAATATTCACATGGACGATATTACCAAAAAGGCTCACGACGAGCTGCGTGCGTTCATGTTTGAGAAAGTCTACCGCGCAGAACCTACCATCGCCGAAAAGGACAAGGCACAGTATATTGTCCGGTTCCTTTACAAATACTTTATAGACACGCCGGGAAAAATGCCGGAGCTGTATCTTACCCTCGCGGAGCGGTTCGGGCTTCCGGTCGCGGTCGGGGATTTCATCAGCGGCATGACCGACGACTACGCCGTTGACCTCTTTAAGGAGATCACGATCCCCAAGGGCTGGAACGGCGTTATTTCACATATCAGACAGGGGTGAGAACATGGCAGTCCCGGAAAGCTTCCTCCAGGAAGTGCGAGACGCAAACGAGATCGTTTCGCTAATTGAAAATTATGTCGAGCTGAAGCGCTCAGGGGCGACCTATTCCTGCCGCTGCCCGTTCCACTCGGAGCGTACTCCGTCGTTCCACGTCTACCCGAACACCCAGAGCTACTACTGCTTCGGCTGCGGCGCGGGCGGGGACGCGATAACATTTATCCGCACTATTGAGAACCTCGACTACATCGAAGCCGTCAGGTTCCTTGCGCAGCGCGCCGGGCTTCCCATGCCGGAGGACAGGAACGACGATTCCGCAAGGCGCCGCCAGCGGCTCTATGAAATGAACCGCGAGGCCGGGAAGTTCTTCCACCGCCAGCTTTTCTCCCCGGAGGGCGCGGACGGCTGGAACTACATCACCGGGCGGCAGCTCACAGAGCACACGATACGTCACTTCGGGATCGGCTATGCAGTCAACGACTACCACAAGCTACACTATTATATGAGGAACCTCGGTTTCTCAGAGGACGAGCTGGTGGAGGGTTCCCTGCTGGTTCGGAACAACAACCGCGTCTACGACAAGTTCGTGAACCGCGTGATGTTCCCGATTTTCGACACCCGCGGCAATATCATCGCCTACGGTGGAAGGGCGCTCGACCCTAACGCCCCGGCAAAGTACCTCAACAGCTCGGAAACCTACGTTTTCCAGAAGCGCGACAATCTTTTCGCGCTCAACTACGCAAAGAACTCCAAGGCGGACTACTTCATACTCTGCGAGGGCTACATGGACGTGATTTCCATGCACCAGGCGGGGTTTGACAGCGCTGTCGCTACGCTGGGAACCGCTATAACCGCGACCCAGGCTCGGCTCATCGGGCGCATGGGCAAATCCGAGGTCATTCTTTCCTACGACGCGGACGGTCCAGGGCAGAAAGCCGCTTCCCGCGGCATCAACCTGCTCAGCGAGGCGGGAGTCAAGGCGCGGGTGCTTCAGATGTCCGGCGCTAAGGACCCCGACGAATACATCAAGAAATTCGGCGCGGAGGCGTTCGCCCACCTTATCGAATCCTCCGGCGGCGCAATAGACTACGAGCTTGGCAAGCAGTCCGCAGGTCTCGACCTCAACAAGGAGGAGGACCGCGCGGCGTACCTCAAGAAGGCCGTAGTATTCCTCGCGACGATACATAACCCGCTTGAGCGGGCGGTGTATGTCTCGAAGGCTGCCGAAACTGCGCGTATCCCCGCGGAGACCGTTCGTTTTGCAGTCGAGAGCGAAATTACGCGACAAAGGAAGAAATCTGCGCGGGAAGAACAGCGCGAGCTGATAAATCCCCGCAATGTAGACCGGATAAATCCCGAATCCGCGAAGCTCCCCCGGGAGGAAAAAGCGGAGCGCGGGCTTATCTGCTTTGCGTTCCACAATCAGGACAAGCTCGAATATATCCGCAGGAAGCTCACGGGCGGCTTTGCCACCGAGTTCAACCGCAGGGTGTTCGAGTTCATGGAGCAGAAGCACAACGCCGGACAAGTCCTCACCGGAGGGCTCTTCAACGAAGCGTTCACGACCCAGGAGGTCGGGCGGATATACGGCATTCTGAACGACTTCGCGCAGTTCGCTCATTCCGAGGACGTTATGAACGATTACATCACGGTGCTCAACGAGTATCATGAGAATATAAATAATAAAGACCCCGGCAGCATGTCAGTTGACGAGCTGCTGGAGTTCGCACAGAAGCAAAAGGAGAAGAAAAACAAATGACAGAGAACAACGGCGGCGCAACAACTCTTCGCGAGCTGCTGGCGCAAGGCAAGCAGAAGGGCAGCCTCACCACAAAGGAGATAACCGACGTACTGGAGGAACTCAACTTTGACGCAGAGCAGATCAACGGCATCTACGAGGAGCTTGAGAACCTCAACATTAAAATAGTAGACGACTACACCGCAGACCTCGACATTGACAATCTCATTGACCTCGCCGAGACCGAGAGCGCAGACGAGAGCTACGACGCCGACGGCATGCTCGCCGACGACTCTGTAAAGCTCTACCTCAAGGAGATAGGACGTATCCCGCTGCTCACCACCGAGGAGGAGATAAAGCTCGCAGAGCGCATGGCAAACGGCGATCCCGCCGCAAAGAAGCGCCTGAGCGAGGCAAACCTCCGTCTGGTAGTAAGTATAGCAAAGAAGTACGTAAGACGAGGCATGCAGTTCCTAGACCTTATTCAGGAAGGCAACCTCGGACTTATCAAGGCGGTCGACAAGTTCGACTACACAAAGGGATTCAAGTTCTCCACCTACGCTACATGGTGGATAAGACAGTCCATCACCCGTGCTATCGCAGACCAGGCGCGTACTATCCGTATTCCGGTGCACATGGTCGAAACTATCACGAAGGTCAAGAAAATGCAGAGCCAGCTCCTCCACGCTAACGGCTATGAGCCTACCGAGGACGAGATCGCGGAAAAGCTCAACATGCCGCTTGACAAGGTTCGCGAGATTATCCGCATAGCGCAGGACCCCGTTTCACTTGAGACCCCTATCGGCGAGGAGGAGGACAGCCACCTCGGCGACTTCATTCCCGACGAGGACGCTCCCGCGCCTGCTGACGAGGCATGCAACAGCGTGCTCAAGCAGACCATCGGCGAAGTACTCGACACACTGACCGAGCGCGAGAAGCGCGTGATCATACTGAGATTCGGTCTTATCGACGGCAGACAGAGAACGCTTGAGGAAGTAGGTCAGGAGTTCCAGGTAACGCGCGAGCGTATCAGGCAGATCGAAACCAAGGCGCTCCGCAAGCTCCGCCACCCCACCCGCAGCAAGAAGCTGAAGGACTTCCTCGAATGATATACATATTCGAAACACGAGATCCGTTCAGAACTGGAAAGGAAAAACAATGAGCAACGCAAAAGTTATCAGCGAACTTCTCGAACGCGGAAAACAGAGCGGTAAGCTCTCTACCAAGGAGATAACCGACGCCATTGAAGAAATGGACATCGACGCCGAGCAGATAAACAAGCTTTACGACGACCTCGAAGCGAACAACATTGAGATAGTAGACGACATCGCGCCTGACGACCTCAACAACGCCCTCGACTTCAACAGCGAGGAGGACGCGGATTTTTCGTCTGACGGCATTGCGGTGGACGACCCGGTCAAGGTTCACCTCAAGGAAATAGGCAGGATCCCGCTGCTTTCCGCCGAGGAGGAGATACAGCTCGCAGAAAAGATCAGCGCCGGCGACGAGTACGCCCGTGACCGCCTTATTGAAGCAAACCTCCGGCTTGTTGTCAGCATTGCAAAGCATTTCGTAGGCAGAGGCATGCCGTTCCTCGACCTGATTCAGGAAGGCTACATCGGTCTGATAAAGGCAGTCGAGAAATTCGACCACACCAAGGGCTACAAGTTCTCGACCTACGCCACATGGTGGATAAGGCAGTCGATTTCCCGCGCCATTGCTGACCAGGCGCGCACGATCCGCATTCCCGTTCACATGGTGGAGACCATCACGAAGGTAAAGAAGGCGCAGAATATGCTGCTCCACAAAAACGGACACGAGCCTACGATTGAGGAGGTCGCGCAGGAGCTCAACATGACCCCCGAGCGCGTACGTGAGATAGTGCGTATCGCGCAGGATCCGGTTTCGCTTGAGGCTCCGGTTGGCGAGGAAGAGGACAGCTTTCTCGGCGACTTCATTCCTGACGACGACGCTCCGGCTCCTATCGACAGCGCTATGCAGTCGGTATTCAAAGATGAGCTCAACAAGGCGCTGGATACCCTCCCCGCCCGAGAGCGCGACGTGCTGAAATTCCGCTACGGCGTGGGAAGCGACCGCTCGCACACCCTTGAGGAGGTCGGGAAGCAGTTCAACGTTACCCGCGAGCGTATCCGCCAGATCGAAGCGAAGGCGCTCAGGAAGCTGCGTCAGCAGTCACGTAGCAAAAATCTCAGAATGTTCCTGGATTAACGTAAAATCCCCCGGATTTCGGTTCCGGGGGATTTTTTTATGCTTCGTTGAGGTTCTTGACGCTTCCGCGGCGTACCAGCTTTCCGGTGACGAGGGTTCTTCCGCGGCGGTAGTTTCCGTCGCGTATCTTGTGCAGTATGATGTCCACTGCCTCGGTGCTCATTACGCGGCTGTTTACGTCTATCGTGGTCAGGCGCGGGTTGCATATCGTGGAGTAAATGTGGTTATCATAGCCCACAACCGAGATATCGTCGGGAATGGAATAGCCCGCCGCCTTGAGCTGATTAACAAGCTTATATGCTGTCTCGTCGCAGTTGCAGACGAATGCGGTCGGCATATCGTTCGGCAGGGTGAACTCCGGGAAAATATCGCTTTCGTTGCTGCGGTCGGCTATTACCCAGTCCTGGCGCAGCGGAATGCGGTTTTCAAGCAGCGCCTTATAATACCCGAGGTATCTGTCCTGAATGGAGCTTGTGGAGCTTATGCTCCCAAGGAAGCCTATGCGGCGGTGTCCGTTTTCGATGAGGTGGCTTGTGAGCATGTAGGCTCCGTAGAAGCTGTCGGAGAGCACCGAGTCAACGTCATCGCGGCTGCCGTAGAAATCCAGGAATACAGTCGGAAGGTTGTGCTGCATCAGGCGGTCGATGTAGTCCTCAGAGAGCTGACCCAGCACGATGAGTCCGTCGACCTTGTGGTCAAGAACGGTGTTGGGGACTTCCTCGACGGCGTTGGGGTCGGTCATGCTCTTGTTGTCGACCACCTCGAGCATTCCGTAGTAGTTCTGATTCTGGAGCAGCTCCACGATGTTGCGGTAAACTATCCAGTAGAACGAGCTTGCGTCGCTGATGAAGTGCTTCGCTACGATTATCCCTATGTTGTAGGTCAGGCCGTCCTTCGCACCGTGGGAACCTGCATGTACACGGTAGCCCATTTCAGTAGCCTTCTGCTTTATCCTCTCGCGAAGCTCCACGCTTACGCCGTCGCGGTCGCCCAGCGCCTTTGAGACGGTCACAGTGCTGACGTTCATAACCTTAGCGATATCGCTCATCGTAACAGATTTTTTAGTCATTTTATATCCTTTCAGGCATGTAGAACAAATTAAGTATATACTAATATTTTAAGTAATTTTGTCCGATTTGTAAATAAGCTGATTCAACAAAATTTAGTGCAAATTTTTGTACAAATTGTCGCAATGGCTGTTCAGCGAAAATACTGTAACCATTTTCCCGGCTTTGGAATACTATAAGGCAGTAAGGAAAGCGGGGTGAGGCTGTTGAGACGACCCAGAAAGCGGAAACGCCGCTGCGGGATAGGCGCTGCGCTTGCAGTCGCGGCATTTTTCGGGGCGGTGATGTGCATATCGTTCTTCTCACTGAAGGTGCTGCTCTTTGCGGTCGCATTCCTGCTGATCGTCATAGGCATTTTTCTGCTTAGGTGCTGATACTGGAAAGGAGTACATATGAAGATCGTAGTACTGAAAAGTCCGAAGCTGTTCGCAGGACTGCTTCGCGCGGTGTTCGGAATCAAGAAAATGCCTGCGGAGTAAACAAAAGAGCGGCGCTGAGCCGCTCTTTTGCTGTTTTATCCGCAGATGTCCCCTATCGCGCAGGCGAACAGCACGGCGTCCTTCAGAAGTTCGTCCTCGGTGATGAACTCGTCGTTGCCGTGCATGTGATAGTCGGTGTCGCCGCGCTCTACGCCGAACGCAACGCCGCCTTCCACCGTGTGGACGTAAGTCCCGCCACCGATGGCAATGCAGTGACCCGGCTCGCCCTCGACCTCGCTGTAGACCTTCAGCAGCTTCTGCACGAATTCACTGTCCTCAGGAACGAAGTGCGGCTGCTCCTCAATGTTCTTCCCGTAGTGTAGTCCGCAGTTCTCAAGCGCCGCCGAAAGCTTCGCCACAACGTCCGGGAGATCCGCCGACACCGGGTAGCGTATGTCGATACAGCCGGTGATGTTTCCGTTCTGCATGGCGAATTTACTGAAAGTCAGGGTCAGCGCGCCGGATTCCGTGTCCTCTATCTTTAGCCCTGCCGACTTTCCGTCGGTCTCGCCGAACGGGAACATCAGCTCCAGACCGCGGAATATCTGCCGCTCCCCGCCGGAAAGCGGGAGTCTGTTCAGCAGTGCAATAAGCGCGGTCACAGCGTTGATACCAGTCTGAGGCGTAGACGCATGCGCTGACCTTCCGGAGCTGTACAGCGTGATATCACCGTTTTCAGCGGCTTCCGCCCTGATCGCCGCCCCGGTGGAGTTCGCCTGAACGGCTGTGAGAACCTCGTCGTATGAAACCCCGTGCAGCACCGCTGACGCCTTGTCGGGGACCGCATTCGGAATGCTTCCGCCCTCGAACGAACGAACCACCCCCGGCTCGTACTTTCCGAGGATATCGGCGCGTATCATTCCTTTTTCAATGTTTATCACCGGGAAGCTTCCGTCCGGCGTGAACACCATCGGCGGCAGCTCGTGGGTGCTGCGGTAGATCTCCAGATCCTCGGAGCCGTTCTCCTCGTCCGTGCCGAACAGCAGGCGCACTCCCTTTTTTAGCGGGATTCCGAGCTCCTTTATGCAGTACAGCGCCATCAGCGAAGCAGCGCATGGTCCCTTGTCGTCGATAACTCCCCTGCCGAACAGCTTTCCATCGCGGCGGGTGAGCTGGAACGGCGGGCAGCTCCAGTTGAGCGGCTCCGCCGGAACAACGTCGAGGTGGCACAGTATGCCGAGTCCCACCTTCCCGGAGGGAGCGTAATCTGCGGTACCCATCACGTTGTCATGACAGCCGGTCACGAAGCCGTGTTCGCGGCATATTTCAAGCATTTTGTCGAGGGCGCGGCGGGGTTCAGCTCCGAAGGGAGCGGACTGCTCCGGCTTTCCCTTTACGCTCGGTATCTCCACAAGCTGCCATATGATATCCACCATTTCCTCACGGTGAGAATATACGAATTCTGATATTTTCTCCTTCATGCTCTTCCTCCATATATGATGCTGACTGTATTTTCGCCGGAAACTGCATTTTTATGCACGTTCAGCCGCCTTTTCTTACAGTATCACTGATTTCAGCCGCTCTGCCGTTTTCGTCGATACCAATACGGTAAAAATGTTCAAGATGATCTGGCATTATCGAACCTTCATCGGTGTAGATATAGTACCACAGACTGCCGCCCCTGCCCGGGGTATACATGTTGATATCCGGCTCGCCGTAGCGCTTTACGATATCCTGCACAGTGCTTCCGGAAACAGCCCAATCGTTGAATCTGTAGTAGGTCGCGTGCGAATTAGTGAACAGCAGAACCGCCGCAGTTACCGCGCCCGCCGCAATGAGAAAAGCCAGCCTTCCGCCGAGCCTTTTCTGCTTCACTATACCATGCATCATGACTGCAAGCGAAACCGCGCAAAGCGCCAGACAAATCAGAATTGCGCCGACATAAGCCGCCAGCATGTACCATGCATTCATTATTCCACCTGCCTGCTGAGCATTTCCTCCGCGGCTTTCAGACCGCTTTCGGTCAGTCCGCCGTCCATTATGCGGGCGAGCTCCTGCTTTCTGCCCTCGTGGTCTAGCGGAACTATACGCGTGTAGGTACGCTTGTCGTCGGTCTGCTTTTCAATGAGCATATGGGTCTGCGCAAGCGCCGCTATCTGCGCCAGATGAGTTATGCACAGCACCTGACGCTTCCGGGCGGTCTCCGCAAGCTTTATGCCGACCTTCGCCGCAGTTCTGCCGCTTATACCCGCGTCTACCTCGTCGAAAATCATCGTCGGTATATCGTCGCCCTCCGCCATTACGCTCTTTACTGCGAGCATTACACGGGAAAGCTCGCCGCCGCTCGCCGTCTTGTTGAGCGGCTTCGGCTCCTCGCCGGCGTTCGCGGAAATGAGTATCTCCACCTCGTCCATGCCGTTTATCGTGATCTTATCCGGCCGCACATCGAATGTCAGCGTTACGTTCGGCATGTTCAGGAACCTCAGCACCTCGCATATCTCCGCTGAGAGCTTCTCGGAGGCCTCCCGGCGCTTTGCGCTGATATCCTCCGCCATACGCTTCACCTGACCCGCAAGCTCGTGCTTCTCCTCGGAGAGCCGCTCTATCTCGCCGTCCAGCCCGGAGAGCTGCGACAGCTCCTGCCGGCACTCCCCGAGGTAGTCGACAAGCTGGTCGGGATCCATGTTGTACTTACGGCAGGCGTGCTTCATCGCGGAGACCCTGTCCTCGAGGTCGGCTTCGCGCTCCTCGTTGTCGTCGGCTCCGAATGCCATTGAAGCCGCTTCGCTGCTGATGTCCTCAAGCTCCGGGAGAAGCTCCTCGAGCCTGCGGTAGAGCGCGTCGGCCTCCGGAAGCACCGCCCCCGCCGCCGCAAACGAGTTCATCGACTGTCGGACAAGCTCCACCGCGCCAGGATTTTCCTCGCCGTTGAGCAGATTATTCGCGGTGAACAGCGCACCCTGTATCTTCGCTGTGCTGCGTATCTTCTGCAGTTCCTCCTCCATGCGCTCGCCGTCGCCGTAGTCGAGGTCAAGCTCGGTAAGTTCCTCGATGATGGCGGTTAGCTGCGCCGTGCGGAGTTCCCGTGTCTTGTTCTCCTCCTGCATTTCTCGTAGCTTCCTCGAGAGCTTCGAGAACCTGCGGAATTCCCCGCGGTACGCCTCAAGCAGCCCGTCAAGCTCCCCGTAGCTGTCGAGAATCTGGCGCTGATTGTCGTTGTTCATGAGAATGCGGTTCTCATGCTGGCCGTGGATATCCACGAGCAGCTCACCGACCTCCCGGAGCATTGCCGCCGTCGCCGCTCTGCCGTTTATCCGGGCGGAGCTTTTTCCCTCGGAGGTTATCTCGCGCATGAGAACAAGTTCGCCGTCCTCGGAGGAAAAACCAAGCTCCGACAGCTTCGCCTTCACGCGGTCGGAAATATCGTCGAACAGCGCGGAAATAACCGCCTTCGGCGCCCCGCTGCGGACGATATCCTTGTTAGTCCTGCCGCCGAGCACCGCGTTGATACCGCCGATGATGACGCTCTTGCCCGCGCCGGTCTCGCCGGTGAAAACGTTGAACGCGCCGCCGAATTCCACGGAGGCTTTTTCTATAACTGCAAGGTTTTCAATAGAAAGTTCTCTTAACAAGCGGCATTCTCCTTATCTCGTCATCATCTTTTTGAGCAGCTCTATAAGCTGCACGGCGTGGTTTTCAGTTCTGGTGAGCACGAATATCGTGTCGTCTCCGGCTATGGTCCCGACCACAAATCCGAACGCCTCGTCGTCCAGGACTACGCAGGCGGCATTCGCAAGACCCGGGCGGCATTTTATCACCACGATGTTCATCGCGTAATCTATGGACAGCACCGCCTGAGCAAACACGCTGCTGTACTCCGGTGGATTCTCGCACTCCGGGGAATAGTAGCAGTTCACGCCGTTTTCCGCCATTCCCTTGCGTATTTTCAGCTCGCGCATATCCCTTGAGACCGTCGCCTGCGTGGTCGGGTAGCCCGCCTCGGCAAGAAGCTCGCCAAGCTGCTCCTGGGTTTCGACCTCCTGCGAGGATATTATCTTGAGTATAGCACGCTGCCGCTGCTTCTTATCCATAGTGTACCTCTCAGCCGTAAATGAACTTCCTTATTTTACGCTCCTGCGCGTCAGGGTTGAGTTCAAGCACCCTTGCGCGTATCCTCTCTGCCGCTTCCTCCGGCGGGATATCTCCGGTATCTTCGGTGTGCCAGAATTCCTCCGGCGTGCAGAATACCGTGCTGCTCCAGCCGTAAAGTTCCCCGAACGCATTGCGCTTCTGCTGCCTGCCGCATATCGTCAGAAGCATGCTCATCTGGAGGTCGGTCATCGCCTTCTCAATGTGCGCGGATGTCTCGCCGGACAGCCCCGCAAGCCGCTTTATATCATGCATTGCGACCCTGCCGTTATCCCTGACCGCCTCGTATATCCTGCGTGAAAGCTCCGTTACCCTGCCGGATTCCCACATTTCTTCAAAGGTCATGCCCTGGCGGCGGACTGACATGAAGAATGGGTACCACTCCCGGGTTATGTAGCCGCTTCCACGGAAAAACACCTTCGCGTAGGCGATGTCGCTGCGTTCCTCAAGGACGCGCATGCGCCACTCCCAGGGGTCGGTGTCAGGCTCGCCGGTGTGCCAGCGCACCTGAGTACCTGCGGGCTGCTCCGTCCAGTCGAAAGGCACCGCCGCGTATATTCCCTTGCTGCTCCCGCCGCCCAGGGAAAACCCAGCGCGGTGCAGCTCTGTTATGAATTCGTCGTAATTCTGTATCATGAGTACCTCGTCATCTCAGCGGCTGCATCAGCTTGCGGTTCACAGACCCGAAAAATCCCTCGCCAGTCTCGATCAGCATAAGATCCGGGGAGCCTATGTGGAGCGTCAGCACATCGCCTTCATCGAAAGGATATCCGCTGTCGCCGTCGAAGTTTATCGTCACGCGGCTGTCCTGATAGGAATTCACCCGCAGCGTGACTTCGCGCTCCGCAGAGAAGATCATGGGTCTGGAAAACAGCGAGTGCGGGCAGAGAGCGGTGTATTCGATACAATGGAGCGCAGGGTCGATTATAGGCCCCCCCGCCGACAGCGAGTACGCCGTGGAGCCAGTCGGAGTGCTGAATATCACGCCGTCTGCGCGCAGCCTGGAAACCTCGGTCTCGCCGCAGTAAACGCAGAATTCCGGCAGCTTGGACTTGCTGTCCCGGGACACCACGACGTCGTTCAGGCAGTTCTGGTGGAGCTTCCCGCCGTTTGCGTAGCTGACGTCCACGGACATCATCATACGGCGGCTCACTCTGAAATTTCCGGTAATTATTTCCGGAATGCGCTTTATATCGCCTGGTTCGAGGTTCGCCATGAATCCCAGCCGCCCGGTGTTGACGCCCATCAGGGGAATTCCCCAGACCGCCGCCAGCTTACCGTGCGAAATTATCGAGCCGTCGCCGCCGACGGTTATCATGCATACACAGCCCTCGCCGCTCTCGGAGGACTTCGCGCCCTTCAGACCGCCCGTCCCGCCGTCGTCGTATTTCAGCGACAGCGGAGCAAATCCCGACGCGGTCAGCTCTGCGCATATTTCCTCCGCGATACGTATCGACTTGGGGTCCCTGCGGTTATAGCCTATCATGACGCTTTTTCCGTTCATGCCTGCCTCCGTTCTGCCTGAAAGCTCAGCGCTTTTCTAGGCACATCAGGTATTCTGTGTTTCCGTCGCCGCCGGTTATCGGCGAGGTTTCCGTGCCGATAACCGAAAATCCGCAGCCCTGTGCAAACTCGGCTATCTCATCGCGTATCCTGAGCCGCACCTTCTCATCGCGCACTATCCCCTTCTTGCTGAGGTTCGACCTGCCGGCTTCAAACTGCGGCTTGATTAGCACCGCAGCCCTCCCTCCGCTTTTCAGCAGGCGGTATATGTGCGGAAGTATCAGCTTCAGCGAGATAAACGACACGTCAGTGCCGATAAAGTCCACCTGCGGCAGATCCGCCGTGCGGATATCCGTCTGCTCCATGGAGACTACCCTCGGGTCGCGGCGCAGGCTCTCGTCAAGCTGATCTCTGCCAACGTCCACCGCCCAGACCTTCGCCGCGCCATGCTGTAACATGCAGTCCGTGAAGCCGCCCGTTGAGGAACCGATGTCTATGCACTCCGCGCCGGTAATATCCAGCGCGAACTTGTCCAGAGCGGCTTCCAGTTTCAGCCCGCCCCTGCCGACATACCGGAGCTGCTCTCCGATAACGTCGACCGTATCGCTCTCGCCGACTTCCTGAGACGGCTTCGTGCAGGGGATTCCGTTTAGTGAAACTCCCCCGCTTTTTATCAGGCTCTGCGCCGCTGTGCGGCTCTTGCAGAGCGAATTCTCGGTGAGATAGATGTCAAGTCGCATGATTCCCTCCCGGGAGGTTAGTCAGCCTTGCCACCATGGAAGCCCTGTCAAGCCCGAACAGCTCAAGCTGCTGAGCGACAGTCCCCGCCGGAACGAACTGACCGTCCACCCCGACGACCTCGAAACCGCCGGAATATCCCATCTCCAGCAGAGCCGCCCCGAAACGCTCGCCTATGCCGCCCTGGAGTATTCCCTCCTCGAAGAACACCACCCGCTTGTAGGAAAGCGCAGTCCGGAGCGCTTCCTCCGGAATCGGGCTTATCCGAACCAGCCGGAGCCAGTCCACCGGCTCTCCGCGCTGGGAGGCCTCCCGGGCCGCTGCCGTCATATTTGCGGAGAGCCTTCCGTAGCTCACCGCCAGCGTACCGCCTCGTTTCCCCGACCAGTCCCAGCTTACCGACGGCTCCACCGAGCCGCTCTCGCCGCCCTTGGGGTAGCGAACCGCCGCGATTCCGTCCGTGTTATAGAGCGCCTCGCTCAGGCACAGCCGGAGTTCCTCGGCGCTTGCCGGGGAAAACACCGTGGTGTTCGGAATTGAAGCCAGCATAGCCGCGTCGAAAATTCCTTGGTGGGTCTCGCCGTCCTCGCCGGTGAAGCCCGCGCGGTCGACAGCTAACGTGACATGCGTGTTTTCTATCGCGCAGTCATGCACGATCTGGTCGAAACCGCGCTGCAAAAACGTGGAGTACACCGCGAACACCGGGAGCATTCCCTCCACGGCAAGGCCTGCGGCGAAAGTCACCGCGTGCTGCTCCGCTATGCCGACATCGAAAAAGCGTTCCGGGCAGGCGTTCTTGAAGTAGTTCATGCCGGTGGCATACTTCATCGCCGCAGTGATGCCGCATACGCGGCTGTCGGATTTGCCTATGCGCTCAAGCTCCCTGCCGAAGGCTTCGGTGAACGTCTCGCCGGAGGGCGCAGAGCTTTTCTTTGTGACCGCATGGTACTCGCCGGGGTTCTCCTCCGCAGGCTTCCAGCCCTTTCCCTTCGTGGTGAACACATGCACAACGCAGGGTTGGCGCATTATCTTCGCAACCTGGAGCGCTTCAATCAGATCCTCAAGGTCGTGGCCATTGACCGGACCGATGTACTGGAACCCGAAATTCTCGAACATGTTGCTGCTGTCGTATATCGCGTCCTTGATAAGCCCCTTTGCGGTGCGTATCGTGCGCTCCAGCTTATCTCCCACCACCGGGACCGCTGAAATCAGGGATTTTACGTGCTCCTTCGCGCAGTAGTACTTCTTTGTGGAGCGGATATGCGCCAGATAAAGCGCCAGCGCGCCGGTGCTCTTGGATATCGACATCGCGTTGTCGTTAAGTATCACCACCAGCGGAGCCTTGCTCTTTCCGGCGTTGTTCAGACCCTCGTACGCCATGCCGCCGGTGAGCGCTCCGTCGCCGATCACCGCAGCTACGCTTCCGCGGCGTCCCTGTAATCTCATCGCGGAGGCGATCCCGAACGCCGCCGATATTGAAGTGCTGCTGTGCCCGGAAATGAAAGCGTCCGCTGTGGACTCCTTCCGGCGTGTGAAGCCGGATATTCCGTTTAGGCTTCTCAGCGTGCTGAACTCAGAATAGCGCCCGGTGAGCAGCTTGTGAGCGTACGCCTGGTGGCCTACGTCCCACACGATCCTGTCCTCTTTTACGTCAAAAACAAAGTGCAGCGCCGCCGTCAGCTCCACTGTTCCGAGGTTGGAGGCAAGATGGCCTCCGTTTTCGGATACGGTGTTCAGAATGCAGCGCCGCAGTTCACGGCATAATTCTTTCAGCTCGGGCAGGGTCATGTTTGATATCTTTTCGTGATTTATTGAATCGTCTAGTATCATGATCTCCTCGCAAATTTACGCCGGCAGCGGGAACAGCATTGCAATAAGTATTCCCAGAAGCGCTCCTGCAAGCACCTCTATCGGCTTATGACCAAGAAACTCCTTGAAATCCTTGCGGTCGGAAAGTTCCTCCATTTTCTCGTCGCGCTCCTCGCCGCTGAGCCTGGAGATCTCGTCGTCCATCTCGTCTATCACCTTGCGCAGGCGGTTCAGCTCCTTGCCGTGGAGCCCGGCGTTATAGCGCACGCTGAGCGCGTCATAGATAACAATGCCCATTACGATTATCGAAAGCGCAAACGTGGAGCTTGAAAATCCCTCCAGCCGCAGCAGATACAGCGCAACGGATACCACCAGCGCTGAGTGCGACGACGGCATGCCGCCCGCGCCCGTGATACGCTCGGGGTTGAAGGTCTTCTGCTTTATCGCGAACAGCGCTGTCTTGATTATCTGCGCTGAAATAAACGATATCAGCCCGACCGTCACAGTCGGGTTCGCCATAAAAATATTCATATAAATTACTTCCTCCGGACGATCAGTAGTTCCGCTCGAGCAGAAGGCGGGTCAGCCCCTCCAGAAACTCTCTGTCCCCGAACGCAGACAGCGCCCGGACTGCCTCTTCGGTGAGTTTTGCCGCTTCGCTGCGTGCCTTATCAAGCCCCACAACGGCGGCGTATGTGTACTTCCCGCTCTCCTTATCGCTGCCTACCGGCTTGCCGAGCAGCTTCTCGTCAGCGGTGACGTCCAGGATATCGTCGACTATCTGGAATGCCAGTCCCAGCTTCCTTGCGTATGTTCCCGCCGCAAGCTGAAGGTCGGCTCCACCGCCCGCTGCGATAACTCCCGCGCGGCAGCAGAATTCCAGCAGAGCGCCGGTTTTCATGCGGTACATCTCAAGCAGCACGTTTTCCGGGAGCTGCTTCCCCTCGTTTTCAGTGTCGATCACCTGACCGCCGATCATTCCGAAAATGCCCGCCTGCTCCCCGAGCAGCGAGATGATCTTCAGCGCGGCGCCCTGGGATATCGTGCCCTTCAGCCCCGCCTTCGCGATTATCTCCCCCGGGAGAATCGCAAGCGCGTCCCCGGCAAGAAGCGCGTTGGCTTCCCCGAATGCCTTGTGACAGCTCGGCCTGCCGCGGCGCATGTCGTCGTTATCCATGCACGGAAGGTCGTCGTGTATCAGCGAAAACGTGTGCATCATCTCAATGGCGCACGCCACCGGAAGCGCCGACGCCGCTTCCCCGCCGCTGACCCGGCAGAACTCCATCACGAGCGCGGGTCTGAGGCGCTTTCCGCCTGCGGTCAGGCTGTGCCTTGCCGCTAAAATCACGTTCTTCTGGAGACACTCTGTCTCGGGCAGGTAGGAATCTATCGCCCGCTCGGTCATTTCCGCGTAATCGCGGAGCTGTTCCCTGACTGTTTCCTTATCCAAATTCTGACCTCCGGATCAGTTGGAAGCTTCCAGGGTCTGAACCTGGAGCTCCGCATTTTTGATATATTCCTTGCACTTTTTAGTCAGCTCCACCGCTTCGGTGTAAAGCTTCATCGAGTCCTCAAGCTTGAGGTCGCTCTTGCCCATTAGTTCTGATATCTCTGTAAGGCGCTTCATTGCCTGTTCAAAATCCATTGTGTACCTCCGTTAGTTCAGTCCTCGCTGACTGAAATCACTCTGGCGGTGACGGAGCCTTTCCCGAGCCTGATGCTGATATCGTCGCCCGGAGAAAGCTGTCCCGCTTCCGTGACTATCCTTTCGCCGCTGCTGGTGACGGAATATCCCCTCGACAGCACCGCGAGCGGATTCAGCGCGGATATAACTCCGGCGCTTGCCATAACAGCGCGGTCGAGCCTGTCAAGCCGGCTGTGTATGCTCTGGCGTATCTGCTGCTCGATAGAATCCAGCCGCTGCGAAGCAGTCCGGAGCCTGGACGCGGGCGAAAGCGCAGTGATAAGCGCCATTCGGGAATCCAGCATGCTGCCGCGTTCCGCAATGTAGTGCGACATTCGGCTGCTTATCTGGCTCAGTGCGCCGCTGAGGTCGTCGATCATCATATCGGCGGTCACTGACGCAGCAAGCTCCGCCGCCGCGGAAGGAGTCGGCGCGCGGAGATCCGCAGCATAGTCGCAGATACTGTAGTCGCGCTCGTGGCCTACTGCGGATATCGTTGGGATACGGCTGGCGTAGACCGCCCGGGCTATCACCTCGGAATTGAAGCAGGAAAGATCCTCCACGGAGCCTCCGCCTCTGCCGAATATGATAACGTCAGCGTCGGTGTCCTGTGCGCGGCGTATTCCCGCAGCCACCGACTCGGGAGCCTCCGCGCCCTGCACCAGGGCAGGAATAAGCAGCAGCTTCACCATCGGACAGCGCCTTGCAAGTACGTTCTTGATGTCGGTCAGCGCGGCTCCGCCTGCGGAAGTGACCACCGCGATGATCCTGGGCATAGCAGGTATCGGACGGTGCTGGCTGAACAGCCCCGCCTGCTCCAGCCTGCGCCGGAGCGCCTCCAGCTCTGCCGCCTGGGTTCCTGCGCCCTGGAGCGTGATGTCAGTGCAGTAGAGCTGATATCTGCCCTGACCGCCGTAAACGTCCACAGAGCCGTAGCAGACTACCTGCTCGTTCACCTGCGGCTGGTGAGTGAGAGTCCGTGCAGAGCCTGCAAAGACCACCGCGCTCACAACGCTTGCACCGTCCTTTAGGGTTATGTAAATATGCCCCTTCGCCGAGCGCGTGCAGGACGATATCTCGCCCGCGACCGCAACGTGCGACAGCTCCGGCATGGAGGTTATCGCAGACTTTACCGCGGCGGTGAGTTGAGTTACAGTCATCACCGGGTCTGGGTCGCGCCTTCCGAACCTGTCAAGGCCGAAATCAATCCCTGGCATTCTCGAATTCCTCAAGATATGAGTTCAGAACGCCGTTTATAAAGTTGCAGTCCTGCTTGTACGCGTACTTCTTGCCAAGCTCGACCGCCTCGTTGATGGCGGCGGCTCCGGGCACCTTGTCGTCGTACTTGATCTCATAAATCGCGATCTTCATGATAATGAGGTTCACCTTTGAAATACGCGCTACCGACCTGGTGGTGCTGTACTTCGCGATGATCCCGGTGATCTCCTCGTCGTGGGAGAGAACTCCGTTTACGATGAGGTCGGTTTCGTGGCTGCGCGCAAGACCGAACGCCTCCTCGTCAGCCTCTGTTATCTCCTGGGGGGTCTGACCGAAAAGGGTCTGATAAAGTATTATGAATGCGCCCTCGCGCACTTCTCTTCTGCTAAGTTTTTCTTCCATTTTCGTTGTTGCGCTTATTCCGCGCTCTCCTTGAATTTTATTCCGGCAACGTTAACGTCTACCTTTGTAACCGTGAAGTTCGTCATGCTCTGTATAGCTGACTTTATGCTCTTTTGGACTGCTTCCGCGACATTCACAGCGTTGAAGCCTTCCATCACGACGATATCAACGCGTATCTCCGCAGTATCCTCGCCCAGCCTTGCACGAACAGGACCCAGCACCTTTGACTTGGTATTCGATGGAGCTGGAGCCTGACCACGGCAGTAAACTCCGTCGATCTCGGCAGCCGCAAGCTCTGCCATCTTGACTATAACGCTCTCGGACACCTTGATGGTGCCGACCGGCTTGTTTGATTTCTTATCCATACTTACCTCCTGAGTTTCAGGCGAACATATTTAATCTATTTTAGTATACCACACTTTTAAGATTTGTTCAAGTATTTTTTGAATAATTATACAGACTATTTGCAGCAACAGTCAAAAAATATACAAAAAGGAGCAGACGTATACCATCTGCTCCCCTGTGATCATTCCTTGACAACGTGCACGTCTAGCTGGTCGAACGGGATCGAGATTCCCGCCGCTGTAAACGCTGCGCGGATATCCTCCATAGTCTGGAAGTACACGCTCCAGTAATCGGCGCAATTGCACCACGGACGTACCGCGATGTTTATCGAGCTTGCCGCATGCTCCAGCATTCTGACGATAGGCGCGGGATCCTTCAGTATCTTTTCGTTGCGCTTCAGCACCTCGAAAATAACCTGCTGCGCCTTCTCAAAATCGTCGTCGTAGCTTATTGAGAACACCATATCCACGCGGCGGATACCGTTGCTGTTGTTGTTCGTAACAGTCGCGCCGGAAACCTGCCCGTTCGGTATGAATATCGCCTGGTTGGAGTCGGAATCCAGCCTGGTGTACAGTATCGTGATCTGCCTTACGGTGCCGCTCACACCCGCAACTGAGATGTAATCGCCTATTTTGAACGGCTTGTTAATCATCAGCATAATGCCGCCCGCAACGTTTGAAAGGCTGTTCTGCAATGCAAGGCCTATCGCAACGCCGGCGGTGCCGATAACGGTAACGATCGAGGTCGCGGGAATTCCCAGCGTGCTCAGAACCACAGTTATCAACAGAACATACAGCACGATCTTGCAGCACTGCTTTGTAAAGTTCGTGACGGTCAGGTCGAGACGCGTGCGGTCGAGTCCCTTGCTGATGAGCTTCAGCACCAGCTTGCAGACTATCAGACCCACTATCAGCACGATGATCGCGAGAATTATCGTCGGAACTGCGCGCACTATCGCGTCCCACATGTTATGGAAAAACTCGCTGAACTTGCTCACCGTTTCCTCCGGATGTTCAACGAGGTCGTGAACTGCGTCGTTTATCGTCGCTTCGTGCGTTGCAGCCTCGGCAGTCGCCGCGGCGGTCGAAATCAAATTCAGCACGCTCACTTGAACAGTTCCCTCAGACCTGCCTCAGCCGCCTCGCCGTCGCTCTCGCGGATAAGCACGGAAATTTCGTCAACACCGGTGGTTATCAGAAGAATCATCGCGTCTATCTTGTTCAGCAGGTTGAATACCTTAGCCGCAAAACCAGCCTGCGCTTCCATCTCTCCGGTCTTAATAACAATCTTGCGGTTGCTGCTGTTGATCATCGGAGTGATGTCGTGCTTCTCCTTCAGGCGCTTAACCACGGTCAGCAGCTTCGGCATATCGTCGTCGTCCAGCGTGAAACCGAAGCCGAAACGCTCCGATGTCGGCGCGGTCATGGAGATCATGTCAATGTTGATACCTGCCTCTGCGACAGCGGTCAGGGTGTCCTCCATAATGGTCTTGTACAGCGGCACATTATTAAAGGTTACTGCTGATACGTTTTCTGTTACTGTGATATTCATTGTCAGCCCTCCTTGATAAGATCAGACATTGCGTACATTCCAGCAGGCTTGCCCGCAAGGAATACTGCGGCGTTGACCGCTCCGTTTGCGAAAACCTCTCTCGACTGTGCCGAATGCGACAGTGTGATCACCTCGTCGTGTCCGGCGAAAATTATGTCGTGCTCGCCGACGATTGTGCCGCCGCGGATAGCGTGCATTCCTATCTCGTCCTTGTCGCGGGGCTTTCTAACGCTGTGGCGGTCGTATACGAAATGATCCTTGCCGCCCAGCTCCTCGTTGATTGCCTCGGCTATCATTATTGCAGTACCGGAAGGCGCGTCCTTCTTCTGATTGTGGTGCTTCTCAACGATTTCAATATCGAACTGACCGCCGAGTATCTGAGTAGCCTTGCGCGCAAGCTCCACAAGCAGGTTTATACCGAGCGACATATTGAATGTGAAAAACACCGGGAACTGAGCCGAAGCCGCGGTTATCTGCGCGCGCTCCTCATCGGTGTAGCCTGTCGTGGCGAGCACCAGCGGAACGTTGTTCATCTTGCCATAGCTGAGCAGGTCAGGAAGCGCGGAGGGGTGCGAGAAATCAATGATAACATCGGGCTTTTCGGGCATGTCGAACACCTTGGTGTACACCGGGAATTCGTCGTACTGCTCGCCGAGCTTGTCGATTCCGGCGATGATGGTGCAGTCCGCGCGCTCCTTAACAAGACCCGCGATCACTCTGCCCATTCTTCCGCATGCGCCTGTTATTGCGATTCTAGTCATTTGTAATTCCTTTCAGATTTTTGCAGAAATGCCAGTTAGCATATCGGGCGGAAGCATTTGATTCCGCCCGCATTATTTACTTTATTGCGCCTACTAACCCGAGGGGCTCCATCGTGCTTCTGAGCTTAGCGATCTGCTCGTCGGACATTGAACACAGCGGAAGTCTGCACTCGCCCGCCTTGAAGCCCATGATGTTCAGAGCCTCCTTGACAGGGATAGGGTTGACGTCCATGAACAGAGCCTTCTCGAACGCCAGGATCTTAGCCTGGATCGCGAGCGCTTCTGCCTGCTTGCCTGCGTTGAACAGAGCGACTTCGTCGTGCTTCTCCTTCGGCATGAGGTTGGAGGTCACGGAGATAACGCCCTTTCCGCCGAGGGAAAGAATCGGCATCACCTGGTCGTCGTTGCCGGAATAGATGTCGAGATCAGTATAAGCTGCGATCTCGGCAGCGAGGGACATATTGCCGCTTGCTTCCTTAGTTGCAACGATATTCGGAACCTTTGCAAGCTCCTTGTAGGTGTCAATGGAGATGTTGCAGCCGGTGCGGCTGGGAACGTTGTAAAGGATTATCGGTATCTTCACGCTGTTTGCGATAGCGGTGAAGTGCTTTACCAGTCCGCGCTGGGAAGCCTTGTTGTAGTATGGCGTTACCTGAAGCAGGGCGTCCGCGCCGAGCTTTTCAGCGGCAGCGGAAAGTCTGATGCCGTGGGCGGTATCGTTCGCGCCGGTTCCTGCAATTACAGGAACTCGGTGAGCGACCTTCTTAACGGCGTAGCCGACGCACTCAAGGTGCTCCTCGTCGGGCATGGTGGAAGCCTCGCCGGTGGTGCCGCATACTACGAGAGCGTCTGCGCCGTTGGCTATCTGGAACTCGATGAGCTTGCCGAACTCATCGTAGTTGATGGAGCCGTCGGCGTTCATCGGGGTGACGATGGCGGTGCCTACGCCGGTAAATATAGTTTTTTTCATGGGTTATCCTTTCACGGAGATATCAGTCCAGGTAGCCCTTTGCAGCAAGCAGCTCAGCCATTTCAACAGCTCCGCCTGCGGCGCCTCTCAGTGTGTTGTGAGAAAGGCACACGAACTTGTAATCGAACATTGTATCGGGGCGCAGTCTGCCGACGGATACAGCCATACCGCCCTCAAGGTTGCGGTGCAGCTTAGCCTGCGGCATGTTGTCCTCCTCGAAGTAGTGAATGAACTGCTTCGGAGCGGACGGCAGCTTCAGCGCCTGCGGCTCGCCTGCGTACTCAGCCCAGATCTTCTTGATCTCCTCCATAGAAGGCTTGTTCTCGAAGTTTACGAATACTGCTGCGAAGTGACCGTTGGAAACCGGAACTCTCAGGCACTGTGTGGTGATCAGCGGGGACTGAGCCTTTACGATCTCGCTGCCCTCGATGTGACCCCATACCTTCAGCGGCTCCTGCTCGGACTTCTCTTCCTCGCCGCCGATGTACGGGATAAGGTTATCCACCATCTCAGGCCAGGTCTCGAATGTCTTGCCTGCGCCGGAGATCGCCTGGTATGTGCAAGCCAGGATATTCTTGATGCCGAACTTTCTCAGCGGGGAGAGAGCCGGAACATAGCTCTGAATGGAGCAGTTGGACTTTACGGAGATAAAGCCGCGCTTTGTGCCGAGGCGCTTCTTCTGTGCGTCGATGATGGCAGCGTGGTCTGCGTTGACCTCCGGAATGATCATCGGAACGTCGGGAGTGAAGCGGTTAGCGGAGTTATTGGACATTACCGGGCACTCTGCCTTTGCGTATCTCTCCTCGAGAGCCTTGATCTCGTCCTTCTTCATATCAACAGCGCAGAAAACGAAATCTACCATGGAAGCGATCTTGTCAACATCTGCGGTAGCGTCCATGATAACGATGTCCTCCATGCTCTTGGGCATGGGAGTATCCATCAGCCAGCGGGAGCCTACGGCCTCTTTGTAGGTCTTGCCAGCGGAGCGGGGAGAAGCTGCGAGTGCAACTACATGGAACCAGGGGTGGTTTTCAAGCAGGGTAGCAAAACGCTGACCTACCATACCTGTTGCGCCGATTATACCGACATTATACTTTTCTTTCATGGGAATGTTTCCTTTCTCTTTTTGCAATAAATAAAGCCGATGGAGTATAGTTCATCGGCTGGTTTGATATCGTATATATGCGATAGCTCTCCATCAGACCGATGACAGCCGGACGCCTGTTCAACGTGCAGCCAGATATGCACACCACGGATCGTGCATTCTTCGGCGGTAAGCCTTTCGCGCAGCCGGTCTCCGCAGACCGTTATGGACGCGCTACTGATCTGTTCCGCACCTCTATCAGCGGGACGATAAGTCCCCATGAGTTAATTACTCATTACCATATTATTTTAGCACATAACCGCATTGTTGTCAACCCCCATTCGTATAAATATTCTTCAATTACGGCGAGGATTTTGTTTAATTTCAACAACGATTAAAAATTGATTTATCCGTCGGTTTATGGTACAATAGAGTATACGCTAATCTATGAAAAAGGAATGTAAATTATGACGATGCTAAAATCTGATTTTAACTATGAACTTCCCGAGGAACTCATCGCGCAGACTCCGGTCGAGCCGCGGGACAGCTCCCGGCTGATGGCAATCGACCGCTCCACCGGTGAGATAAGCCACAGGCACTTCTACGACATCGCGGACTACCTGAACCCCGGCGACCTGCTTGTGATGAACGACAGCAAGGTTTTCCCGGCGCGTATATACGGCGTCAAGCGCGGCACCGGCGCCCACGTTGAGTTCCTGCTGCTCAAGCGTCTGAGCCTCACCGAATGGGAGACCCTGGTGCACCCCGGAAAGCGTCTGAAACCCGGCACGATCGTCGATTTCCCGGAGGGGCTTTCCGCTGAGATACTCGACATCGTGAACGAGGGAAACCGCCTTGTCCGCTTCTCGTTCGAGGGAGATTTCTTTGATATCCTCGACCGCATAGGTCAGATGCCGCTCCCGCCCTACATCACCGAGAAGCTCCAGGACAAGGACCGCTACAACACTATCTACTGCCGCGAGACCGGCTCCGCCGCCGCTCCCACCGCGGGTCTGCACTTCACGGAGAACGTGTTCAGAAAGCTCGCTGACAAGGGCGTTGACACCGCCTACGTCACGCTTCATGTCGGTCTTGGAACATTCCGCCCGGTGAAGGAGGACAACATTCTCGACCACAAAATGCACGTGGAGCACTACTCCGTTCCGGAGATAACCGCTGAAAAAATACGCCGCTGCAAAGCAAACGGCGGCCGCGTGATCTCCGTCGGCACTACCTCCTGCCGCACGCTGGAATCCGCTGCGGGCGTTCAGCCGGAGCTTTTCTCACCGACTGAAGCAGATAAGGGAAACTCCCCGCTGACCGGCGCGAACTCCCCGATACTCACACAGGACACCGGAATTTTCATCTACCCCGGCTACGAATTCAAGGTCATCGACGGGCTGATAACCAACTTCCACCTGCCCGAAAGCACGCTCATAATGCTCGTCAGCGCGTTCCTCGGGCGCGAAAAGACGCTCCACGCCTATGAAGTAGCCGTGAAGGAGCGCTACAGATTCTTCTCGTTCGGTGACGCTATGTACATCAGCGACATCAAGTAAATTACAAATCGGCGCTCTCCGGCTGCGGAGGGCGCTGTTTTTTTCCATTTCAGGAGAAATACATCATTCATTCGGTCGAATTGCACAATTTATTAACACATATTTCTCACTGGCACGGGAAATAATTCGCCATCTATCATAAAACTGTCACAGAAATAATGTATAATGCATGTATACGAAAAGCGGGGGTGAGCGGTATGGCATATGCGAATACTTTTCAGCGTATGGAAATAAAATACCTGCTCACCAGTCAGCAGACCGAGGCCGTTCTTCAGAAAATTTCCGGCTTCATGATCGAGGACGAATATTCCCGCCAGACAATCTGCTCGCTCTACTGCGATTCTCCGGACGACATACTCGCCCGTATCTCCCTTGACAAGCCCATCTACAAGGAAAAGCTCCGGCTGCGCGCCTACGGTACTCCGACGGACAGCTCCCCGGTGTTCCTTGAAATAAAGAAGAAATACGACGGAGTAGTCTACAAGCGCCGTGTTTCCACGGACTTTGCGCAGGCTATGCGATTCCTGACGGAAGGCATACCGCCGGAATCCGGCGACTACGTAGCACGGCAGGTCACGGCTGAAATGACCCACATGATACGCCGCGACGGCCTGATACCCAGAGCCGCCGTATTTTACGACCGCAGAGCCTTCCACGGCGCTGACGACCCGGAGCTCCGGCTCACGCTCGACGGAAACATAAGGTACCGGCTCGGCGACCTCGACCCCCCGGAACGCGCCGGAACTAAT